>JACLAD010008830.1_pt1 | contig 15945 bp, 10 predicted proteins | sample 8027901 | NCBI WGS metagenome assembly JACLAD01 (sample SAMN15725071, study PRJNA655200) | protist metagenome | isolation source: fluorescence activated cell sorting (FACS) single amplified genomes of... | place: Spain: Blaines Bay Microbial Observatory, Mediterranean Sea | collected 2016-07-05 | reverse complement strand
AAGAGACAAGAAGAGGGAGAAAATCGGGGCTGGGCCTCTCGTCATCGTCCAGTCACTCGGTCATCGACCTCCCGCAGCGCCCTGGAGCCGCGTGGTTTTTGCACCGCCCAGACTTCCACTCGCAATGGAGTTTCACTTTTCACGGTCCATATTCTGGGTCCTTATACTCGTGCTCGTCGGGTTTGTCGTGTTTGAAGAGGAGATCGAGAACTTTGGCGCCTCGGGGGGCAAGGGCCCCGAGTCGCCCGCAGAAAGCGGCATCATTCAAGCTGTCAAGGCTGCAGATCTGAAGCCCTCTGCTCCAGCGGCTCCTTCAGATAACGTGGTTGCGCCGCCGGCCCCGTCCCAGGGCGCGTCGCAGGAGGCGCTCGAAGCAGCTGAGAAAAAGTACAAGTCTGTAATCTCGGGCCTGCGGGCCAAGATAAACGAGCTCGAGAGCAAGAAACCAGCCAAGGGCCCGGGCAACTTTGACTACAAGATCAAGTTCAAGCATCCCGAGGAGAGGAGCGTGCCGTACAGGCGTGTCGACTGCCCCGGCGACAAGCCGCTCTGCAACGCGCGAGTGGCGGTGCTCATGTCCGGGCACGTCCGCGATGCTGTTGCGCAAAATAAGATGGGACAGATCAAAGATTTCCTCAACAAGTGCCGGGCCGAGGCGCGGTCTTGCGACGTCTTCATCCACACGTGGGTGCACAAGACATTTTCGGGGAAGACGTATTATGGGGAGGTGAAGCAGGGCGGACTCGTTGACGTGCAGCGGTACTGCAAGGAACTCCAATGCACGTCGCTGATCGTAGAGCGGCAAAACGCAACGAACCTTGACACTGACAAGGAATGGGGCAAGGGCGGTACTAGGTACGAAGGCTATCGATTTGCTGTCTATGGGAATTATGTGGCAAATATTCAACGCAGGGAATACAACGCCCGATTCGGCCTCGCTCATGACATAGTCGTCCGATTGCGGCCTGACTACTACCGTGTACCACACAATCACCCGCTTCCCTCGGGAAAATTTCGAAATTGCATGAGCAAAGTCGAGGCTGGCAAGATATATGGAAATGGGCCCGAGCCGCGCCGTCGTGTCGGGTTTTACCCCGGTGGATCCGACCACCGCCCCGGTCGCCAGGTCAGCCGACCGTGGAATGGAAACTCAGGAGATAACTTCTTCTATGGTGCAGCCGAAACAATGGATCGAGTCCTCGATGCATTATTCCTACGATACGACGAGTTTTACGAGCCGACGCTTACGTGGAATAGGCTCAACCCAGAGGCGCAGCTCGGGACTGTCATGAAATCCTTGGGTGTGCGCGCCGAAATCTGCTAGAAATAAGCAGACTGAAATGCTTATTGCTAGCGCTAATGTAAGCTATTAGTCTGTATCGGATTGCAGCAATGCTAAACGATCATCTCGGCATATGTGACATAAGCAACTTCTGATTCCCGTACAATTAACATTGCGGTGGTCTGCATATGAACTATCCCGTAGTTTTTACTCTGCTACTACTCTATATATGTGCCTCTCAGACATCGACTCTGTATTCCAGCGAGAATTATGAACCTCTCCAACAGAATGTTTCAGCGTCGCTTACTGGCGGCTCGGAGTGCATTTTGGTGAAGAGCATACTTGAGAAAAAGACGGTGCGCCTCAGCCTCAGCAGCTTCATTCTCAGGCCATGAACCAATGCATATCATGCGAAGAGGACCGCGCGCGTCCGAATCCGTCGACATGAACAAGCTCTTTGCGACGGCTGAGTTGGCGTGTGTGAGCCAGAGTAACGAGTTGAAAGGTCGACGCGGGTGGTCCTTTGCTGTCACATACAACAAGCATTGCATCCCAGATACCACTGAGCTATGGATGTTGACGATAACGACCCGGGATTCGTTCCTTACCGTCGAAAATGTCACAAAAGGTTGCTTTTGCGAAGACTGCGACGACGGATCAGTCTTGGATAGGTCTGACGCTGGTGCAGGTTTGTCCTTCCTTCGTGCTCGAATTGTGAGCCTCGTTGCATGTATTGGAATCCGCTCTGCGTTGCCCGGACCAAGTGATAGCGTCTGTTGCTTGCCGTCTCGCGACGAAAACGAGACACGGAGAACGGTCTTGGCGCGGTTCATCACGCGAACGCTCTTGGCTGGAGGCGCGACAGGCACATCCGTGCGCACGCTAAAGCCACCGCTGATGTCGCGGCGACCGAGCCCTAGAAGCAACCGCGTGACTGGTAGATTGTGATGTACTGTTGCAATCACAAGCGGAGTCTGGTTCATATCATCACGTGCATTTGGGTCAGCGCGGCGCGACAAAAGCATGCCCGCGATGACCGAGGATCCCGTCACAGCGGGGTCATCGGCAGAAATATGCAGGGCAGTCTGCCCGCGCCGGTCTGGAGTATCCAGCGCCGCCTTGGAATCGAGAAGATGTCTCGTGAGCTTCACGTTCCGATGCCTCGAGGACCAATGGAGCGGGGTCTGCCCATTGGCGTCCAGCACATTTGGGTCGGCTTTGGCGGCCAAGAGGTCTCCAGCACCTTCGCCATCGTCGGCTGCCGCCGCTTCGAGCAGGTGATCGCGCGACAGAGTCCGCCGGGCACTTCCGTCTGGCCGCTGAGAGACGAGAATGTGCTCCGCAGACTCGTCCACCTTTGATAACGATGGCTTTCGCGACGGCGATGGCGTGCGACCAACCACAATGACGGATCCGGAGGTGGCGCGGCGCCCACCCATTGTGGTTCGCGGCGGCGCAGTCGCGCTCTTCGCTCCGTCCGCTCGCTCGTCGGCCATTTGTGGTTCGATGGTTTTAAGTTGATTTTGCCGGTTTCATCCACGGCCGTTTTACGAGGCAGACACGTTTTTGGACTAAAGGCCTAGCAACTACGCAAATCCACACGCGGCGCGCACCTGTTCTGCGGAGAGTGCTTTGTCGTACACAGCGAACAGTGCAACTCGCCCCTCAAACATGTTGGAAATCGTGGCGGGTCCGATTCCGCCACCTTCGTGGATTAAATTTCGCCCAATAGCAAAATCAGCACCCATGCCTTGAGGCGGCGAATATATACCTCCAGTCGGAAATCCGGCGCCAGGGTCCGGGTACTGGAACGGGTTGTCCATGTCCGTGTCGACTGTGCGTGCGTCGAGTGAGCCGTTGACGTACGCGCGGATGGCCACGCCGTTATAGGTGTTGGCGATGCAATGCCAATAGCCATCGTCGAGTGGTGTGGCCCCGCAGGCTCTAGACATGCAGAACTGCCGACCCGGCGACGGCCCGCCCTCGCCTGAGATGTGCGCTACGACGCCCCACGTTGTGGAGCAGTGGCCAATTTTATTCAGAAAGAGCGCATACTGCCGCCACGCACTCGCCTCGTTCCACACTCCGCCGATAAACACCCCACCAGCACGCGCGGTGGCGTTGACCCGTACCCAAGCTAGCACTGTGGCCGTCGCGTTGGCACCCGAGATGCGCGCGAGCGCGGGGACGGAGTCCCGCGGCGCGTACACCCGCTGTTTACTTGTGCCAAATTCGAGTGTGGTGCCAATTTCCCCGCCCCAGAGGCGCGCGAGTGCCTCGTCCCGCACGGTGGGTACTGGTGGCAGCGAAGCATTCCATTGTTCGAGTGTGTACCCTTGCATTGCGTCTCGTAGGGGGTCCGCCGTGGAAAAGTTCCAAATTGCGACGGGTTTAGGCGGATTTGAGCTCCTCGTCGCGGCTGAGCCCAACGAACAAACTATCAGCAGTCGCATCCCTGCCATTGCAGAGCAGTCTGCGCAACAGGCCAGCCACTCGTGGCGAGTTGGGTTACAAAGTATGTTGCCCGCGGTTTCCCTCAAATCTCTCCCGAGACAGAAACAAACTCGGAAGCCTGAACCTGAAACCAAAAGCGGTTGCTAGGTTGGTTGGAAACGACTGCATCCCTTGACACGAGCCAGAGCGGTCGCTCGAAGTCCAGGGTTACAACCAAGGCCGGTGTGGCAACCGCTCGACGGCAAGCGTCAGTAATGAGCGGCACAGAAGAGGGCAAGGAGCCTATCGATCCTGAAATAGCATCCGCTTTGGCAGAGGAAAAAGAGCTGGGTGATGTTGAAGCCCAAGTGCTCGCCGTGCGGGGTCGCTTCGACGCGCGCCAAATCGTGCGAGAGACCCCGCCCCAGTGGTCCCATGGACACAAGAGGGCAATTTACGGCGGTGGGGGGTACGTAGTGAACCGGAAGCGGGCCTATTTTCAGGGCGCATGCCCGCGCGGCTCACGCGACTTTAGCGGAGAGGTTGACTTTTCGCGGTGGCGCATGATGCCACTGCCAAAGACGCTTGACTCCAAACGGCCGCTCAAGGTCGACATACGGCCCGATATTTACATGTATGACGAGGCTGACGTGCCCGAAGACGAGCCCAATGCGGTCGAGTTCTATGTAAACTTTGCAGACGCGGACTTGTTCAACACGTACGGGGACAAATTGCTCGACCAGGACGAGCTCATGGTGCTCGAGCACCCGGTTCTGGCGTCGCTGCGCGAGGTTCTCTTGGTGCACCAGTCCGAGGCACGGTTGCTTAACACAACAAAGGTCATGACCGAGACCAAGAAAGAGATTGCGGTGACGACTCTGTCCCCGGTTTGCGACACGCCATGCGTGATCCTGGGCGCACAGAGGCACGTACGCGTCAACATGTACCCAGACAAAAAGGGGGGTATTCCGCGCGGGCTCATGGGTGTCGAGTTCAACCTCGCCACTCGCTCACAGGTTCTCTCCAACTCGTTTCGGCTCTCCGAACCCACTGTGACCAACGTGATTTGCATGGCGGCGGGGACCATGGGCGTGGGCGCCTACACGCTCGCGCAGGTTCGCTCTCTGCTCGCGACTGCGTACACAGCGTTTCGTGCAGCGCGAATTGCGGCAATACTGTACGCGCCGCGCGATGAAAAAGACGAGCCTGTGTACACGATTGTTCACACGGGTAACTGGGGCTGCGGAGCTTCGCGGGGGAGCGCCGAGCTTATCTGCTTGATCCAGACCTTAGCCGCACGCCTAGCTGGGATCAATCAACTCGTTTATCATGCTGTTACGCCTTCTCGCGCCAAGCAAGCGCAGTGCGGGTACAAGGCGCTCTACGGAATCACAGAGGGCACCGAGAGCTACCTTGTGACGCGCCTTCTCAAGACTGTGCTCAAGCGCGGCTACGCTTGGGGCAGCTCGCGTGTGGTTCGCCCACCACTTTTGCCAGCGTCCGCGCACAAGAAAATCAACCCCAAACCGCCGTCACCGCGCGTTCCGAGTCAAAAGCCGCCGCCGGGCGCACCGCGGAGCTCGACCCTCGAGGTCAAGGGGCACTTCTTTTTCCGCCCCGGGTCCTGGGCCTGTATGTGGGGTGTGTCGCCATTCCGCGTCGGACGTGCGACGTACGTCTGCGCGGGGCAGTACCTAATGGCCAACAAGGCGCGCATTTTCGGCGACATTCAGACGCTTGAGGCCATCATGGCTGAACGAAAGTCGCCGCTCAAGATAGTGAAGCTCGCGGCCAGCATCAAGGGCCTGGGCGGGGAGCTCGAAAAGACGTGGGACGAGCAGCAGATACGCGTGGCAAATGAGGCACTGGTGGCCAAGTTTGCCCAGGACGTAGCGCTTCGGAACAAGTTGATCCGCACCGGGGAAAATACGCTTGTGTACGCGAGCGTCAAAGATGAGGTATGGGGCAACGGGCTCGACTTTCCATACCAGGACGACCAGCGCGCCCTGGACCGAAAGCAGTGGCGGGGCAAGAACCTTCTCGGCGCAGCAATGGAGCGAGCTCGGTCCTGGGTGCTTACTCTCGGCAGCCCATCAGGCGGCTGCACTGTCAAGCAACTCGAACAGCACTTTATTACGGTCGACGAGATCCTCCAATTTTGCTTTCCCGAGTCCATCCTGTTTCCCAATTCGACCGACCGTCTCTTCATGATTGCGGATCTGGGCCCGCTCTTCCATTTGCAAAACAGATTCACAGGGCTCTGCGAGGAGTCGGTGCGCTCGATGGAGAAGCTCCGACACTCGGATCCGCTCGCGAAACGCATATTTCGGGGCGAGGCGTTTACATATGAGGAGATCAAGGACGCGCCCTGGATCACGGACGAGGACAAACAGCGCGCGGCAAAGAATGTGTGTCTCAAGGGTGGCCCTGGGAATGAGAGTATTCTGACAAATTCAGATATTAAGGAGCTCGCAGCAGCAATGGTCCGATACGATATCATGCGCGTGTACGAGTGCCCAAAGACACTCTCGCTCGAAGAGCAGCTCGAGATCATCAAAAACATTCCCAAACACAAGCGCCGACGCGATAATATGAAAAAGACTGATGTTGTGGCGCTGTTTGACACTGTGTACAAGGACGAGGCCGGGCGCATCGAGTTCAAGACCTTTCGGGAGATTGTACGGAAGCTCCGCGATAAGTGGATCGCCAAGACCAAGATGATGTTCCCACCTGTGGACCCCAAACCCAAGCCGTTCTTGTCGGGCTATCAGTCGTCCAACCTCGCGACTCGGCTCGTCGGCAAAAAACTCCCGGATACATTGACCTGGATGGTGACAGACCGCCTCATTCACAAAACCATGGCGCAGATCTCGGCGCTTGAGGATCATGGCGAGGGCACAGCATTTCGTAACAACGTACACCTGATGCGAAACACAGCGCTGACGGACACAGAAACAAATTGGGACCCGTACTGCTGTATACGAAATACTAAAAAGGGAACCTACGTGAAAAAGCCAAGGGCAGCCAAAGATCGGTAAGTGGCGCACAGTGAGTGGTGCGTAGTGAACAAGCTACTCCGCAATAAGGGTTTGCAGTAATCAGTAAATGAGTATGTACATCGCAAAATAATAATGAACGAACACGACGCATCAAATTTCTTTAACGCTGGGAAAAAAATCAGGACGTTGAAGAACATGGCGCGTGCGCACTGGCATGCGAGGTAAACAAATATGCACAGGAGCACCGACGGGGAATCGTAGTGCGACGGTATATCCCCTCAACCTGCACGTGCATAGATCCGCGTCGAGTTTTGGATGCGATAGTCGCGCACCTCTCTAGCCTTGTCCAGCTCTATCATGGATAATCCATCCCGAATGAAGAACCGTATTTTTTTGCGGTGTGGATTACTCTTTAGGTAGGCGCGGACGATCATTTCCACGGTGTCAGAGTTGCTGATCGCCATTTCCTCTTGGTCGTTGGCCTCATCAACAACAAAGACCCTCCACTTCCAACTCGCATTCGCATCCACCCAGTTGTCCTCGTCGAGACATATCCTGGGAGCATAGGTGCGACGATCCTGTGATGATTTCGCTGTTTCGCTCACGGAGCGCTCCTCCATCGGAATTTCGCGGCAGCCAGAGACTGATGAGGCGGCATCACCGGCCATCCTATCCTGGGCAGCATCGCGACGAGGTGTGGATTTCACCGTGTTTTCCCGCGCTGCGTTCTTCAGTGGCGCCGAGCCCTTGAGTTCGAATTCACTACCGAGAATCTCTTGCGTGGCGCTCGCCTTCGTGCGAGGAGAACCTCTATAACCATCATCTGAACTCAACAGACCATCATCCCTGCTCATATCAACCAGATGCGGAACCTCTTCTTTCTCACTCACTTCAGTGCGACTGCGCGACGTGGCTCGCGCGGCATCCATGCGCCGGAGTGGAGAGAGGGACTCATCGTCGCGCTTTCGAGGTCGTCCACATTTTGCAAAACTCTTACACTGCCTACATCGTCGTCCTCGCACGTTGGTGGCGGTCTCTGGTTCACCCACCGATTCTTCCTCCCATTTAATCCCCTCGGTATCCTTTGGATTCTTCTGTCGGTGGCAGCGTAGCTGCTGGTTCCCCATGAAGAAATGGAGCACAGTAGCTTACGCGCCCCCTGATATTGGTCATAACCTTTTTTTTTCCCGGGTTTATTATTTTTCGTGTTTCTCTTTATTAGCTATCATTGCATCATGCACAGATGTAGCATGCCTCCTGGTGCCCGCTGAACTGCTGGCTTTTGCTTGTCGGGGCTTGTCGGGGCTTGTCGGGGTTTGTCTGGATTTGTCGGGGTTGGTTGCCTGACTGCTTGTGTCGTGTGTTCAATTGCCTGACTGCTTGTGTCGTGTGTTCAGTTGCCTGACTGCTTGTACCGCGTGCCCCATGCGATCAGGCCATCGCCGGTAGATTTTTGAAATCAGGAGGGTAAGTAGCAACAGTCTTCAAAGAGGATTGGTAGAATTGTGCGTAGTTTACCAGGATTGTGAAATATGTAAATCATCAGATGCATGGCTGTTGAACTACTCAAGTTTTGCACCCTGCTTCCGCTTTTCGGAATCTGTGAGAGTGCCAAAGACCCAGTCCCAAATCCAAAGCCCTTCGCCGTAGTTTTTCGCGTTTCTAGAACGATTGCAGAACCAATGGTGCGCGTCATGGTGGGCGACGCTCGCGCGAAAGGGGAGTACCTTGAACGTGAGAGCGTCGAAGAGCCGCGAGTCGATGCCCGAGTGATTTATTACGTTTTCAGCCAGGCGAATGCACACATACAAGCAGAAGACGAGAGGGTGCGGCCGCACGACCAACCCGGCCAATAGCATGGGCAAGCTCCCCTGGAGAGTCGCATCCACCTCGTGGATGTAGAGCGTCCCGATGGGAGACGGGGTGCTGAGTTTGTGATGAAGCGAGTGAAAATTGCGCCACAAGAACTCGCTTTCGTGCTGGACTCGGTGCCCCACGTACAGCCCAAAATCTCCAACGACGAGCAGTGCCACGAGCGAGGCCACTGCGCTGGTCAATTCTGGCCAGTCGGGAAAGTCTCGGCCGCTGCCGACTACCGACGGGAAGATCACTGCGCCGATCGCGCCGCCCACCAGCGCGTTGGGCCCTAGAATCACTATCGCCGCCTTCCATATCTGCGCCCACAAATTGGCGACCGTTGCCTGCGTTTTGCCCATCGATTCGTACCGATCGCGACTCTCGGAATCAAAGTGGAACAGCTTCACGGGACACGTTCGGATGACGAGCTCGAGGAGCAGCGCCGTAACAAAATAGCCGATGCTCGAAGCAAGAACGGGTCCAACCCCCCAGCAAAGCCAATCGTTGTCAAGCCATGCCCTCAATTCCCCGCCCATGCCGATGAGTGGGGGGCAATCCCGGCAATCGGGCAATCTGGTCGACACAAAAAATCACACTTGACACTGCGCAACAATGGCGCTTGCTCTGGTGGTTCTGACTTCAATCAGCGTCCAAGGAGCTTCGCCATGGGCGAACCGGCGGGGTATGGACTCGCGGTTCGCGCACTTGTCGCCCTCGGGCGAGGTGTCCGCCTCTCGTGGGGCGGTGCCGTCTTCGCTGCGATTTGTCGAGCAGCGACAGGACCACTTTGACGGCACGAACGACAACACGTGGAACCAGGCATACTACGTTAACGACACGTTCTGGAAGGGAGCTGCGTCGGGCGCGCCGGTTTTTTTGTGTGTGGGTGGCGAGGGCCCCCCGCTCACCCCTGCTGTGGTGGTTAACTCCGTTCATTGCTCGATCGCTGCGGAGTGGCTCCAAGAGACGGGCGCACTCATGTTTGCGCTCGAACACCGATACTACGGCTGCCACAACATGAGTGCATGCCCCGTCGACAGCTTCCAGGGCAGTACGCGTGACACGCTCAAGTATTTGAGCAGCCGGCAGGCTCTTGGCGACCTCGCAGCGTTCCGCGCATACGCTGCGCGCGCTTACGGCCTGACCGAGCAGAACAAGTGGGTCAGCTGGGGTGGATCTTACCCGGGTATGCTGGCGGGCTGGTTTCGCCTCAAATTTCCTCACTTGGTGCACGCTGCTGTATCTAGCTCGGCGCCCGTGCGAGCCAAGCTCGACATGTACGAGTACAACGACCACGTCGCGTACGCTTATACTGTCGAGAGCGTCGGTGGCAGCGCTCAGTGTGCTGCGACGATCGCCGAGGGACACAAGGATATTGGCGCACTGATGCAAAACTCAAGCGGGCGCGCGCAGTTGGCGTCCCTTTTTGCGCGCGTGCCGAGCGCGGAATGGCTCGAGGATCCGGACAACCGCGCTGCGTTCGCGGGTGAGGGTGTCGCGTATTTCCCCGCACAATCCAATGACCCCGCATGCGATCTGCCGCTCTGCAACATCGACAAGATTTGCTCTGCGGTCGGCTCGTCCAAGGGCTCCGCTGTCGAGAAGCTCGCTTCGCTGTCCAATGGGCAAGCCGAGTGGGTGGCTGCCGCACCGACCGGTGACAGCCAGCCCGACTTTTGGTTTTGGCAAACGTGCAACGAATTCGGGTTCTACCAAAGTTGTGAGACCGGTTCCAAGTGCATTTTCACTCAGGGCCTAGCGACAGGCACCCTTTCGGCAGGATGTGGCAACGAATTTAACATAAGTGACGAGCTCGTCGCGGCCAACATCAATTACACCAACGTTTACTACGGTGGACTGAAACCGGAGGGCACCCGCGTATTGTGGGCGAATGGAGAAGTGGACCCGTGGAGCACACTCGCCGTGCTTGAGACGACGCGGCCCGAACAACCGACACTCTACGTCAAGGGCGCGTCACATCACGCGTGGACACACGCCGCGCTGCCCACCGACCAGCCCACTGTCGTCTCGGCGCGCGACGCCATCCGCCAGCAGGTCACCGCGTGGCTCAAGGAAAATTAGTTGCACGGGCGCGCTGCGACGCGGCACGCTCTATATTTTGTAAGTGCAACGGGCCCGAACAATAATAATTTATTAACGTCCAACCAAGGAGTAATCCCAAGCTAGGCGCCGGGAAACTGTTCTAATCTTGATTCATCAGCGCGAACAGGGTTGCATCAACCAGAGTTGTCCCTCCGTTTCCCTGGGACTCGACTAAAATGTCACTTGCGTTGGTGACAACAGCGATGCTCGCCGAGAACGGTTGCACTCCGTTCGCAGCCGCCTGCGGCAAGGTGTAATCACCGTGGAGGGACAGGGCCCGCACGCGCACAGAAGCAAACGTGGTGTGAGCCTCCGCTTCGTCCCCGTCCAAACAACCACCGTCACGTGGACACACCAGAAACGAACACATACAGGCAGGGAAGAGCCCGTTATACAACCCCGAAGCCGCCACCAAAGCGTACGTTTCCATTGGCTCCGTCCGGTTCACCCGAACACGCGCCTCGCAGGCGGCTCCCGGCACGGAAGCGGTCAGCACTGTCTCAGCTCCCGGGACGAACATCGAGGCGTTGACCCTACGGATCTCCGTATTATTGAAACGGTGTTCGGGACCGCCGTCTGTGCCCCGTATCGTGGGAGGGGTCCACGTTCGGGAGGGCGAGGTGGAGTCGCTGGGCAAGCGTCCCGGTTGGGCGCCCTCCGCTCCCCGGCACGGAACCTCACGAATAATGAGCGTGGAGTTGAATTCCCCGCGCGCGTCGTAGATCGCACCGAGCACCGAGCCCTTGCTGTCGTAGATACCACTTCCACTCGAAACTCCCTGGCCACTATTGGCCCCTGACGCGAGCACACCCGTTCCAAACGCACGCGCCCACGCCTGTTGCACCTGCGTGCCCGTGAGGAGCGGCGGAAAGTTCACCCACCATGTGGAAAAGACGAGGAGGGCTGGCTTTGCGTCTCCGGTCTGTCTCGCCGTGTTGAACAGGATATCGAAACACAAACGCATCTCAACGCGCGCACCACGAACGGAAAAGTGTGCTGGCGGGGTGTCGGGAGCACCGGGGTCCAAGACAAGCGCTTCTTGCCGGTACAGGTGTTGTTTTCTGTACCTCGCCAGGAGCGCGCCGCTGGGGCCGATGCACGCCTGTGTCGAGTAGAAGCGGGTCTTTCCAGTCCTTCCGGAGAGCTCCGCGGTGCTGTTGGCGACCTCAAGAAAATGCACGACGAGGTGCGTCGCGTGCGTTCGGGCGATGTCGCAGAGGCGCGCAAGCACGGGCGCGCGGCTCTGGTCGCCGCACGTTGCTGGTTGCGCGTATTTTGCGACATCAGCGCGGGACACAAACCCAGGACCCGTAAGCGCGTATTCCGGAAACACAATAATGTCGAGAGGGCGCGAGCCGCCTGACGCCGAAGCGCGGGACACCAAAATCTCAATCTGGTCAACATTCCGGCTCATTACTTCCATTGGTGTCAGGCCTTGTGCCCCAGCAGTTGCGTAGAATGCGCTTGGCTGTGAGCGAGAGCGTATTATGTCAGACTCGGGGAGCGAGGGGGCTCGATACGCACCAGTATCGTCGTCGTCTTCTGACTCACCTTGAAATCTACGACTGCAGCACGAATCGAGTTTCCAGCGTATTCATCATTCTCCGTGACAGCCCTACAAACTGACAAAATTGCCCATAACAGAGGCACCACCACTCTCATCCTCGCAGCGGTGCGGGCCCGCGACCCGCAACCCGCATGCTCGTGGCAGCGCAGGCCAGCTTGTCAGCTTGTCAGCCGACCCGACATATTTTCGCTCAGAAAAAAATCGGCCACCACAGCGCCAGAGCTGCGCGGTTCAGAGCAGGGGGTCGCTTGCGTGTGGCGTCATGGCGATGTTGCGGGCGGTCGCGTGGATTCTTCTTGCCACTATTGCCGCTGGTTACATCGTAGAGGTGCGAGCGAATGGCGAAGAGTGCTTCTTGGAGACCGTCCGGCGTGGGGACAAGGTATTGGGCTCGTTTTCGGTTGCGGCAGGTGGCAACCTCGACATCGATCTCAAGATCTTTGATGCCAAGAAGCGGATCCTATTTCAGTCTCTAGGCAACACGGACGACTCGTTCGCGTTTGTCGCCGACCAGGACGGGCGCTACACCGTCTGCCTGAGCAACTCAATGTCGTCGCTCACGTCCAAAACGGTCAGTTTCAAGATCTTTGTAGGTACATCGCTCGTTGACCATGAGATCGCCAAGAAGGAGCACCTGGACCCGCTCGAAAATTCGGTGCTGGTCCTGGGCGAGAGCCTGCAAACTGTGGTTAACGAACAGCAGTACCTTGTCACGCGCGACCGGCTCTCACGCGGCACCAACGAAAGCACCAACAGCCGTGTTCTCTGGTGGAGCATCCTTGAGACTGCGGTGCTGCTGGCGGTGGGTGCCTGGCAGGTGCGCACGGTGCGTCGGTACTTAGACCGCAGGAGTGGCGGTGGTATGGCGCGCTTTAGGTAACTTGTCGAGTGGGATAATTCCAGAATGGATTTGTTTAGTTTGCACAAGCTCCAATTTATACACACTATCATGCTGAGTCCATAGGGATCATATACGTCCCGTTCGTGTGGCAAACGCCCCGCGGTGCCCTGACAATATGGTAGTTGTCACGACTGGGTAAACCCGCTGGAGACCAGAGAGCCCCGCGCCATTCTTCAGCCGGCCAAATTTTCTCGGCCCGTCTGACGACTGACAACCTGGACAACTCAAAACCATTTCCGACCAGTCGGGTCGCAGCGGACGATGGAGCAACCCCCTCCGATAGCGGAGCTGCGCACGGTGATTGCAGACCCGGTAAGGCTTTGCCGCCACACCCTCCTATATAGTGCGGTTGCACAGTGTGTTGCCAAACGTGATTTGGTTTTTGGACCTTGGAACTCTTCCCTGATGCGCGCAACTCGCCCTTTTCCCAACGCCGCAGAAATGTGCAATCGCGAAGCGCATGCAATGTTGCTTCTATCTCAAAATGCACGGAGGCAAGGCTGCGATCGACGCCCTGGTTTCAGGTCTCTCTTCTGACTCGGTTCTGCTCAACCATGAGATCTGCTACGTGATGGGTCAGATGCGCGACGCGTATGCCATCCCAACACTCAACGCGGTGCTCGCCGACGGCAAGCGCAACGCTATCGTACGGCACGAGGCCGCCGAGGCGCTCGGAGCCATTGGTCTTGAGAGTTCACTTCCCATCCTGGAAAAGTACGCAAAGTGCAACGTCGCTGAGGTCGCTGAGACGTGCGCGCTGGCGATTGACTCTATCAAGTGGCATTTAGCTGAGGCGCGCGCCAAGGAGGGCAAGCATGGCGATGCAAAGTACCTGTCGGTGGACCCTGCCCCACCAGCTCACGGAAAAGTCGACGCCAAGGTTCTCAAGACTACCCTTGTTAACGAGAAGCTCAGCCTGTTTAAGCGCTATCGTGCCATGTTTCGCCTGCGTGACATGGGCACTGAGGAGGCGGTCGGCGCGCTCGCCGCTGCGTTCAAGTGCAAAAGTGCGGTTGTGCGCCACGAAATTGCGTTTGTCATGGGTCAGATGCTCAACCCCGCGGCTGTACCGCATCTGAAAAAGGTGCTCGAGGACAAGTCCGAGCACGCAATGGTGCGGCATGAGGCAGCGGAGGCTCTCGGGTCCATATCATCGTCCGAGGCTGTTGATTTTCTCGAGTCATTTCGGGCAGACGGCGAGCGCATAGTCGAGGAAAGCTGCAAGGTTGCTCTTGACATCGCTGACGACGGCTGGGGCACCAAAGAGGTAGAGAGTTCCTCGGACCCACCCGTGGCGCAGGTGCAAGCACAGGCCTCCTAAATCGCCGGGGGGGGGGACGGTGATCATTTATGGTGTGGGTCGGGCACCTGAGTAATTTTGTGTGTTCCCAGATCGATTCGGCACGTGTACCGTACGTGATTGTATGGATTGACAACATGAAGCATGGACGTTGCGAGCGATCATCACTCAAGTTGTAGGTTTTTTACGAAGCAGGCGTGTGTCAATCAACCAACCCACACGATATTCGTGATTGGTTGGTTGACACACGCCCGCTTCGTCAAAAACCGTACAACTTGAGTGATGATCGCTCGCAAGGTGCGGCATGCAATAGGGTTCGCGATGTATTGGTTTTGCATTACTTTTAGACGCGCGCGCTAACTAAATTCGTGCATGCACGCATGTTTCTGTGTATGAGAAAGCACATTGGAGTGTAAGCAAGTTCGATGTATTATGGGTTTGACAATAGCGCGCTCAAAGCGGACCCGGCCACGACGACTGGATGTTGTCCTGGTTGGGCTTTTTGACCATGTTGGTCTTTTCCATGAGCCGGCGGAGCGGATACGGGTCGAGCCCGCGACGCTCATTCACGACCTTGAGTTTTTCAATGTGCTCCCGGATCTCCTGATCCTCTTGTTCATACTTGGCCGTCATCCTGCGATAATCCTCCATACGCTGCTCCTTTTCGGCGGCGCGGCGAGCCTTGAGATTCGCAACCTGCTGCTTGTGATACTTGTGCATCTCCAGGGCCTGTCTTCGCAGATCTTCTCGCTCTTTCCTTTCAGTCTCGGTGATCTCGGCGATGCGCCGAGTCGTATGTTCCGCGAGCTTTCGGTCGTGCTCGCGCTCTGCGTCCTTGCGCTGTTTCTTGGCCCGCATCTGCTGCTTGCGCGAGCGGTCGCACTCGGCCATGATCGTTCTAATCCTTTCTGCCTTTTGGCGCTCCCACTCGATGCGCCGGGACTCGGCTTGGTTGTCCTGCTTGGCCTTGAGCTCGCGCTGCTGTACACGCCACTCGTCGAGCCGGCGCACCTGCTCGTCGATGATCCGCTGCCTGATTTCCTGCTTCTTGCGCTTCCGCTCCACCTCGTCTGCCTTGCGCTTCGCCTTCAGGGCGTCCTTCATGCGCGCGTAGTCTTCAATCTTATCGATCTCAGCCTGTTCTTCAGCCTTGAGGCGGGCCTTGTAGGCAGCAAGCTCCTTGTTCTCTTCAACCTTGACGCGATTCAAGCGCGCAATCTCCACCACACGCGCAGCCTCCGCAGCTTCAGCCTCGGCCTTGACCTGACGCGCGACCGCCAACGCACGCTGACCCGCTTCCCATTCCTCGCGGCGTTGGATTTCCTCGCGCCGGCGCACCTCGGCGAGCTGTCGCTTCTGGATCTTGGTGAACTCGAGGCTTCGTTGCAGCGCCTCGCGCCTCTCGCGGTCCTCGCGCTGCTTTTGGCGCTTGGCCCCCTCGATCATGAACTTGTGGTACTCGGCCTCGGTCTCCCGAGCCGCCTTGGCCCGCTTCTTCTTGTA
>JACLAD010000386.1_pt1 | contig 15953 bp, 21 predicted proteins | sample 8027901 | NCBI WGS metagenome assembly JACLAD01 (sample SAMN15725071, study PRJNA655200) | protist metagenome | isolation source: fluorescence activated cell sorting (FACS) single amplified genomes of... | place: Spain: Blaines Bay Microbial Observatory, Mediterranean Sea | collected 2016-07-05 | reverse complement strand
TTTCCTTTCAAACCGTGTAACTCGATCAAGTTAAGTTAGTTTGTAAATTAGCACAGCACGAGAAATTCCTCAATGAATACATATAATATGCAATGAATAAATAGAATAAATATTTCCGAGCCCATGGGAACAAAGGTCGCTGACAACAAATAAAACTTAAACCAAAGTGATGGCTACTGTATGATATTGGAAGTAAAAAACAGTTTGGGTTAGGGTGAGTACCAGCAATTGCATAGGCCCAAAATATAACATGGGCAGCATGTACACACCATTTACCAGAAGTAAGAAATGGTTGAACGCACTTCAAATCAATGTACAAAAAAAGAATGAATTGAAGTGTGTGTGTTTATGATAAAGCTTTGCTGTGTTTCTTTTTCTTTTGAATGTTTTGTTTTAGTTATGCCGGGGAGACCACTCGCTTTCAATTATTTGTATGCATACTAACTTAATTAAATGTTTTGTAATTCCAATATCTCCATCACTTTGCTCTAATACTTTGTTTTTTGTTAATGACCGTTAGTGTCTCCTTGTGCTCTGTAAACGGGATAGCAATACTTGTGCATCCAATGAAATATAGGAGTGTGTTATACTAGACCATGCAGCAAGCAACATTTATTTGTTCAAATCGCATACCTATGAATTCACAGCAATTAAGTGCCATATTTGTGTGTCGTATATATAGCACTGCTGTCGTAACATTGACTGCCATCGCGCATCTGTCAGCAACTGTAAATTCACAAAATAATGAAAAAAAAAACGATGGATGAGTGCTCAATGAACTCAGTCAGTTCACAGAGTGCGATATCGAACCAGAGTGGACCGTTGCGCAAATTTCAAACGTTGCCTTGCCTTATTCAACTCAGATAGGGGTATAGCACCAATAATTCTACACAAAAATCATGTAATACAATGGTGTCAGCGTAAAGTTAGTTCTGTCATTGCGCACATATACCCTGATGATTTTTTAATCAGAGGCTTGACTGTTTCTAGTTGGTGGAGAATGACGTTTATCGCCCGTGCGTTGGCAACGACATTGCGTTGCAGAGCAACTGCTGATTCTAATCGCTTTTCTAGGTGCACCAACACGTTCGGGCGAAAACTAGGGAGTTCTGCAAGTCGTTTTTGAAATGTTTGAACCAGCTTTAGAAAAGAGAAGAGCATTTCAAATGCTGTCATGGGTTTTAGAGGAACTCGAGAGCTGTTGGGCATTGCTATCAAAAATGATCCCGTCCGCACGACATTCTGCCATCTGCAATATATATAAATGTACATTCGCAGATCTCCAAAAAAAAATTAAAATGAAATTCAATAATTTTCGATTGCGGATTCTTTCTTACAAATTTCGGACGATCCGCTCATACTCTGCTGCGTATTTTGACCAGTGTGCGTGCAGTGCTTTCTGAAGATAAATCTCCATGAGTACCTGCACTTTATCAAGATCTTTCAAAATTAAATCGGCTAAGAAATCATACGTTGAAAAAAATCCAGATTTTGCAGCAATTTGCGTCTCCAGCTGCCATTGGCGAAGGATTACATGTGTGGATACCGCAACTTTCAGTACTTTAGCCTTAGTTGTTTTGGGCTGTGGTAATTTGGAATGAATAAACTGAATATCTATCTGCATGGAGTACGGCTCTACCAACGCAATGAGCAGATCCCTTGAAGTAAGGTATGGAAGTGTTATCAGACCCTGTTGAATATTGGATTTAAGATTTTTCAATAACGGTGCAACATTTTTTTGCATGGTCGCAACACGCGCTGAAACATTGCTTTTGTAAGAACTAGCGTCGATCTTGGAAAATTCAATCTGCATTTCGTCTACAATTCCAACCAATTTTGTAAGTGCGACTTCTTCTTCGGTCAATAAACTTTGAGAATTTAGCAATTTTATATTACTAAATGTGATTGTAAAGTCAATCTGATCTGGCTGGCACTGTCGTTCAATAATATTCTCGATCTGACGAAGTATTCCAAAAGCCCGTAGTCGATGCACATGTGTGGCATGGCAATGTATAGACTCAAACAGCGTACATCGCATGTGGGAACAGTTATGCATAATCGTTTGTACTTCACTACATATACGTTGAACTTCCATTATTTCAAGTTCTGTTTGACGTTTCTGCTTCTCTTGCTCGTGATGCAAACGTAGAGTTCCATAATGCTGCCGCATACCATACACTTCTTTTTCTCCAAGTAAAGGAGCCCAAAAAAATGCCTGACAGATTAAAAGCAAATTCATGCAAATGACGAGTACAAAAAGGAACAGCAAACATATTATTCTAAAAAATAAGAATTCCAAACGGTGGCAAGCTTGCTCGATAAAAGCAATCCTTACCTGTAATAGGGCACCGCGGAGATTTTCTAAGTTATCTGAGACAGCGGAGGGCCAACTATTGATAATAGACATCACTTTGGTTTGGCATGCATCTGCTGTTGACTGCTGCAGGAGCAAGGCCTCATTCATTGCAAAAATAGAAATGTACAAAGCAAGAACCAGCAGTAAACTGTTTGGATAATGTGTGTGCACTTCAGAAAGACGTTTTCGGAAATAACTTGAGAGTTCGTGAGTTTGTGCAATAAACCACTTACGGATTTCCATAAACAAGCAAATAATCCCACATGACGATCAGAGTAGGACCTTCCAAACAACTGGCCGCCAGTGTCATCAAACCACTGTTGATGAACATTTCAGGTTGCACCTAAAAATTATACGGATGTTTTTGAAAGCAGGTTGGTCCGTTTTGGAGCATAGTATGTGCGTAAGAATGTAACAAACTTGCATGCGATGAAAATGTGCAGCAAGGACTGGTAAATGCAAACGAAAAAGATCGTTGAACACTTTAGCATCCACAAGATATCCCCACATCTATTTAGATTGAGAATGCATTGTTAAAAAAGAGAGTGCGGTATGCACATACGATTCATATCGAGAATGAAGTTTTTGAGCATCGGATGATCATGTACCGTTTTTGAAAAATACTGCGGCATTATGTGCTGTGTGAATGCAAGTAGGAACCAAAAGACTTCTTCTTCTTCCATTTCAATGTGAAGTGCATTTGCAGCCTACAAAAGCAAGAAAGTTTAGGTTACTGCAAAATGCTTATTTGATGTGAATTTAGTGGATGAAAAAGATAAATCAAGTACGATACACGTTCTGGTTCAACTTACGATCAAGTTCATGCCTTGGCAATATCCACTTGTAGTATCATGAACACAAAAACACAAAAGTACCCGTTCCAATACATGTAGAGCTTCTTGGTTTCCCTTCAAAATTTGCAAGAGGAATCACTTTTATCCAGCGCAAAAACATATCAACCTGATGAAATCTTCAACTTTGAATGTCGAATACCTTTAATCCCGACCGCATAATGTCCTTTGCAATTTGGTCAGCATCTTTAATCACTTCTTTTTGTGCGATTCGTTCGACAAGAGATTGGTAATACATTTTTGAATCGAGCCGTTTGTTACGATCAAAAAATATTTTTCGTGTTTCTGTCGGAGTTGCAGAAAGGTGAACATGCATGTCAAAACGAGAGTATTTTTTTTTTGCACATTATCACCTGCTGCTCGACTCGCATGCCACCACACTTGTTTTCTACCCTCTACATCTTCGCACAATTTTTCCACAGCGGTGCAGAAAGTCTCCAAATATCTGCACAGAATAATTTTCGGATCAGTCGAAGTATGCCGTTGAGTGTAGTGAGGAGCACAACAATTTATTTCAAATTTGTACTGTCGGGTTTCTTGTGTGTTTGCACAGACCTGTCCCAATTTTCAAAGCAACTGCCGGTGCTGCCGTTTGAACTCGAGCGGTCGCGTGCCATGTTCATATCCATCGACAGTTCAAGATCGGCGCTCATTTTTGGACAACTTTCGGAGCTATTTTCTGCACTTTTCTCTTCGCTTCTCTCTTCAAAAGGCAGAGATGGGTGCACGTGAAGAGCGCGAATTAGCAAACCATTCAATCGTGCCAAAAGTGGCGCATGCGCACACGCAACGTCCATTTGACGGGAACTTTCTCGGGGGTTCCATGCTGGCGGAAACTTCTTCGATAATTTAACAATATCTTTTGCCGGAATCGAACCATCTGATACTCTCAATTGACCTCCTCCTCTGCATGCATGCATAGATACAGTCCATTTGCTGTCCATCTTCGGAGCAGACAAAAAAAAGAGCGTTCACTTACTCGAGGTACATTTGTGTTTGTTGGTTTTGATGTAATAAATACGTTTCACTGGTTGGTGCACTCACTGGGAGTTAGTTTTTCACATAACTCCCATGCACACACCAACATTTGGTGCATTGATTGATGCAAATAATATGTGATGGGAGTGCGATGGGAGCAGCCACAACAACAATTACAATAAGAACAAAAAAAATTCTAAAACGATATTTGTAAGTCACAAAAAAGATTAAATAGAGTAACAATCAAAACAAACCTTTCGCAAAAGGAGCCAATGGCGGGGCGGAGTGGGTGGGGCGGAGACAGCCAGGGCTAGTGCCACCATTTGCCATTTGCAACGAAAAGTGCCATTAGATTAGCATACACACATTTATACATAAACATATATATACATTTTAAGATAGCAAAACAATATGTGCACGAACCCGAACTCTTTGGCTGATGAAATTGTGGGAAAGGCTCGAAGTGAAAGTCAAGGTCAAGAGATATTCAATGCAGCAATGCTTGACTTCCTTGCTACAAGGTTGGCAAAACGGACAGTACGGAGGAAAAAAAGGGAAATTCAGAAACGAATACGCCGCAAGTCTTCGAATTGTGACATGCGTAAGATCGCAATTGAAAGAAATGATTTAAAACCTTACTCATCGCGATTCACTTCTGTGTCAAAAGCCCAAATGGACAGCAATTTGATTCGGAACGAGATCGATATCCCTTCAAATGATGCCTTACAGGATAAGATAGGCTCAGCTTTAAGCAAGTTTCGTACAAAAGTTTTAAGCGAATGTGAGTCACCAGCGAGTCGCGTGCACACTCCACATGATCGACAATCTTCTACTGAGCTGGATGAGATATTCCCAGTTATCAACAATTCTAGTGACAATCAATCTCGCATCCCAAACGAAAGAAAAACTCAAAGGTTGTTATCAAGAAGAAATCCAGATGCTATAGGTAGCTGCCACCGGTCCCATTCAACATTGAAGGGCATCGGCGTTGTCGCAATGGTGGTGCTTGATGGGCAGGAACCTTGTCTGCTTTTGATTGGAGACGCCGAGAACGCTTTAGCAGTGGCAGCTGCAGGTTCATCCTCCCAGTTACTCAATGACGGTCGTCGCGTACGTATTACTGATATTGTATCTGTTGCGGACCATCATAAAGCCAACCAGGTTTGGAATTAACACTCACATGCTTTCGTTCGTATCGAAAAATGGTTTTCTCTCGTCGCCTGATCAGCTTATTTTGGCCAAAAAATGTTCCTTATTTTAGATAAAACATACGCTATCTGAGAATCATCCACCAGATTTTAGATGGTTTTTCATGGCTGACCGTTTGCGTTTTGATGCCAGCATTTCTATCATGTCAGACCTACCAATGACCGCTATTCCAGAAGCGCTTGGTGCTAAAGTTCAGGCATGCTGCAAGCCACCTCCGTCCCCGAAAGAAAACGCAATTTATCATGGGGTTACTTATCGCGCGGTGCTTGTACACTGCAATCGGGGGCACAATCGATCACCGACACTGGTCATTCTCACATTTTTTTTGAAAACCAAACATTCATTTAATTTAGATGCGAACGCGACTCTCCCTTTTTATCGATGTCCGTTTTATTGTAGATTTTAGCATTTTTGGTACAAGTTGGACTGTCGCTTCGCCAGGCTTATCAGTTTTTATTGTGCGTTCGGCCCATGATCGACCCCCTACCTCCATATCGCCGAGCACTTCGCGACTATGAAAAGTTTGTTCGAGAAATCCCATCAGGTTATCAGATCTCAAATATGCGACTTATTTGTCTTTGCTGAATAATGTCATTAATCTTTGAGCGGTTGTACTCGTGACAGCACCCAAACACAAACACAAACACACATGCATGCACGCACACAGTATCAAGCCAGGACATTTTTCAACTTCACATTAAAGAAATGCAAGATCTTGTTTCGCCTTTGCCGGATAGCAGCGACTGGGACAGCTATGTTCAGGAACACGAGCGCGCTTACCAATTGCGAAAAGCAGAAGTTGCGCGATTTATCGGGAAAAGTATCGAGTAGGCCGAACCTACAGTAGCAAACATCTAAACAGTAAACAACCACGATATGCAGACGTCAAGCCGAGATTGTTTTCGCTGCTTACAGGCAGTATTGTAATAATAATAATAAATTTTATTATTTTAAATGATGAGTATTACTAAAGAATAGCAGTAATATCTACTATTTACTAGTACTTACTAGTAATCCATTTAGACATTTCGGCGTCTAATAATTAGATCCCGATTATGGCTAGCGGTACAGTATTAAGCTAAGATAAGTTTCCCCATCGCTGGAACAACTCTATACAGTACTACAGGTTAGAATACGTGATATAGGTTAGGGTGGGTAGAATTCCGAGCTGGGTTTTAAAACCCCACCTTGGGGTTAAAACCCTTCGTCGCGTCTGCCAACCTTTCGTTGGCACCCGCCTAGACTACCACCAAGTAGTGTATATAGGAGTTCAACACTATCACGAGGAAACTTATCCCTGGTTCAGGGGGTCCTGAGCCAGAATTTTTTTGTTTTAGGTAGTGGGGTATCTGAGGACCCTCAGAATGATGTCTTATGAATAAGATATTAACAAACACCAAATCTTATACTACTGTTAATACCTTTACCGCAATGCATTAGATCTAATATTATGTATTATCTTTATGTTGCAATATCAATACTAACTCACATACATAAGTTTTGCAATGAACATTAAGCATATTCGATTCTCCCTTCTATTGAACCGGTTCATCTTTAACTTTAACGAATACACTTGATAGCTTTCTGAATTAAATTAAATTTTTACCTCTTTAAGTTTGCCAGAAGAACCGTTTCTGAGCGCATGAGAGAAACGGTCATTAACAAAAAATAAGAATTAAAACAAAGTGACTGTCACGTATTGGATGTCAATGTGGCTGCTGCATCTAGAGAGCGAACATGAGCATCATGGTGAATCTGCTCGGAACCATTATTAATTCTATCTGAAAAGCTATTACTAGTACTATCAAGCACTCCAATGTCATTTGAAAGCCCGCCCCGTTCTTTTGGCGATTTAGACAATTGGCTAGTATTAGTATTGTGAGATAACGACTGTCGCGTTGAGCTTAGCCTGCCAGCACCACTCTCAACGTCATGGTATCTTTTCTGCTGGGATTGACGATCCCCACTTGTAATTTTTGAATAGATCCCATCATTTTCTTGGAGGTTAAAAATAACATCTTTTGAAAAGCTGCTGAATTCTCGTAGTTCGTAGGCCAAAAACCTTTTGGAAAAATATTGATTGCTATCATTACTGTCGTTAGATGTGATTTCACAGCCGATCTGAACTGTGACTTGACCCAGTCCATTGATGCGACCAAAAATATTTTGAATAGTTTGAATAACTTTTATGCTCGACACAATTTCCGGTTTTATCTATAACATAAGTTTTAGCACAACAGTTACCATCTGACTCCATCAAAGTATGATGACCACAGGGAATCATTAAACAAACCTCGACCCACATGGTTCCCACGGTCATGTTTTCATTTAACTGCCAAAAGTGTATGTGACTGGCCGCTATCACACCTTTTATTTTTCCAACTTGACTCAAGGCTTGCCTGTGTGAAGAATCAATGTCAACATCATTAACATGACATAATGATGAGCACAATCCGCTTTACTCTCTTCAATTCAAATCACTAAATCCAACCGGATTGGCAACTCCAAATGTTTTGGAGTAGCTTGCAATAAATTACGCGCCGTTCGCTTTAGCAGTGGAATGATGGACGCCAGGATTACGAGGGAAGTTAACAATGCGCATACCGGATCAAGCCAGTGCCATCCAAAATGCCTTTTGAAAAATATATGGCGTGTGGTGTACATGTGGAAGGGTGTGGTTATCAAAAACGAGTGTAAGCTGGTTTGGTTCCATTTTCATCCGCAAAAAAAAAATAAAACAAAACAACAATATGGTGAAATTTTCCGTTTTTCTTGTTCACCGTACTTGATTGCGAGAGCCGAAATTATTACGCCAACACTTCCCAATGCATCTGCGATCACGTGTATTAACATGGCTTGCATGTTACTGTTTGATGGTCCAGTGGACAGAGATTTTTCTTGCCCGTTGCTATCGATGTGTACGCAGTTACTGCCGCAAGCGGAAGGGGCCATATTGTCGTGGAAAGGACAGTCATTGCCATCTACAGTTAGCCCGTAGCCGTGATGATACTCGTGAAAAAAAGCAATCCTATAAATGATTATAGTAAAATGCGTAACGTTGAATCGTTAACAATCAATTTAAATGATAATCATGAAAGAGATAAGAGCAAACCCAATAATATTGATAATAAAACCAATTATCGACACTGGGAGTACATGTGATGCGTGGACTTCAGGAGGCTCTCGGAAACGCTACCAATGTATAGAAATATGATGTGTGATTTTCAAATACGGGACGAGCAAGCTCTTGATGGTTTCAAACCTGAATTGCTTCGGTTATAACAGAAACGGCAATGAACAAGAGAATAATGGCATTTGCAAAGCCTGAGAGCACTTCTGCACGACCATATCCGTATGTAAACCGAGAATCCGGTCTCCATGTCGACACATACGCAGCAAACAATCCGATTCCAAGTGCAGAGCAATCAAACATCATATGACCTGCGTCACTTATCAGCCCCAACGAGTTTGAGATTATTCCAACCACAAATTCCACGAAGGTGAAAACAAGGTTAATTACTAAGAAAATGAAGATCCGCTGAGTTTTTTTCTCTCGAAAAATATGTCGCAGGATTCGGGCAAAAATTCTGAGCCTATTTCTGAAGCGCAAACAAGATCCGAATTGAATCGCTGATGCATCGTACTCCAAAGTACTATCCCGGTGCATCATCTGTGTCCCTCCCCACACTAGCCCACCGCCCAGAAGTAGGCCAAGAATTTCGCCAAATCTAAAACCAGAGGAAGTCAACGTTTCTTGATCTCTGTTTTCAGCACTGTAATGCACTAACTTCCAGAAAGCTACCACTGTAGATGCCCCGATCGCAACTCCGAGAGAAAATAAGTGAGCCTTGGATGTTCCGAGGCGTTTTTTTGTGCTGACATTGACATAATGCCGTGCTACGATCCAAAAAATGGCCATAAAAAATACTACAACAAGGAACCAAAGAAATTGTTCGAGCAACTCCAGTGTTTCCTTTGTCGTCGCAGCATCTGCTTCAATTCCTGCTGCTCGAAACTTCCATAAAAGTAAATCAACTAATGCCAGTGGCCTTACAAATAAAGATAGGGTCGCAAACAATCATTTGAAAGAGTTTGCATAAAAGTGGACAACATAATGTTGTTTATTAGACACATCACGCACAATGATACTAAGACACCTCCCCCCATGGCAAGAGTTTGAATTGAATTCCCAAGCCGGCCTGCACTTATTGCTCGTAGTCTATTGGCAAATCCAAATGAAAAAACACAAAAGAAATATTTGAATCCATAGATCATCAGAAAACATAACTGCAAGTTTGACATTTCAATTCGAAAAGTTCAGCTGGCATATCTATCTTACTTTTTCAGGTGGACTTTTTGAAAACAAGACAGAATGCCGGCAGCAAGCATAATGATCATTCCCCATATACTCGCACGAGCTTGATAAGGTATTACAAGTGTTACCAATCGTGCAAAATATATGCGAATAGCGACGCCGTCATCGACGAAAGATAAATGATAGACGTACGTGAGCCTTCTAAATCTAATGATTTGTCGCTTGAAATTTGGGCTGCCGCACCCACTAGATGATGCACTGGATGATTTGCAAGAGCGAGAAGAAGAAAGCCGACCAAAGTAATGCCAACTCCATAAAACTGAAATCAAATACCAAGACATAATGAATGAAAGTAGTACATTTGGTCCAAGCAGTCAAAACAGTTCGATACCTTTGGGGACGCGACTAGCCGTGGCATCAAGGGCACTGATGCAAGGACCATGATCAACTTGGAACTCGCTCCGTCAATTGCAATAACACAAGTAGGAGCCACATGCCTGTGAATGAATTTCAAAGTAAAAATTGTTTTTAAGGCGCATGAAACCTGCCGGTAACACTCCGCCTATTAATGCTCCAACACCACCGAGCATATTCAAAATATGAAGTGGTGAATGGGATCTATGAAGAAAGTACCGGAGACTGCAGAGAGTTAGATATAGGGAGAACGCCATCAAAGAACCATTAAGAACAATTTGAAGTTTGGAATGGGCTGAAAATACTTTGGTTGTCTGCACAAAAGTTCAAATCACAAATCAAAGCAAAACAAAACACATCGCAATCGAAAGTCACCCAATAAATATAGTGAAAAGTGAAAATGTTGTGTTGTGTTGTGTTGACCACCTTTGGCCTTCTAAGTGCTCCGAATGTCAAGGCTGCAACGGCCAGCACCAAGAAAGTAAAAGCAAAAAGAGGCAAAGAAGGGGCCCTCTGCATGTCCATCGAGGAATGTGGGGCGGTTAAGCACCGAATACACCAACATTTGTGATATGGAAAAAGGCAGTACAAAAAAAATCTGCGAAGACCTTGATGATATCTGAAGCAAAGAACAATCCACACACTCGAAGTAGCACTACCATTCCGCCCCATATGTATGTCTGGAACTGAGACGCTCTATGGTATGTATGCATCATTGCATTCAACAATACTTTATTCGGAGTCAAACTTTACAAAATTTGTTAGAATTTTTTCCAGGCGTTTTGTGGAGTGGGTACTGACCTGCTCTGCTTCACAGGCCGCTGCTTGTTGGTTAGAGGTAGCATGTGTACCACACTACAGCATCTAGTGGGTCCATTCATTGCAATGCACAAAATACAATACAACAACAACGATGCATAAGAAATAAGATGGGTTCGCATAGGAAATAAGATAGGTTTAAATTTGGATGGTTTAATTTTATGATTGCACAACAAGTTATGGGGCAAAAAAACAAAATATATATATGTATCGGCCATAGTAATGTGTGTAGGTGCGTGGTATGTGTGTGGTATGTGTGTAGGTGGCATTTATTGTACCATAATAATTTTTAAAACATAATTGTCTTATTTTGGTACTAAATTGTACCATATTTCAATTTTTACATGGCTCTTCACACCAAACTCAACGCACAAAGACGAAGTTTAATGTCGATGCTGTTTATGTGGGCAGCTGTCGGGTTGGAGAGTCACTCGATAGTTGTACAGGTGGTGAGAATAATTGGGGTGTGTGGACAGATCTTTGTAAAGCGGGCACATCTTCAGGAGTCTCTATAACATGTACAACGTTTCTGGGCTCCCTCGGAAAATGGTCGGTATATCCACACGAATATCGGGAGGGTGTTGATTCGTGTCCATCTAATAGCATCACAGCAACAGAGAGTGAATGCGAGGCTGCAGCTACAACTGCGCTTGCAGCTGCAGCTGAACCTTATTTTTGACAGTCCGCGTAATTTCATTGTCGGAAGCTGGAGTAATATCCCTTCTGGTTGTGTAGTCAATACACATTATGAAGATATTAAGTACAACAAGGCCACTTCTGGCATGGCAAGCGACGATTGCAAATTAGTATGTAAAGGAAGAGTTGAAAACGCCGCCGACTATCAAAATGCCAGCGCTGCATTTTGCACCCGAAAACGGCGAAGTTGCTGGTGGGGAAACTCAAACAATTGTGACAATGGGTTTGGTTATGGCGAGCATCACATGACAAATCATTACTGGTGGACTGAGAATCCATGTAGGCTGCAAGTGCAGGTAAAAAATATGCCAAAAAATATGCCAAAAAATATGCCAAAAAAATATGCCAGTTACCTAAACCTCGTGCTAAAAAATTTACTTAGCTTCGTTGAATTCACAGGTGAACATGGACGGTCGTGTTGCTGTTGTTCATCCAGGGAATAAGAGTACACGGCGTGTGGAGGTTAATTCAGGCAATTGGTTCCGTGTCTACTGCTTTTGAGAATGGTGAATATGACTGTACCGATACTTGTAAAGACAATAAAGATTGCCGTTATCTTAACAAAAAAGGCAAAACAATGACACACACACTCGTTTTCGAAGAAATATGCCGACCTCGGAGCTGCTGTTACTGCAGTAATTCTGGACAGAGAAGCCCGATCCCTCGTTCTAGCAGCAGATCCCACTCACGGCCAACTTCGCGCTCCGTTGATCCGACTGCTCCATCTAATGCGTGGCTTGGAATTCAAATCCCGTGATGAGCGTCAAGTTGATTTGGCTCATGACTTGTTGAACATGTTAAAATTGGCCGGGCTGTCTACAAATAGCCAACTGTTTTTTCCTTTTTTTCGGCCAGGTTACGCACCTGAAGGGCCGCTACAGCAAATGGGTTTAGTCGCTCCAAGAGGCGCAACTTAGTGTGTTGCCATATGTTATTGGATTTTTAGATGGAGTTGCTTCTCTTGTTTTTGATGGCTTGACAGGTTGTGCCGGTGGATTTGGTGCAGAATGCTACGATCAGGGGAAAGCTACAAATCCTGCACGGTATGCTCGATTTCCTGGCAGCAATACCGGATATCTCAGCTTTGTTCCATCCAATATAACTTCTGCAAGTGCAGTGATGGATGAACTCAGTCTAATTTTGACTGGTGGTCGTCTAGACAGACACGCGCGGACTGTAATGTTAGATGAAGATAACCGTGCAGTGAATATGTCGTCTTGTCCATTGGATCGCTCGACAGAGTTTCGTGGCCGACTCACTCCAGGAGATAAACTGCATATTGGGGAAAGAGTTGAGAATGCTGATGGTGAAGTCCTCTGCATGACGTATGATGGAGTTGCAAAAGCATATTAACAAGACTGGCCGCGAAATTTTTTCGACGGCGTACCTAACAAGAGGTAACAAATACCCACTTGTCTATCACAAGCAAGGTTGGTTATCAATTGCTGGAATCGTTCCATGGGGTGTTGCACCAAACTTTTGGTCAACAAAAAAATCTCACCCGGGTTTAGTTCGGTCTGCATTTCACTCGTTTTTTGTCCGGTCCGTGCACTCTGATTGATAAAGAGGCCGATGTTCGAGTCAATGACTATGGATACACGGAATTTGGTGGGTCAACAAAAACTATTATTTGCAATGCTGTCAGTACATGCACAAGTCGTGTCGTATTTGCTCGGACGGAAAAATATTTATCAAATCGAGCTCTTGGAGACGCTGATTACGGTTCGTTCAAATATTCTTGCATAATGTTTGTAAATGCACGGAGATTTGAATTTTTTCCGCACTTACCCGATACTATTTAGCGATGCGAGTGGCTGAGAATCTTTTCCTATCAAGTGCAGCATTTGCTATCACAAACGAACCTAGAACTACTGACCAGATATTCCCACTCCCTGCATTACGGGCGCGCAAGAGTAACAGTTATAAAGCTCTTGTCGTACTATTTATGGCTGGCGGTGCAGATACCTTTAATTTGCTCATGCCCCATTCGAACTGTGACCACAATGATGTTGCTTCACAATATTTGAAGACTCGGGGAGATGCAGCTTTGCGCTTTGGTCAAATGCGGACTATTCAATCTTTCCAAGCAAATATTGGTGCTCTAGTCGAGCCGGTGACCCGTCAGAAGGTTAGTAATTAAAACATTTTATGCATAAAATCGCAGTAAGGTATTTTATCCTCGTTCTGATTTATATTTTCACTTGCTGAAGGTTGTCGACCGCGAAGCGAATCTTCCTGCTGGTTTATTTGCACATAATCTGCAGACGCAAGGTGCTAAAACCCTCTATCCTCAAAGTACAACTAGCAATACGGGCGTAGTTGGCCGTATTTTTACTGCGTTTGACCAACAAGCTGCCAAAGACGGGAAAGCTCCAATCAAGGGGGGTTGCTTATAGCATAACTGATGACAAGACTATTTTTCGTGGTTCGCCTGTCGAACCTATTCTGCTCTCTTCTTTTCAGGGTATGCAGGTTTATGAAGGCTCCCAAACTGCCTCAAGAACGGGCAATGCTGAGGAGAGGCTGACAAACATGAATGCACTGAAAGCGAATTGTCTCGAACAAAGCCAACTCGGTGTTTGCCGATGCTTATAACACAGTTGTTCAGCGTTCATTGGCCGAATCTGAACGTATCTCTGCCGTCCTTAAAACTGCCACAGTGACGCAGAATTGGGAGGCTGCGATCAAGCGCGGGAGTGTTGGTCATGGCCAACGCTTTATTGCACAATTTGAGCAAGTCTCCAAAGTGATCGCAGCTCGCGAGGTGTCGTGGTACAGTCTCTATCCGAGTTCGGTCGGACCATGACTTCCAATGGACGGGGCACCGACCACGCTTGGGGTGGCAACCATTTCACACTGGGCGGGGGCGTGAGAGGCGGTGTCCTGCACGGACAATATCCGGAAGTTAGGGTGGATGGGCCGCAGTCTGCCAGCACCACCGGGTACATGATACCAACCACCCCTTGGGAAGGGGTGTGGAGACCCCTCGCCTCTTGGCTTGCGGTCGAGGAGAGTCAAATGGGTGCGGTCATGCCCAACTTGCACGCTTTCTCGGAAGCGAATCTTCTGGAGAAATCCGACTTGTTCTCGTGACTGAATGTAGAATGGTAGGTAGTACGAGGCACACATGCTGGCCAGTTATTTCCTGATACTGTACATACTAGTTAGTAGTTCGAATATAATATACAGTAATAGTATGATACCCTAAGGTATACTTATTGTATGATATATATATATATATATATATATATTATGTATGTATATTTGATTCATATATTTTGTACCAATCATTTTCTGGATGATATTTAACATGTATTTCTTGTATTGACGAATGCTGTGCTTGATGTTATACCAATACTGTACTACTGAGTATGTCTTGTGTGATAATATATATTGTTACTATGGGGTACTACTGTATAGAGAGCGTCACCGCTTCTTTTGTTGTCCATCGCCCGGCAAAGGATGCAGGTTGGCAGTATTCAATCTCCAAATTGGTAGAGTTTCGAGTTAACATGCTCTCGCTGCAGTTACGAAAAGTTTTGACGGGCTCGATATCAACTCCGATTCCCTTTTGATTATGCAGTAGCAGTTGCTTTCATTTGCGCAAATTCATACGATCCTTCCTCCCCGAAATCATCATAACCACCAACAACAACTACCTTGGCCCTTACCAGTGCGAATGGTTTCCACTCCTATCGCCATCGATTCAGCTGCTGTCGCGCAAGCTCCGACTGGAGTTTTGATAGGCCCTGCTGAAGACAGCAACAATATATTTATCCAAGCTGGCATTGTATTGATAAACGACTCTTGGAGTATGTCACCCTGAATTTGCTGATCCATCTTCCGTGAAAAAAAATATATTTTTTTCAATAATGCAACCATCCCGCCCATACCTCCACCACTAGTATTTCTAAAATTCGTATGGATCGGTTATCCCAGCAGATATCAAAAGCTTCTGCTGTAGGAACGAGTGCACAGAGTGTGACAGGGTCAACTTGAGATATAATGTCTGCAGGCACTCCAAGACGAGCAGCATCCCAACCCGTAAGAATTTGCCCAACAACAAACCAATCACATCGAAGTGCACGAGGAATGCCTTTCACAGCTCCTCGTCGAATTTTCATCATGTATTGCCCATCAGATGCTCGCTTCCATATTTCAACTTTGTCCCCATAGTCTTTCTCTGTAAGACATTGCCTCAGCAAATTAGTTATGTGATCCAGTGTTTATGCTCTTGTTCCGGTGGGATTTGCCAGCACTTTTTAAAGTAGGAATGGTCCTACATAAAGTTATGGCGAAGTCGAGTTTCCCCGAC
>JACLAD010009278.1_pt1 | contig 15961 bp, 16 predicted proteins | sample 8027901 | NCBI WGS metagenome assembly JACLAD01 (sample SAMN15725071, study PRJNA655200) | protist metagenome | isolation source: fluorescence activated cell sorting (FACS) single amplified genomes of... | place: Spain: Blaines Bay Microbial Observatory, Mediterranean Sea | collected 2016-07-05 | reverse complement strand
GGCGCCCGCGACGGCCACCACCATGAGCAGGTTCATGTCGGGGCTAAGCCTCCGCGCCGAAGACCAGGCCTTGGGCGCGACAAGCCAGACACCAAAAAGAATCGCGACGGCGAAGATCCCTGCTTCCACCATAGGCATAGGCACCTCGCCATGCCCCGCGAACAGCCCGAGCGCGCCGCCCATGCCGGTCTCGACAATGTGAAAAAGGAATCCCGCCGCCCAGAAGCCGCCGCTCAACGAGGTAAAGCGCTTCTGACGTGCCAGATGCGCCGCCTGGTCCTCTGCTGCGTTGTCGGCATCCCATGGCTTGGCGCTCATGCCGGTCGTTGCGACCAACTGCGTGACTTCGTCGTCTGGTATCCTCTCGGCGCTATCGAGGATGGTCATTCGCCCGTTGATCACGTCGAATGCCAGGTGTTCGGTTCCGCCCACTTTCGGCCCGACAACCCGGTTCAGGATCGCCACCTCTTCGGCGCAATCCAGGCCGGAGACCTGAAAGCTCCTTCCGCCGGACGGCGCTGGCGCCGTGGACGCGACGTCCTTGCTGGCGTCGCAACAGGATTTGCCTCTTGGGTCAGAATGCTCTTGATCACCCGGATGGCCGTGATCGTTGCGGTTGCCGTCGGAAGACATGGATTGACCTCAGGATTCATTGATTCCACATTGACATAGCCCCTACAGTAACTAGAGCTTCAAGGGCAAAAAAGTGGATATTCGTCCAGCAAGAAAGGCGCCCTGCGGAGGCTTGAAGCTAGCCGCCCCCTTGAAACGACGCGGTTGGAGCAACGCTTGCCGGTACGAAGCGATCAGAATGAGTGAGGTAGACATGCAGAAACGAAACGCGCCGATTATCGCAGCGACATTGGTGCTTGCTGGCTGCGCGGTGCCAACGCTGGACGACGGCGGCGCTCGCAACGAAGTGGGAAGTGTTCCCGAGGCCGTCATTGCCCTTGCTGCGCCTGGTCAGGATCTCACCACGGCGCGGCTTCGTCCCGAGGATGGCTGTTATTGGTATGAACACAGCGGTCCGGTGGAAAACACCTTGGTTCCGCTACGCTCGGCAGGTGGCAACCCCATCTGCACTTCGCGCCAGTCCTGATCAGCCCATAGATGCGTCAAGCCCACGCGTAACACATGATGCGCCAGTCAACTTCTCGGGGTGACGCTGTCTTCCGCCGAGTACAGGAATGCCGTCGAGCCAATCTCGACGTTGGGATAGAGATCATTGATGTGTGCCATGACCATTCGGACGCAGCCGGAACTCGCACGGCCGCCAATGCTTCTTGGATACGGTGTCCCGTGAATCCTTAGATAGGTGTCACGGTCGCCGACGAAGAGATAGAGGGCTCGCGATCCGAGCGCGTTTTCAGGTCCGGGTTCCATACCGTCAGCGATATCGGCGTAGAGCTCTGGGTCGCGGTCGATCATGTTTTGTGTCGGCTGCCAATGCGGCCACCTGACCTTGCGCTTGATCGTATAGGTGCCCGGTTCGTAAAGTCTGCCGCGCGCGATCGCCACGCCATAGCGCATCGCCGTGCCGCCTTCTTCGATGTGGTAGAGATAGCGCGCAACAGCATCGACATGGATATCACCGGGTACAAGTCCGTCCTTCGCGAGGACCCGCTGTGGCAGGAAGCGAGGGTGAAGGCCCCAAGGGTTGGACGTGGCCGGGTCGTAGCCGGGAGGTGTAACCTGTGCGTCCCAAGCTGCCTTCTGCGCATCGGTAGGCCACGTGTCTGCAAGGAGCGGGCTGGATATCGATGCCGAAAACAGCGCGGTGGTCGTCTGGATGAAATGTCGTCTTGTCAGCATATAGATTGCTCCGTTCACGCATTGGACGGCAAACCGAACCTTACCCCGAACGCAGTGTTGTTCGCCCGGGAAAGAGTGAGGCGTTATTGGCAACTTGCTCCATGGTGCCGTTCTATGTCGGTGGCTTAACTCCTAAAGCTACTAGAGGTTCAAGAGAAATTTTGATGCCAGACGATCTCGGTAATACTTCGGGCCCGTTCGTTTCTTTATCAGTCTAAGCGCTGTCACGATCTGTGGGGTGAAACCAGGCTACTGCCACGATGCCGGGCCTCGTCTTGATCTTCGCTTCAATTGTGATCCTTAACTCGCTATGCCGAGCAGTTAAATTGAGCGCTTTCAATAATGGGTCTTTTCAACACGTTTGGCAGCAAGCCCCATATAAAATTTTGCCTCACGCGGAAGTGGTCGTGATGACGTGCATTGGGATATTATCGTTCACGCTTCGCGATAATTGTCACAAGCCCCAACACCTTCTGCGACCACATCAAGCAGGGCGTCTGCATCATTTAAAAGAGCTGCTATGCGCGGACTGCTGATCCGGTAGCGAATGAAGCGCCCATCGCGGTCGCTGGCGACAAGTCCGCAATCCAGAAGGCATCGCAAATGATTTGACACGTTGGGCTGCGATAGCCCTGTGCGTTTGACGATCTCGTGAACAACCAACGGTCCTTCACACAGCACGCCCAGTATCGCCAGTCGGCTCGGGTCGGCAAGACCGCGAAAGAGCTTTGCCCTACGCTCGATGCCAGCGGCCGCAGCATTGCGGTCGGCGAAGACTTGCATCATATCACTCCTTGCTGATATGTTTAAACTTGATCCACTTTAGCAGGAGTATTGCACCGATGGCCAACACCGAAAGCACCGGATCGACAGCAGATACGCCGCCCCTCCGTTACCGGGTTTCCGGAATGGATTGCGCCAAGGATGCCGCTCAGATCGAGCGGGCGGCGCAGTCTGCGGGTGTCGCGCCCGACGCAGTGAAAGTATCAGCGGCGACCCATATCATGACTCTGAATGCCCCTGAAGCGCGCCTGCCGGAGATCGAAAAAGCCGTTGAGACAATGGGATATGGGTTCGACCGCATCGAGAGCGACGAGGACCTTCAGCAAAGTGCGGCCCATCAGGACCCGGGCTACCGCCGCGCGCTCTGGATCGTCGTAATTCTGAATGTCGGTTACGGCGTTCTGGAAATGATTGGCGGGTTCATCGCCGGGTCACAGGCCGTGAAGGCCGACGCGCTGGATTTCATCGGCGATGGCGCGATCACTTTCTTGGGGCTTCTTGCCATCGGATGGAGCCTTCTCTGGCGGGCACGCTCTGCCCTGATCCAGGGCATCTTTCTCGGCCTGCTTGGCCTTGGGGTCTTTAGCACGACCATCATAAGGGCATTCGAGCCGACAACCCCAGACGCCACATTGATGGGGATTCTGGGCCTGATTGCTCTTGTGATAAATGTCATCTCCGTGCTGCCGTTGTTGCGGTACCGCAAGGGCGATGCGAACATGCGCGCTGTCTGGCTTTTCTCGCGTAACGACGCCATCGGCAACGCCGCAGTCGTTATCGCCGCTGGGCTAGTGGTTTGGCTGGGCAGCGCTTGGCCCGATCTTATCGTCGCGTTCGGGATCGCCGGACTGTTCCTGCACTCGTCATGGGCGATCATCCGCGACGCGCGGGCCGATCTGAAGGCGGTGGCATGAACAGCCGCGTTCTCGGTGGGCTTTGCGCCATCGCCGCGTTTGGTGTTGATCAGGGCACCAAGGCTCTTGCCCTGAACTCCCCGGCGCTTGAGAACGGGGTCGAGGTTCTGCCCTTTCTCAACCTCGTGCGGGTTTTGAACGATGGGGTCAGCTTCGGTATGCTCGGCGGGGTCGTACCCTGGCGGGGTCTGGTCGCACTTGCTGCCGTGGTCGTGGCATGGCTGCTGATCTGGCTGTGGAAGGCTCCGGACAGGCTGACAGGTGCGGCGCTCGGTCTGATCATCGGAGGCGCGCTTGGCAATATCCTTGACCGTCTGCGCTATCAGGCCGTCCCTGACTTTCTCGACTTCCATTACGGGTCATACCACTGGCCGTCCTTCAACTTGGCTGACGTAGCGATCTTTTGTGGGGCAGCATTGCTGTTCTGGGACAGCTTTCGCACCTCGAAAGTCAGGCCGGAAAATCGGGAACAAGACAATCGCAAGGGAGATGTCACGGGGGGATAACAGCTAACAGGCAAAGAACTTTGGGAGGGAATTCGGCTTGAGATTTTTGGATTGGATTGACCGTGGCATTCGCGGCATCGGCGTCGTGACTGCGTGGCTGACAGTTGTTTCGATTGCTGCTTATGGCGCGCTTCAGATGCTGGATCGCAAGCTACAACTTGGCGTGTCGAGCTATTTGCCGGACCTGTCCACGTCACTGCTGTTCATCCTAATTTTCTTGACCTTTGGGTATACCTATCTGCGCGACGGTCACGTGCGCGTTGATGTTCTTCGCAGACATTGGTCCGCCCGCCGCATTGCTTGGATCGAACTGATTGGCGGCCTTTTTGTCCTTCTGCCGCTCGCCGCCATCCTGACCTACTACGGATGGGACGGTTTGATGCGCACCACGAAATACGCGGAAACCCAGTTGTGGGCACAACGCATTGCCGGGGTCATCGGCGCCATCTTGCTGGCTCTTGCCGGGATGATCGTAGCCCTTCGCAACATCGCCTTTCTGACAGGGAGACGTGCGCAAGGTGCACCGGAACAAGCAAGCGGCCTGCACAATGGTGAATGAGGTCCTCACGGTTGCCATGCTTGTCGTGATGGCGATTGGGGTTTTCAGTGGCTTTCCGGTGGCGCTGGTGCTCGCGGGGACAGGCTTCTTGGGGTTTGTCGCTGCGGTTTGGGTGGGGATCACTGATTTTCAGCATCTGGGGCTGATCTACCTGCGGGCCCGTGGTGTACTGACCAATGAATCAGTCCAATTCACCAGCGTTCCAATGTTGATTTTTCTTGGCCTGATCTTGAATGCCGGCGGGATTGCCGAAACCATGTTTCGCTTGCTGGGGCGTCTTCTGACAGGCGTTCCCGGTCGCTACGCCATTGCGACTTTGCTGATCGGCCTCGTTCTTGCGCCCGCCGCCGGGGTGATCGGTGCTTCCGTCATAACTGTGGCGTTGGTGGCCTATGCCCCGATGATGGCGTCGGGCTACGCACCGCGAACCGCAGGAGGCGCTGTCGCAGCTTCTGGAGCATTGGGTGTCGTGTTCCCACCTGCCGTGATGCTGTTCTTCATCTCGAACGTGTTCTACCTGCGCATCGGATTGATGTATGTGGCCCTCATCGTACCTGTGCTTCTGATGGTCATGGCCTTCGCGGTCTACTTTGCGGTCACCTTGAGAAAAACGGTCGAAATCCCGCTGGACGCACCCAAGACCAATCTTGTGTCAGACCTCTTGTTTGTACTCGCGTCTGTCGCGGTCATCGCTTCCATTCCGCTCAGCATCATTCTGGGCTTTGCGACACTAACAGAGGCGGCTGGAGTAGGGGTTTTTGGCGCGCTATTGGTCGCGCTGGCGCGAAAGCGCTTGTCTTTCTCATCGTTGAACTCTGTCACGGTGCAGACAAGCACGATGACGTCGATGGTCTTCTTCATCGTATTGGGCGCATCGGTGTTTTCGCTCAGTTTCCACCTGGTCGGTGGACCGGACGTCATCTTCGAGTGGATATCCGCATTCGATCTCACCCGGTGGGAACTGTTGGCCATGCTCCTTGGCGTGATCATCATACTTGGGTTTGTTTTTGACTGGATCGAGGTGCTGCTGGTCTTTGTACCCGTACTGATGCCGATTATTTCAGATCTCGACTTCGCAGATCACGTCGGCTCTGCTTACTTTGCGCAGATCTGGATCGCTGGCCTGATTGCGTTGGCCTTGCAAACGTCCTTCCTGACGCCTCCCTTCGGCTATGCCCTGTTTTTTGCTAAGATGGCGGCACCGAAGGGTATCAACCTATCCGATATCTATCGCGGAGCGGTACCTCTTGTTGCCATTGAAATCGTATTGATCGTGGCGCTGATCTCGTTTCCTCAGCTTATCACTTGGCTCCCCGAAATGGCCCTTGGGGATGCGGATGCGCCGCAGCTGATCCAGCGGTGACAGATGTTATGGGCGCGGACGCCGTGCTTTCCTTCGGAGCGGCACTGCTGTTTCGGCACCGTGCCCGCCCCGCGAACGGCGAGGCAAAAAAGGCCAGAAAAAGAGAATAGAAACAGGAGGATAGCCGATGTCTAGCATACCATCTGCAACAGGCTTTGACAGCACACTCGCCCTGCTGCGCAACCCGTATGGGTTCATTCGGCAAACTTGCCGCCATCTCGACGCAGACCTCTTCGAAACGCGCATTCTTCTTCACAAGACAATCTGCATGACTGGCGCTGCCGCGGCAGAAGCCTTCTATCGGGAAGAGCAGCTGATCCGCGAAGGCTCGATGCCAAGCCGCATACAAAAGACCCTATTGGGTGAAGGCGGCGTTCAGGGATTGGACGGCGCTACCCACCAGCACCGCAAGAAGATGTTCATGTCGATGATGGGGACCGAGCATATAGCCGCGCTTCAGGGCATGTCACTTCACATGCTGGACAACTTTGCGCCGGACTGGGAGGCGAAGAACGAAGTCGTTTTTTACGACGAAGTGCGCGAAATGCTCACGAGAGCCGTTTGCGCCTGGTGTGGGGTTCCGATTCCCGAGGCGGAGGTGGCGACCCGAACGGCGCAGCTTACATCGCTTTTTCAGGACGCCGGTGCCATCGGCCCGAAACATTGGGCTGCACGTCTGGCGCGCCACCGCCTGGAAAAATGGGCAGCGGGGATGATTCAACAGGTCCGCGATGGCGAGCTTCAGCCGACGCAGGAAAGCGCCCTTCATGTCATCGCGACGTGGCGTGATCTTGACGGCGCGATACTGCCCCCGAAAGTCGCCGCCGTGGAGTTGTTGAACGTCTTGCGCCCGACCGTGGCGGTGTCCGTTTTCATTGTTCAGACGGCCCACGCCTTGCACCGGTATCCGGAATGGCAGGAGAAACTGCGGAACGACGAAGGACTGCTCGAACCCTTCGTGCAGGAGGTTCGCCGCCTCTATCCGTTCTTCCCTGCGGTGGCGGCACGGGTAGTAAGCGCTTTCGAGTGGCAAGGGTATCGCTTTCCGGAAGGTTGCAGGGTCTTGCTCGACCTCTATGGCACGAACACCGATCCGCGTTCATGGGATGCGCCGCTTGAGTTCCGCCCCGAACGGTTTCGGAGCCGCGCCGAAAACCAATATGACTTCGTTCCACAGGGCGGCGGCGACCACTACACGAACCACCGCTGTCCGGGCGAGTGGATCGCGATCAGCCAGATGAAGGCGTTTTGCAGATATCTTGTGAACGACGTCAAATACGATGTGCAGGATCAGGATTTGGAACTGGGCACGGGAGAGCTGCCACCCCTACCCGAGAACCGGTTCATCATGCGCAACGTCAGGCGTCGGCGGTAGCTTCGGCCTCGTCCGGATCGACCGACCGCGCATCCTTCGTGGCCTCGAACGCCTCCCACGCGACGTAGGGCACGATCAGAAGCGCCGCGACCGGATCGGCCCACCACCAGCCCATCCATTGTGTCAGACCAATTCCTGCCAACACCACAACGGTCTGGTATTCGCAGATCATGGTATCCTTGGCATCGTATTTCAGGGCGGGTGAATCGAGCCGCTTGCCGTAGCGATACTTGCCCCAGGCCAATAGCGGATTGACCACTAAAGAGACAAACAGGATCGCGATCCCCCACCAATTGAAGCCCGGTGCCTCCTGCGAGATGAAGGCGGACACCGCCTCGTAGAGGATCGCGGCGACGACGATCCAGAAAGCACAGGCGACCACATAGAGCGCGACCTTCTTGCGATGCAGGACCGTGCGCTTGTCGCCACCGTCCTTCTCGGCCTTCAAGCGCCAGATCAGCGTCCCGGCTGAGGTGGCTTCGACCGTGCTGTCGAGACCCCAACTCACTAGTGCGGCGCTGCCGGTCAGAAGTCCAACGGTGACGGATACGACGACCTCGATCAGATTGTAGACAAGGCTGGCGATCTCGACGCGGATGCCGCGTGTCAGATTGGTTTGTCTATCATTTTTCTGCTTGCTCATGATGCGGTAACCCCTGATATATTCTATAAGTTCCCGCCGAGAGTTGGTTACCTTGTCATCAGTATCTCGCCATTTGGAAGCCGACATTGTTCTCCTTCTAAGCTGCCTCAATAAAGGCGAGCTTGCCCCTCATACATGAAAACAAAGGGTTTCGGACCTTTCGCGTAGCCGGTGTCGAGCCGCTCCATGCGGAAGCCGTTCTGTTCGACCAGAGTGTCTGTCTGGCGGTCAAGGTGACAGTTTCCGGCACAACGTTTCCAGGCAGGCGTGAGCCAGCGCTGCCAACGCTGGACGCTGGGTTCCGGCGCTGTTCCATGCTCGACGAAGCGGAAGACGCCGTCAGGTTTGAGAACGCGCTGGATCTCGGCCAGCACCTTCTCCGGTTCCGACACGCTGCAGAGCGTCCAGGTAGCAATCACGCAGTCAACGCTGCGATCTTCCAGCGGCAATGCTTCGGCCACGCCCTCGATCATCTCCGTTGTCGGTGTCAAGCCCTGAGAAGCCTCCGCGGCCTGATTAAGGAGTTCTGGTGAAGGGTCCACACCGACGATCTGATCCATGGCGTCGGGGTAGAGCGCGAGGTTCAGGCCCGAGCCGATCCCGATCTCCAGCACGCGCCCCTTCGCACCTGAGACTGCGCGCCTTCGGTAGGGAAGAAGCTGTTCCTGACCCATGGTGAGATGCGTGAGGCCCGGAAGGATGTGTTTTTCGTAGAACCGCATGAGCTGTTATCCTATTCGTCCAAGAACCGGAAACGCATCAAGCATCCAGTACGACAACGCGCTCAACTGTCCCGTCATCATCGCCACGCCCATGAGGATCATGACGACGCCCGCAATCTGGTGAAGGCGACGGCCGACCCGGCCGATGGCGCGGAGCCGGCCCGCGATCTGATCGGTGAAACCGGCAACGATCAGAAAGGGTATCCCGAGGCCTGCGGAATAGACGGCAAGCAGCATGACGCCTTCGCCCATCGTGGCGCTCGCCGCACTGGCTGTCAGGATTGCGCCGAGGATAGGGCCGATACACGGCGTCCAACCGAAGCCGAAAGCAAGACTGAGGACATAGGACGCAGCGGGTTGGCCCCCGGGGATGTTGAGATTGAATCGGAAGTCGCGTTCCATGACCGAAACACGCGCGGCCCCGATCATGAAAAGCCCGAAGACAATGATGATGCCGCCCCCAACGAGGTTGAGTTCATACCGCCACCGAAGTAGGGCCTGACCCATTGCAGTAGCTGAAGCGCCAAGCCCGATGAAGATGGTGGAGAAGCCGAGGACAAAACACAGACTCAGTCAAACGGTGCGCAACGGCGAGGCCGCAGCCGCCCCGCCTTTAGCGGCTGTGCGCCCGGCCATGTAGGAGACATAACTTGGCACAAGAGGTAGCACGCAGGGGGACAGTAATGATATCGTACCGGCTAGGAGGGCGGCGGTGAGGGCGCGCGCCAAGTGATGTCTTCGTCGACCCAGATCAGCAGGGACCCCCGCTTGCTCAGCGATGCGTTGTAGCTGGACCAGTTGGTCGTATGATAGCGGGCGGGAGATGGGTTGCTCATGGAATGCGCCTAACAGCATGGGTTCGCGAAGAGAATCCTGCGGCGTCAGACTTGTACAACAACGCCCCGTATCATCGACCTAGTGGTGCCCACATGGCAGGCTATTTCAATGGATAGATTTTTCTCTATCAGTATGCCCGCGGCTCAGTTTGTTAGAAATGTCCTGCTGTTCAGCTTCGCTGCATTACTGCCGGTCCTGTTGCTCTATGTCTTACTGGCTCCGGGCTTTGCTCCGGCTCTTGCTGCCGGCGGACCGGCAGTAATGCGCTTTCTAAGGCAGGTTACGACCAACGGTTTGCCCGTGGTTTTTGCCGTCAACTATGTCAGTTTTTTCCTGTTCGCCATGACGACGCAACCAAAGGCGGGCTCAAGAGACACGGCGTTTTTCGTGCTGGTCGATGTCTTGCTCAGAGCCCTTCTCTTTCCAGGTCTCCACGTGCTTATATACGTTCTATCTGCCGACTGGTTCGGGTCATTCGGCGGCAATCGTTCAACCGCTTTGGCGGTTGTATCCCCGACTCTTGCGCGTTCGGCGTTTTTCGAGAACATCTCCGGCGTTTACCTCTATGCGACTATGATAAGCGCGTTGCCGCTCTACGTCTCGGCTCTCGGGCGGTCGGAATTTCTTGGACCGGTTGTTCGTCGCTTGCCCATGAACACGGGCGTGATGTTGCTTGCCTTGGCTGCGTTTGCCTTTTCGGTCGGGCTGATCACGATCGGCGCACAAGCCATCGCAGCTCTTCATGCCAGGTGACGGCAGGCTAATCACCGTGGGCGTGTGCAGCTTGCGGTGCCATCCACTTCGACAAGTAAACGCGCTCGAAGGCGAACACGGCGATCATCCCGACAGCGGCGTAGAGAACGATCATCGGGTCGCTTTGAAGCTTCATCACGGTGAAAGCTGCCAGTACAATCGCATCGAGCGACAGGGCACTCAAAAGCACGATACCGGAGGCGCCCACATCTGTTCGACGATAGCGGAACACGCCCCAGTGTATGATCATGTCCATTACAAGGTAGAAGAAGGCACCGAGGGATGCGATCCGGCCCAGGTCGAAAAGCACGGCCAGCGCTGAAGCGATGACAACGGTATAGACCAGCGTGTGGCGTTGGATTGGGCCGGACATACCAAAGTGGCTGTGCGGAATCATTTCCATGTGGGTCAGCATCGCCAGCATACGCGACACCGCAAAGACGCTGGCCAGAACGCCTGACGCGGTTGCGACAGCAGCCAGGACTACTGTGAGTATGAAGCCGGTTTGACCAAGGGCGGGCTGCGCCGCTTGTGCCAGTGAATAGTCACGCGCGGAGATGATCTCCTCGATCGTCAGACTCGAACCAACCCCGAAGGCGACCAACAGGTAAATGACGACGCAGATCCCGATCGAGAACATGATTGCTCGGCCAACGTTGCGGTTGGGTTCGGTGATCTCGGCCCCGCTGTTGGTGATCGTCGTGAACCCTTTGAAGGCCAGGATAGCCAGCGCCGTGGATGCTATGAAACCAGTTATATCGTAGGATTGAGGCGTCTCGGAGGCCGCGGCGAACGCAAAACCACTGGACCACAGGGCCGCGATGCCGAACAGAGCTATGCCTCCGATCTTGATCGCTGCCATGATCAGCGAGAACAGCCCGACCGAGCGGTTTCCGGCGATGTTCACCAGAAAGGCGAAAACGATCACGGCCACGGCCACGGCCAGAGCGGGGACCAGTGGGCCACCTTCGATGTCGAAAGGGCGCAAGACATAGGTGGCGAAGGTCCGGGCGACGAGGCTTTCCGCGATCACCATGCTGAGCGCCATCAGCAGCGCGGCGCCGCCTGCGACAGCTCCGGTGCCATAGCACTTCTGCAGAATCATGGCGATGCCACCGGAGGACGGCCATTTGTTCGACATCCTGATGTAGCTGTAGGCGCTGAAGCTTGTGACGACCGCGCCGGCGATGAATGCAAGCGGGAACAGAGGGCCGGCGAGCTGCGCGATTTGCCCCGTCAACGCAAAGATCCCGGCGCCAATCATCACGCCTGTTCCCATCGCAATGGCTCCGCCCAGACTGATGGACCTTTCGCGGTACGTGTCTTGTTCGCTCTGCATAAATTGTCCCCTTCTAATTTTGGTTCGTCCGAACGCTGTTGCGCTACTAAATACGAACGCCGCGAAGACGCAGCGAATTGAGCACCACCGAGATCGATGATGCGCTCATGGCGAAGGCAGCAAACATCGGGCTGATGAGGATGCCAAAGAAGGGAAACAGAACTCCCGCTGCGACCGGCACGCCGGAGGCATTGTAGATCAGCGCGAAGAACAGGTTTTGACGGATGTTGCGCATGGTGGCCCGGGCGAGCCGCCGCGCGCGCACGATACCATCGAGGTTGCCCTTGACGAGAGTGATGCCGGCACTTTCGATGGCCACATCTGCACCAGTGCCCATGGCGATGCCGACATCGGCCTGTGCAAGAGCCGGCGCGTCATTGACGCCGTCCCCGGCCATTGCCACCTTGTGACCTTCCTGTTGCAACTCCCTGATAATCCGCGCCTTGTCCTCCGGCAGCACATCCGCCCGGATTTCATCGATGCCCAGACGCGCACCGATGGCTTTGGCCGTGCGTTCATTGTCGCCGGTCGCCATGATGACGCGGAACCCCAGTTCATGCAGGTCCTTGATCGCGGCGGGCGTGGTCTCCTTCACCGGGTCGGCGACAGCGACAAGACCTGCGATCTCACCATCCAGCACCACGAACATCACCGTCTCACCCTCGTCGCGGCGGGCATTGGCCTTGGCGGTCAACTCGTCCGCCTCGAGCCCCAATTCGCGGATCATCGCCAGATTGCCGAGCGCGACCGCTTTGCCGTCAACGACCCCCTTGACGCCCTTGCCAGTGACCGCCTCGAAGTCCCGCGCCTCGTCCATTTTGACATCTCGCTCCTCCGCACCCCTGACGATCGCTTCGGCCAAGGGGTGCTCCGATCCGCGCTCAAGCGATGCGGCGAGACGCAAGACCTCGGCTTCGTCGTGGCCGGGTTGCGGGAGTACGTCGACAAGCCGCGGTTTGCCCATCGTCAACGTGCCGGTCTTATCGACGATCAGGGTATCGACTTTCTCGAACCGCTCCAACGCCTCGGCGTTCTTGATCAGCACCCCTGCCTGAGCGCCCCGTCCTGTCGCTGTCATGATCGACATCGGTGTCGCCAGGCCAAGCGCACAAGGACAAGCGATGATCAGAACCGCCACCGCCGAAATCAATGCGTAGGAAAGCGCAGGCGCGGGCCCCCAGATCGCCCAGGCGATGAAGGACAGGACCGCGATACCGATGACGGCCGGAACGAAGTATCCCGCCACCTTGTCGGCGTATTTCTGGATCGGCGCGCGCGATCGCTGCGCGTTCGACACCATCTCGACGATCTGCGCAAGCATCGTGTCGGACCCGACACGCGTCGCCTCCATCACCAGGCTGCCAGTGCCGTTGATCGTCGCTCCAGTTACCGGGTCGCCTTCGGTCTTCTCGACGGGCACAGGTTCACCGGAGATCATGCTTTCGTCGATCGAGGACCGGCCGTCCAGAACCACGCCATCGACAGGCACCTTGTCACCGGGCCGTACGCGCAGCCGGTCGCCGACCTGTACGTCCTCCAGCGGGATCTCCTCCTCGGAGCCATCGTCCCGCATGACCCGCGCGGTCTTGGCCGCCATGTCGAGAAGCGCGCGGATCGCCTTGCCGGTTCCTTCACGTGCGCGCAATTCCATCACCTGACCGAGCAACACGAGCGTCACGATCACAGCCGCCGCCTCGAAGTAGACGCCGACATGGCCTTCGGAGTCTCGGAACCCATCAGGGAATATGTCCGGTGCGAGAACGGCAACGACGCTGAAGAGCCAGGCGGCTAGAACGCCCATGCCGATCAGGGAAAACATGTTGAGGTTCAATGTGCGGAAGGAAATCCATCCGCGTTCCAGAAACGGCCAGCCGCACCACAAGACCACTGGCGTTGCCAGGATCAATTCGATCCATTGTGTAGTGCTTTCGCCAAAAAACGTCCGGACTGCGGGGAAACCGACGAAAGGCCCCATCGTGAGGACAAGGAGCGGGATCGTCAGGACTGTGCCGACCCAGAACCGCCGTGTGAAATCCACCAGTTCGGGATTTGGACCTTCATCGCCCGGCACACCGGATTCCAGTTCCAATCCCATACCACAGATCGGACACGCGCCCGGATCAGGCTGCCGCACCTGAGGGTGCATCGGGCAGGTGTAAATGGGACCATCATGCCCTCTAGGAACCAGATCATATCGGCCATCCGCCGGCGCGGCACCCGCGTGGTGGTCGTGATGATCATGTGCTGAATGGACCTCCAGCTCCGATTCCGGCCCGAGATGCATCCCGCATTTCGGACAATTGCCGGGCTCGTCCTGCCGCACCTCAGGGTGCATGGGGCAAACGAATACCGAAGAAGCCGCTGTGGTTTCAGAACTGTCGGGAGTGCTCATTTTGCGGTCCTTTCCGAGAATGCTTCTCTTGCCTAGGGCTTCCATCCGCGGGAGGGTCAAGAGAGATCAGTACGGCGATTACATTGCGGCTCTGCGGGGTGGCGCTGTCCGGCCCCGTTCCCGCCGGGCGAACACGATCAACGCCAGCCCGACCAGCGCCATTGGCATGGAGAGCAACTGGCCCATGGTCAAACCCCACTCACCAAAATGAAGCGCATGGCCGATCGGGTTGTCCGCCGTCACAAATTGTTGGTCCGGTTGCCGGAACATCTCGACGAAATTTCGGGCAAGACCATAGCCGGTCAGAAACACGCCAGCCAAAGCACCGGGCATTTTCAGCCAGCCCCGGCCCCAAGCGAGATAAATGAGCAGCATTCCAAGAATGAGCCCCTCCAATAGCGCCTCGTACAGCTGGGACGGGTGTCGGGCGCAGAGGCCACTAATCCCTGGGCAGGCCTGCGCGACTTCGCCAGGAAAGATCACCGCCCAGGGAACGTCCGTCGGCCGCCCCCACAACTCATTATTGGTGAAGTTCGCCAGCCTCCCAAGAAACAAGCCTGGCGGTGCTGCCAAAGCCAGCAAGTCGCCAGTGCTGAGCAATGACGCTTTCTGTCGAAGGCAGAACAGCAAGGCCGCGATGACAACGCCCGCGAACCCCCCGTGGAAAGACATGCCGCCTTGCCAGACCATCAGAATTTCCAAGGGATTGGCGAGATAATATGCGGGCTGGTAGAACAGTACAAAGCCCAGGCGACCACCAACAATCACGCCGATGATGATCCACGTCAGAAGATCTTCGATCTGCGTCCGGTCAAGCGGCGGTCCAGCTGACGTCCAGAGCGCGGGACGGCTTATGGCACTCAAACAAATGCGCCAGCCAATCAGGATACCGAAGATATATGCTAGCGCGTACCAGCGGAGTGCGAATGTGACCCCCCGATGTCGAAGGAGAAGAGGTCGGTTCCAATATCCGGAAATGGCAATCCCGCTGGCAGCACTGGGTGAGTTCCTCATCAGGAATTTACGTGGGGATTAGATGCACCGCTAAAGGCGCTCGATCTGCGACCGGGCATCCAACGCCCATCCCGCCATCACGCGGCGTCGAGGGCGTCCCGCAGGAGATCGCGGACTTCGCCGGCGACCGCGTCCAGGTCTTCGTTCTGCACCGCCTGCATCGAAGCGACGGGATCAACTACGCTGATCTCGGTGCCGCCGTCCACCTGCCGCAGGATGACGTTGCAGGGAAGCATCGCACCGATGCGCGGCTCCATCTCGATGGCTTTGTGCGCCATGCCCGGATTGCAGGCCCCCAGAATGCGGTAAGGCGGCATGTCCGCATCAAGTTTCTTTTTCATCGTCGCTTTGACATCAATCTCAGTCAAAACGCCGAAGCCCTTGTCTGCCAAAGCATCCCGGACACGCATCTCTGCGTCATCGATTTTGGTGTCTTTCAGGACGCGATCATAGGTATAGGCCATGGGAATTTTCCTTTCCGAGTCTCTATTTGTTGGCATACCGAGGCTAAACGGTTCAGGTCGCGGTTCGGTTCAATGTCCCGACCGCGAATGGTTTTGGCGTTGTGAGGACGGGTGCCGAAAAAAACCGGCACCCATTGGCTCAGTTGTCCTGCATCATCGAGCCGTTGCCCATGCCCTGACCGTTGCCGGGCCGCGCAGGCGCATCTGCCATGTTCGAGCGCATCATCTGCATCCGCTCCATCCTATCGGCAGGAGCGGCCATCTCTTCCGGCGTCACCGCGCCGTCGCCATCGGCATCGAGGTGTTGGAAACGATCCACCATCATTTCGCGGATCATCGCGCTGTGGAGAGCTTCAAACTCGGTAATCGAGAGGTTTCCATCCCCGTCGCTGTCAAACTCGGAAAGCTTGGCCTGAAGCTGCGTGCGCATTTCTTCCGGCGTCGTTGTGCCGTCGCCATCGGTGTCGAACATTTGCATCATGCCG
>JACLAD010006368.1_pt1 | contig 15961 bp, 12 predicted proteins | sample 8027901 | NCBI WGS metagenome assembly JACLAD01 (sample SAMN15725071, study PRJNA655200) | protist metagenome | isolation source: fluorescence activated cell sorting (FACS) single amplified genomes of... | place: Spain: Blaines Bay Microbial Observatory, Mediterranean Sea | collected 2016-07-05 | reverse complement strand
AAAGGAAGAAGAAAAAAAAAACCAGACTCGAATGAATGAATGAATGAATGAATGAATGAATGAACAAAAGAAAATGGACGCTAAACTTGATAGTATAACATGGGAGGAAGAGGAGCAAAGAGAACTAGATTCTCGTGAAGGGATTTCATCATCTCGTAAATTGGCTGGTATAGCTGCAATCTCTGCTGGATCTGTTCTAGTGTTGGCGAAACATGGGAGGAAAGCTACCGTTGTGGCGAGAGAAAATGTACTCAACGTGGACACATTAGCGTTAACATGTATTATTACAGGGGTTGGACTGGTTGGGCCTTCACTTTTTCCGAAACAACAAGCCTTTCTCACGAGAAGCTCACGTACTCATAAAAGTGCCGTGTCTTCTCGAGATGCCAAAACGTTTCAGTTTCGCATCTTGAATAAGAGATGGCGAAAGGAGATTGATCGGATGGATAGAGAAGTTGGTGTTCAATCGTTTTGGTTTCCTGAGCGCATACGCGCGCAATTTCGCGAAAAACGCAAAGAAGAACGTAAACAAGCCCGAGAAAAATTATTAGAGAAAGAGAGAGAAATTGAAGAGCAAATAACTCGAGATTTCAAAGCAGGGAAAAGTACACAAGAAATCATGCAACGTCTGACAAAACGAGCTTATGTGATTGACTTTAACGACTATGACATGGCTATCCCCAGTAGTGAAGAAATAGGGAAATCGCAAGCATGGAAATCGAGAGGCCCAGAATCAACGGTTGACTGGGTTGGGCTCTTTCGGGACACTGTTTCCATGCTAGTGCAGGCCGCAACCGAATACGATACGGTCATTATAAGACTAAGCTCTCCTGGAGGATCTGTCTCAGAATATGGCCTTGCCGCTAGTCAAATCCTCCGCCTTCGAAGAGCGAAGCTAAAAGTAGTAGCCTGTGTTGATACAGTTTGTGCTAGTGGCGGCTATTTAATGGCATGTTGCGCAGACCAAATAATTGCCGCTCCTTTTGCTTTGTTAGGTTCCATCGGTGTTGTCGCAGAGCTTCCTAATTTTCACAGAGTTTTGGACAGATTCCAAATCGACTATATGCTGTTTACGGCCGGTGAGTTCAAGCGTACAGTTCACCACCTTGCTGAAAATTCGGACGAGGGCATCGCCAAGTTTCAAGAGCAATTGGAAGACATTCATAAAGCATTCAAGGACCACGTGAAAGAATTTCGTACCCAAGTAGACCTAGACTCCGTGGCAACAGGTGAGGCCTGGCTCGCTTCTCAAGCGAAAACCAAAGGTCTTGTAGATGAGCTCAGCACAAGCGACGAATACCTTGACAGCTTGGAAAACGATGGATTCGACATCATCCAGGTTTCCCTGAAAAAGGAAAGCGCAACTACAAATCTGGTATCCATGCTAGCGTGGGACTTTCTTGGACTGTCGACGACTCTGATAAAAGCAAGACAAAAGTTAGTGCAGGTTTCACGGAAAAGCTTTCAGGCTTCCCTTCCGTTTATACCTTCTGTTTTCCAATCCCGTTTGTAGCAAGTGCCGCCATCGCGACTTTAAAGACTCAATGTTTAAAAAGTTTTACTCATCGCTCCGCTTTGAATTAGCCCTGGACCAGATGTCTGAGTCGTATGTGTCTGAACTTAGTAGCTTTTGCACAAGAGTTTCGGGGTCCTCATCAATGCATACGATTCCATTCAATTCATCCGCACCAACGAATCCCTCTGTTACAGCATGAGAAAACATCTCGTGCATATTGGTCCAAAAGCCATTCACATTCAAAAGACCCACTGGCTTCTTGTGGATTCCCAACTTTGTCCACGTGATCGCCTCCAACATCTCTTCCATCGTGCCAAACCCCCCGGGAAGACAAATGAAACAATCTGCCAACTCTGCCATGCGTTGCTTGCGTTCGTGCATAGAACCAGTTACCTCCTGATTTTCAAGCTGTACTGTATTATCACTAACGAGTTCAATTTCAAACAAATTTCTGGGAATAACGCCGTGCAGAGTCCCTCCAGCTTTATCGTGAGCCCTGGCAAGCTCTCCCATCAGTCCAATATTGCCACCGCCATACACTAAAACCAAATTAGAATCAGCCAGCACCTTTCCCAAAGCCCTTGCAGCTTCAACATAATCGTTCCTCGTCCCAACACTCGAACCAAGGAATGCACATACCGTCTTTTTGCCTTGGTACAGCTGCTTCTTACTTTTCCCTTTCCCATTCGAATTATTTACCGATCCCACAGCTACTTCATCTTCTTCTCCCTTGCACTTCTTCTTCTTCTTCGACAACTCCATCAAATAAATACTACACAGCATCAGCATTGCACCAACAGCAATGCCACTCAAATTAGGTCGATCAATCATCATTTCCACTTCTCGATTTGTAAACTTGTATGTGTTTTCATTAGCCTAGCTAGAGGTTACGGGGGGCTGCCACCCACCAACCACGCTCTGCTGTGGGGCTGGGGCCAGGGCCCTCTGTACATCTGCCGGCACTTTTCCTATCATTCATATCATCTACTAACCAACAGGCTGTCACCAGACTACCGTTAGGTCTCTAGTAGGTACCATAGGGGGGGAGGGCTCTTGAGTCTTGAGGTTTGCCATTTTTTATTATGATGGAGATACAACATGTTTCAGATCCCCCAAGGTTCCAACGTTCCAACCCTCTACAATCTAACAAGAATTGGAACACGTGTTGTGGGAATCAAAAGGGTCACCGAAAAGATCTATCACCACGTTCAAAGGTAAATGTGAGCTTGGCTATACACCGACAGAAGTTTACCTTTACTACATGAATTCCCGGAACCCTGCAGGGCGGGGCGTTGTCGAAAACCGGTTCGAAGATTCGACTTGAAGAAGAAAGAAGATCAAAAAAAAAAGAAAATGATGTCTCAAGGTTTTAGAAAACGTCCTCGTGTCGGAATAGAAGAAGGGATAGCGAATAATAAGAAGAAGAATGACGTAAAAAAATCTTTAATAGAATTATTAGTGTTTAATGTTTCACATCCTGATGTTATGCTTGGAGCGAAACCTTATCCAGATGGTGGTGACAACGAAACAAGAAACAATTTTGACCAAGACGAGACCATCCCTATTGAAGCTCTTTGTAATAAACAGATTTTTGTTCGACCGAGGTTCAACTGCTTTAATCCTCTGTGTGAAAAAATTCGCAAAGCTGTAGTCAAATTAGAAAAGAAACGAATCCAAAAGATTGACGGCGCTATCTTGCCTGATGAACGAAAATCAAACGGGTTGAGTGATTTAGGATTACCGCTGCCACCGCCAATCGATAACGCAAAGAATGGATCGACGAGTTCGTCACCGTTAAAATCTGTACCATCGAAAAAATCAACGCATTCTTCTTCTCCGAACTCATCGGGAAATGGGGAGGAGTCGAGAGGTCACAAAGGAACACGCATACCCGTTGGTTTCTATCTGAGCGAGGACACGGTGGATAAGATATCTTGGCGCCATGTAAGTTTAAAGCGAAGGGACGAGGATCCAGGGAGGAAGGAGGGCGAAACGAGGCTTGTTTCTGTTTTATTTCCTCTTTTGGCCCAGGTATTACATGCCTGGAACGAACTGGCGAACTCCAATGATCTGGACAGCGAAATGGTGTATGGTGGAATCGCGGAGCGAACAATTATCTTGATATCCGGTGCAGGAATGCCGCGCGACAAATTCATTGACAAATTAAGCAATTCAACCAAAAGCGCTGCAGAATTGATGAAATTATTCATAAATCAGTTCTACCCTGATGTGAACGTATTATGTCTAGATTCTGGTCTCGGAGTATTTCACTATGATAAAAACGTAGTGTTTTGCAACGATATAGTACTTCCTGCTGTTGAGAATATCCGGCGCCCACTAGTAATGAAATATGGAAAAGGATGGAAAAAGCGTTTGAACCTGACAATCGCGCTTACAGATGGTTCGGCCGCGCGCCTTGCAGCTCTAGGGGCATCGTTACGAATATACAAACCAAACTATTTGCACATGTGGCAAATCAAATCTTTTTGGTTCGAGTATCACTTTCTATCCAACGACCTTCGTTTTCAGACTTTTGATACCATGGAAACACGGCCCCCGGTTCCGTACGCTGATCTTGACCCACACAGTAAGCAACTATTGGATGAAATGCGTTGTCATAAGAGACAATTTGAACAAGGTCTCGTTTCTGGTGACGACGAGCTGGGAGAATTCTGGCTCCGTAAAACGCGAAAGTGTGTTCTTGCAGTGCTTATGGTCAAAGGAAAGGACGGTGGGCCCCGAAGGTTCTTTCGCGGGATGAATCTCGAAGTAGCGATAACCACAGGTTCGCTATGCGCTGAGCGCAACGTTATTGGCACCGCACTAGCTTCCGACTCGACTTTACGCCGTCAAGATTTTGAAGCCATTGCTGTGTTAGCAATGAGCTTAAATAAGCCTGGAAGTAACTTGCCAACACCTCGTGGTGAAGCCAAACGTCCCCGCGCTCTCAGCTCCGCATATAGTATCTTATCCAAAGTCGATGAGCGCAATCCAATCAAACCATGTGGTGCATGTAATGAATGGTTGAAAAAGATTGCTTTCGTGAACCCAGCCTTCAAAGTCATGTTGTTTCCTGACAGTGACTTGGAGGAAGCTATTCTGTATGAAGTTGAATAAAATGTAATCTTCTCATAATATAAAGAATTTCTACCTGCATACATGATGGGCAAAATCAAAATCCAATCCCCTCTAGCTAGCGCCCGTCTCATTGGTACCGGTACCAAGTTTTTCAAACTCGAGTATTCTCCTGTCTTGCGTGCATAAATCATGCAATTCAATCGCATTATCTTTGCTACTACTTTTCCTAATCTCAACACTTTGTGAAATCCAAAGCCGAAATTGGAAACTTGTTGCCTCAATATTCTCTAGTTGTGACATCACCACTACGTGATCAATTGATGTCTGAAACTTGCACTCGAGCGATTTGCAAGCGTCCCCTAGTAATGCCAAACAAAAGGCAGCACGCGAAGTATCTCTGGCGTGCATATCCTTCGCTGATAAAACTTGGTTCGCGCCTGCTCTGTAAATATGGTCAAAATCATCCACTACTATAGTATGTACACTTGTCTTTGCTCGGTGAAGATTTGACAAATACTCCGAAAGTTCACTAACATTTGCAACCGTTTTGATTATTATTCGTTCAAGTACACTGGTATCCCATCCCTCTTTACCAGCTAGACGGACTAAACGCCCAAAATGAACTGGATGTTCTTGAAAGCATACTAGAATTGCCCTACTCTTGGTTCTTGAACAGCATTTCGAATAAAGAAAGTTCACCACCAAGTTGGTTTTCCCACAGTTGCTTGGCCCACTCAGTAAAATCGCCCCATCCTTACCATGTCGTTCAATCTTTCTCTTTTTCGTAATCTTCTTAACCCTTGGTTCTACATCCGTATTCCTTTCCCCATTGCTATTTCCACTTTCGTTCCTCCTTACAGGTTCCATCTTGTTCAACAAATCATTCCAACTTGGTTCAATCTTCAATTTCCTCCTCCGATATCCCCTTCCTCCTTTTCCATCTTCTCCCGCATAATCATCAACACCAAAACTCGTACTCATACCATCAATATCTTCTTCTTCATATGACAAACATGATGCACAACCATCATTATCATACAATTCACCCAACAGACAATCCATCTTGAAACAGGTCTGTTTGTTGGGTAGGTACAGCCACTTGGCTGTGCCTCGCGGGGGGCTGCCGCCTACCAGGCTCATCAAAGGCGTGGCGGCCATAAACTTTGCAACCCTGTTGCAGAGCATGCAGAGCATGCTATCAGGGCATACAGGGCATGATGGGCGGGCTTGCTTGCTTCTCGTGCACTTGCTTCTCGTGCACTTGCTTCTCGTGTATGGTACACAAGCTTGTGTGTTGTCAAAGCATGATAAATGACTTCGCAGCGCTCTTCGCAGGGCTTGGCAGCGCCTTTGGCAGCGCCTTTGGCAGCGCCTTTGGCAGCGCTTCGCAGGGCTCAAGTCCTTTCTTCCACTACATTACATGGTTGAGAGTGTGGTGCGAGGTGGTACCAACCACGAGGGTGGGTCGGTCGCCCTCTCTCCTCTCTCCTCCCTCCACTGATGTCTCTTGAAATGAACGAACAAAAGCCCGCCGCCAGCAAAGAGGCCCCACGGTAGTGGCCTGGTGGCAGCCCCCTGGGAGCGGTTCTTATCATTGGAGTGGAGACCTGTTGCTTCGATGCATGCATGGCATAAATGGATAGAATGAGAAGACGTGAATGCCTTCTTGTTGTGTTGGGTGTTGTTATTGTGTTGTTTTGGATGGTTTCTTCGTTCACTTCGTGGTATCATTTGCAAGAGAATCATAATCAATCTCCTATCGATTTGAGTAGAACAATCACGTCTCGAAAAGTTGCTTTCAATCAATACAAGAGGAAAAATGAAATCACAACATGGAATAGAACTGATGATGGTTTTGCAACTAGTGTAAATCTTCGTGGGGGACAAGTACTGCAAATGAAGGGGGAATGGTTTACTTGTACAGGCCAAGTCATTGAGAACCCATCAGTAGGACAAGAGGTAGTGCATAAAAACGAAATGAATGATGATTACTGTGATTGTGTTGAAACAGGGTTTGATGAGCAAGAAACGGCTGCTTGTGCAGGTTCGTTTCTTGGGAGTGTTTTTTTTTGTGGGGAACAAGATGCAAGACATATTCCCTCAAGTCGAGTTCATGATGGAGTTTGTGACTGTTGTGATGGGCGCGATGAAGGGGTTGGAAGCTCGTCTTGCGTTAATGTTTGCAACCAACTTGTTCTTGAGCGTGAGTCTGCATTGAACGCGAAATTGCGGGAATGGTGGCAGCCCCCTGGGAGCGGTTATTAGCTATGGAGTGGAGACCTTGCTTTATTATGATTACTTTATTTTGAAGTCTAAAGTGACGATGAAAGATTTTCTCGAGTGACAACGATTGCACTTGCTCCGCCGCCACCGTTACAAATGCCTGCACAACCACGTTTCTTATCTTGTAACTGCAATGCTGTTAGTAACGTACACAAAATTCTCGAGATGTCTGGTAACGTTGTTGCACAACATGGAACGAACTGGAGCGAAGAAGGGCGTGGCTGCGTTGTGCATTGGAGGAGGCCAAGGTGTGGGTATTTGCGTTAGCCGATAAGAATTTTTTTTATTTTTTTTGCAGTTCAATCTTGAAAGTCGCCTATCCTCATCTTATTTGTGAATGGATTCATCACCGTAACCCTATGGTTACTCCAGCTGCGGCGTTTTCAAGCTCGTCATCATATTCTGGCTTAAAGGGAAATTTGCTTACAAATGTGCCCGAAGGAGCACTATTACTAGAAAGTTTCAAGTTTGCTCTGAATGCATGGGCGCTTGGTCGTCTTATTCCTATAGCTTGGTTCCGACCTGTGGCTTGATTGTGAGTAGCTGGACTGGGCCGAGGTTCTTGAACCATAAGTATCAGATTTGATTTTTCCTTTATATTGAGAAAACTGAGAAAAAACTGGGTCCTTCCGGGTTTTGAAAAAATGGAATGAACTGCGAATGGGCCCGGGGTTTGGCTTAATTCTCGTGAATCCAATGCTTGTACGCTCCTTCAGCTTCCTCCCTGGAGGTCGCTCCCCGCTAGAGTATGGATCCGGAGATTGTACAAGCTAGGGTTGCCTTTGCTCATGGCGGATGGTCTCCAGGGGCGCGAAACCGCTCGAGATTCCGTCCTACTGCGGAAGGTGTGTGCGGGAAAAGAAGGTCTGTGTGACTGTGTCCCCGGTGTGTGCCTGTTGTTTCAGAAGAAGGCACGTTGACTCTTTAGAGCTTGTTAAAATGGCCAGGGATGTGCCCGTTGAGTCGTTGACCCAAGCTTGTTCAGTTTCGAACGTGCATTCGTACGTAAGTACTGGCGGCGTTCTGGAAACGCGAAAGAAGGCCCTTAAAGTCGCTCCCCGTTATAGAAGGGTCATTTGACATGAGACAAGTTTGTTGATTGCGGGGGAACCGACCTGATTGCGGAGTTCGGGACCGAATAAAAAGGCAAGAAAATAACGGAAGGTGTCATTCTTGTATTATTAAATCAAAACCAAACAGATATTTCTTTCTGTAATTCTAGTAGATTTGTTATTACCAATTTATAATATATATTAAATTGATGGATGTGAACAAAGCAATCACGGCATGAAAGAAAGCTCTGATGAGCTAACTCGTTAGCGATGGCAAGCGGGCGATAAACGTGAAAGCAGGTGGACCGTGTAGCTACGCTTATAGCTCTCATGCAATGTATGTGGCGATAGCTGTTTACTGAATGAGAGATATTCAAATAGGAAAGGTTCGAACCAGCGTTAAAAAACCGATGACTCACGGGTGAACGGGCGATCTATGAAGGGATGATGAATTGATAACGTGTTACATTGGACCAGTATCATGTTTTTGATGGCAGGCTTGTGAAATATGTGTTTAATAACCAAGTTATTCCATCCAGGTGCGAGCACTCGCTGGCAAAATGTTGTTTCTTAAAAAAAAAATAAGGAAAGAGTGTGTTTCTTGATCGCATTTGAAGAAGAAGTCTCTCAAATAGATGCACGTACGTAATTCTTGTGAGAGATTCGAAAACACGTGAAACCCGTTGATTTGTGTTTTTGAAATGACCAAACTGAGTTGGATTTCCACTGTAGCTACGTACTTTAGTGGTTCATTTCGCCTCATCGTGTGGTGTTGAAAAAGTTTGAGGGGCCCCTCGGTTGCATTGTAATTGGGGCGCCTTTTTTTCATCTTTCTCGCAGTAGTCTATCATCCGTGGCTCTATTTCAGTGTAACGCCTGAAAAAATTATGAATCGTGGTGATGATATCATTCCTTGCAAGTACTTTGTGTTTGTCGCTCCCTGCCTTTTTGCCTCGTCTCGTTGGTTTTTGTTTGTTTGTTTGTTTGTTTGTTTGTTCATCAAGTGCTGTAGAAAGTATACCATTCACAAACCAAGTTTGTTGTGGTTTCTCAACTGAAACGTTGGCAACAGCACAAGGTTTCCCTGTTGAAAAACATTTACCAATGTTATGCTTGCAATGCGGGCAATTGGGGTGTCCGTAGAGAGCGCAAAGTATTAACAGATGAGGATATACAAGGGGGGAACGGCCTAATACACGCGTCTAGTATTATTCTGTGTGCTTGCTACTGTGCTTACACATAGAACACACAGAACCAACATATTACAAGAAAGACACGATTCCCGGAACCAGTTGTTTTTTTGTTATGTTTTGTTTTTTTTTCGAATTTTTTCTTGAATTTTTTTGGTTTTTTTTATAAACAAAACCGCTTTGATCAGAACGAAGACGTGGTTGTGTTCTAGTTATATATTTTTTACAAGCAAAGAGAGAGAGAAAGAGTTTTTTTTGAAGCAAAGAGAGAGAGAGTGTGTGTGTGAGAGAGAGAAGAAATCATCAAATTTTATTTTTTTTTGGATTTATTGTTGTTTGTATAGGCCTTGGGCTTAAAAAGAGTGAGAGAAGAATTACGATTGTTTTTTTTTTTTATTGATTGTTGTTTGTATAGGCTTTGAGCTAAACAAGACCGCAATTATCCGAAGGAGAAGAGCTTGTTTTGTAGTATACATTTTTACAAGCAAAGAGAGAGAGAGAGAAGAAAGAAGCAAATCGCAGCACGATTGAGCAAATGCCTGCTTACTGCAATTGGAAAAGTCCCGACGGCACGGTTTGCAAGAAACGGGTCACAAATAGCCCGTTGCACTGCGGTCCGTGCATAAAGCTATACCCGGCTGCGGCAGTCGCGCACGAGGCGGGCAAAGCCACCTTGTCCTATTATCGTTGCAACGCAGCCCGCTGCACCACGAAGACGGTGAAGGATCTGCCGTGGTGCGAAGACTGTGCCCGGGGCAACGCGCAGCGCACCGCCGACAATGCGACCGCGAGAAACGTCAAGATGCAATCTCAACTATGCACGATGTGTGGTCAAATTACTTGCAATACGGGTGTGACCGTGTGCGCGACGTGCGCGGCGACGCTCAGCGCAGAAGAACAGGTAGAGCGGCACAAGAATCGCTTGGCCGGCCTGGCACAGACCGGGCGCGCGTGCAGCTCATGCCTCAAATCGGAGGTGTCTGTACCCGGCGCACAGTGCGCAAAGTGCGCTGGCGACTTGCAGCTCGACGCCAACCCTGAGGCGACCGCGGAAAATTTGGCCCGCTCAAAGCGCAACAATAGGGCGCAAGACACGCGGAACAAGGCGGCGGCGGAGCAGGCGCCGGAGGGCACCAAGTGGTGTATTGGGTGCCATTTGACGCTCCCGGTGGTTCTGTTTCCGCCGCACGCATCGAGTCGCAAGGAAGATGACCTGAGCGAGCGTAAGGTCTGCATCGCATGTTGCGACTTAAAATCTACCTACGCCTCAAAGCAGCAGGCGCCGTTCCAGGCTGCGCTCGACCTGTACAAGGCCGAATTCTTCGACAACAAGTGCAATATTTGCAAGCTTATTCTCGAGGGCCAGATCGGTGAGATGGATCACTATCGTGGGACAAAAGTCCTGGATGTTGGCACTGGCAAACTCAGTCGATGGTCGTCGGCCAAGGTCAGTTACCTTGACACCACCAAAACTGTGTATGGGTTCGAAGTAGGGTTGGGCAACGGAACCGCGATCAAAGTGCGTGGGCTGTCGGCCAAGCGTTACGACGAGAAGGAGCGCACACCGAACATCGTCAAGGTGACCGGCAGCACGAAGCTGGAGTACCAGCTCGACCTCTACCGGACGGAGCTGCACAAGACGCAGCTACTGTGCGCCTCGTGCCACCGAGTCAAGACCAACGATGAGATTGCTTCCTCTGGCGCACGCGCGGCGGGGGTCGAGCGCGGCAAGCGATTTGTAAACAAGTGCAAGGCCGCGCTCGCAAGCAACGGCTCCAACGGGTGCCAGTGCGGGCGCCCAGCCGACGAGTGCCACGCGGTAGTCAGTGGGGTCCGTTCCGATCACCCTCTTTATCAGTCGTCGTTCGAATACGACGCAGACGAAAAGAACGTCGTCGGCCACGTGCTCATCAGCAAGATGGTAGGGAGCCAGGCCTCAAATAAGAGAATCGCCTTGGAAATTGCAAAGTGCAAGCTGTTGCACCGCTCCTGCCACAAAGCCAAGACTGCCACCCAGCTCAAGGTGCGCAAGCGTCTTCGGCAAGCTGATGCTCGGTCAGCGCTAGCTGTACTGAAAAAGTCGAAGGATTCGGCAAGCTCGTTGTCCTGCATTTAGTCTTATTTACATTTACGAATTTTACCTTTATTTTTTTTGCTGTTGTGGTTGCTGAGTCGAGTCTGTAAGTACACATGACACCACGAGAGAGGGCACCTCATGTCCCTTAGAACTATCAATTCCTATAGCTCGATCTATTTGTCGTCCTCCGTCCTAACAGGTAACCTAAAAATCTGGTAGACATCACCTGTTCGCACGAAAAGCTGCCGGCAGGCCAAATAGCCCCGACGCAGTCGGCCCCCCGGGAGGGGTTACTATGGTGTAAAACTTTCGGCATTATATCATCTTTCGGCATTAAATAAATAGAGGAAATAGAAGGAAAGGGGAAATCCGCCATGTCGTTCGCAACCGGTGCACAAAGACATAGATCTATCTGCAGGTCGCTCCCCGATACTATACTATCCAACATTAGGAAGTGGACCGTTCCACTTGTTTGATACCTTGGATGACGTCGAAGTGTAAGAATCCGATTTTCCTCATTTTCCAAAAAAAAGAAAAAAAATCAAACAAACAGGAAAGAAAGAAGATTGGAAGAAGAAGGATTTGTGTGTTTAGGAAAGGAAGGGATAGGGTTTGGGTTTATAAAGTCAAGGTTTATATTGATTCTTGATCTAATTGGAATCAGTAGTAATTATGGCAGGTAACGCACTTGATCGTTTGAAAACCCGCATCCTGATATTTTTCAGTGTGACGTTGAAACAATTCTTTGATACGAGAACACGACAAGGAAGGACTCGTGCAATCTATGCTGTAGGGATATTTGTTTTGTTGCTGTTCTTTGTCGTGTCATTTGGACCGTCAGAAGGTACCCAAGTCACGATCTCAACAAACGCTCGGATTCAACAAGTTCGAGTAGACGGCGGGGGGGACTGCGCTGTACATACATGCATGCACAGGGCATGCAAGCAAAGGGCAAAGCCAGGCAAAGCCAAGCAAAACCTGCAGGCCTGTGGTGGGTCTGCGACAGTACAAGTGCACTTGAGAATGCAGTGAGCGTGTGGAATGGACATCGGTCTCTGAACCGAGTGCATGCACGTACACAGGAATAGTATTACACCCAATAGCTTGTGTCTAAGTTAATCGTCCTGGGTATCGAGATTTAACCGCAGGGGCCCGTCTAATGATGCATAAGCATACTGCGATGCAAGGTTTTTACAGACGCCATATTCGGGAATCAGTGGCAACGTAATGCACCCAAAGTATCCACAGCGCAAAAGAAAAACGATTACAACCTGCTTCTCTCGGTCATACTCTTGTAAAGCCTTTTCCAGTGAAGGTCGTACTGCCGCCATTTCAAAGTCATCCTCAAAAGCTAGACCATCAAATTCCCCTAATGTAAGATATTGAAACTCGAGATGTCGATCAAGCTCTTGGCCAAGATGTGTAAGTGTACTAGGCTCGTAAATCCATTCAAGCAGAGTTGCGTTGCTGCGCACAAAAACACATCCTTCGCCTCTGTCGATAAAAGCTACACCATATGGCAAAAGATACATACGGACTCTACGAAGCAAGTCCTCCACTACTTGATGCTCCTCTGCATTTGATAATCCACCCGCTTTCAGGCTGCTAAGAAATGGGCATTCCGTTTTGTGTCTGATTCTCCAGTCAATTTTTTGGCAAACCCTGGAACAGTATTTTGCCCCGCATCTACTGCACTTTAAAAGATTTTCATTTTTGTGCCTTTGTTCACATCCAGGGTTGGAGCACATGTGCATTTCCTTTGGTATTATCCCATCGACTACCTCTTGTGTTCCGTCTTGATTTTGGTTTCCACCATTTGTATCATACTTGAGTTGTTGTTCAAAATGCCATATTGGTTTATTCGTCCAAGGGACTTGTTGAATAGCTTCAACATGTTTCAATGCATCATTCACATCCTTCACATCCTTCACTTCTCCGTCTCCACTCATCTTGGTGGTTTGCCTTGATGTGTGGCTTCTGGCTTCACACGTGTGACCAGTCCAAGTGGAAGGAAGCCAATCTATTGGTAACACCTGTAGGCTAAAGAGCTGCCCAGGGGCCCGCTATATCAGGTCGCTCCCCGGCGGCACATCAATTGGCAGGCCTGCATGACCTGTCGTCACACTTGTAAGGAAGGCAGACCAGCTCTAGACAGGAGCGAACGAGGCAGACCGAGGATCTTGATCCGACTTTCTGACCAGTTGGCACACGTGTGCTCCAAGTGGAAGCCAATAGGTAACACCTGTAGGCTAAAGAGTGGTGGTACCATTCAGATGAAGGCTCCCGCAGTATCACATCGCTCCCCGGCGGCACATCAATTGGCAGGCCTGCACGTATGACCAGAGACAGGAGCGAGCGAGGCCGATCAAGGCCAAAGGTGCGAGCAACACTGTTCCTTCCACGTCCCTCTGTTGGGCTAACGTTATTCAATAATCATTGCAAGCTTTGATGAGTTAATATGTCACAAGGAACCTTGTGAACGTACGAGTGAGGGAGGGCTGTGCTGAGGAGCTCACAAGTTTACTTACACTTGAGGGAAGGACTTCACTCGTGAGGTCATGACCGACGTCAGGACCATCATTCATCATTGTTCCGTGCTCGCTAGTAGATATCAGAACGTCGGAGTGATCATAACGAAAACAGATTGGTTTGTTGGTCGGTTATTGAAGTGAAGTTGCATCGAATGTACTAGAACGAAAAGAAAAAATTGTGTGCCTCGTGTTCTTTTCAAAAACGGGGGTTGAGTTGCGTTGTTGATTGGGTTGATTTGGGCAGGTGAGTCATTAGTTGCGTCGGTCGTTGACTTGTATCAGATATTATTGGAGAGAACAAAGAACAAAGAAAGGATTGGATTGAGCTCATAATGGTTTTAAGAGGGATTTTTAACATGGTACAGGGCCTAGCACAGCGGTCGTTAGGTGGAGCCGCCAACGCAGAGAAACATCGGGGGTTAGGCATTGTGAAACCACATGTATGGACGGCTCGAAATTCGTTTCTCGATGTTGATTTGAATATGCATATGAATAATGCATCATACGTTTATGTTGCGGAACTTGCGCGTTGGCATCTTTCCGGAAAGAATGGGCTTTTGCATGCGGCTTTTCGGAATAAATGGCAATTTATTGTAGGGAGTCAGGCGTTTCGATATAGATACGCTATTCCTCCATTTGCACAGTATCAAGTTAAAACAACAGTCGACGCTGTTGACGATAGATGGATGTATATGACACAGTCGTTTGTATCGACGAAACCAGGCAAAAACGGTAAACACAGAGTTTTTGCACAGGGTACAATACGGGCTATTATTATGGGCTTTGACGGGTCAAGGATACCACCTGAACGTGTCTTTAGTGAGTTGGGTCTAACCTCAGAGGAGATTGCGCATTTCAAAGATACTAATGATTTGGAAAAGTTGCGTGGATTTTTAGACTGGGATGCAGGGGTAGATCGTGAAATGAAACAGATGCAGGAGTAGTAGTTTAAATAAGGAAAGAAGAGAAAATGTTTTTGAGGAAGGCGAGTTCAACATTCATACTTTCACCTGAAAACGCGAGACCATGACTATATGTTGCCCTAGTAGTAAACGCTAGTTTTAGCACAACAGACGTGCAGCTCTTCTGCGTACAAGTAATGATTTCACCTTTCCGAAACCATTGGCAGATTGTGATCGTCGTATACATGTATACGGCGATAGAAGGCGAGTGTGTGTCTATCACTTCTTCTTCCTCTAGGCTAGTTGGAGGTTTAAATCATGGGTTTTTTAAGCGCAATGGGCCATGTCGAAAGGAAACGACCTGATCACTGTATATCCCCTTAAACGCTTCGTTGCGCTTGCCTATTAGTATACTTTACTTCCAAAGAATCATACATGTGATAGGCCATGATAGGCCCATATGTGCGCAAAAACAACGACGGGTCTCTTTCCCATGACATTCATCTCCGCAATCAACCAAGTTCCGATACACGCAAACAAACACATACATACGATTGCATACACCTAAAAGATCTCCCGATTGGTACACCTTTGACCTTGACCGGTCGATGGGCCTACAGGTAGAGACATACGTGTGTTCGATACACAACGGTGTTTGTTTCACCCAAAAAAACCATTTGAACACAAGTCTCAAGATTGCTATGTTACATCTATGACCTTTTACGGTCAACCTTTCGGCCTGAATTCCGTCTTGACATTCTCCCCCTCTCGATTTCATTTGAACACCTCTATCCACATGTATACTTGATATTATAAAACTATATACACATATACACAATTACAATTACGTCCTTCCAAAAAAAGTCAACATCGTTATGTTAACATCATCTTTGACCTTGAACGACAGGTCAACATTTCAGCTTTCACGAAGTAGCCACGCCGAAAAAGTACTCAAAACTTTACAATTTTGGACGCTCATAGTTGAAAACTTCTGGAGTTTACAAATGTACCATGAAAACTATACGGTACGTGGATGCCCGGGTCAATGCGACAAATTGGACCGTCTTGAACTCTTTTCGCATCAAGAATGATGAACTCAGCCCTGTGCTCTGTCATAACATTCTCTCTCCTCGAAGGGAGTCTGACAAAAAAAAAAAAAAAAAAAAAAAAAAAAAAAATCCGATTTTATTCACACTTTTCACGACTTTTTTTTTGCCAGTGAAAAAATGAAAAAGTACACACACACAAAAAAAACGAAAGAAGGGAAAAACTGGTTTGGTGTTGTGTTCGAAGAAGAGAGAGAGAGAGAGAGAGAGAGAAGAATAAGGGAGG
>JACLAD010009784.1_pt1 | contig 15962 bp, 16 predicted proteins | sample 8027901 | NCBI WGS metagenome assembly JACLAD01 (sample SAMN15725071, study PRJNA655200) | protist metagenome | isolation source: fluorescence activated cell sorting (FACS) single amplified genomes of... | place: Spain: Blaines Bay Microbial Observatory, Mediterranean Sea | collected 2016-07-05 | reverse complement strand
CGGAGAAAACGCTCCATGTTCAATCCTGTGAGCTTCTCGACTTCCTTGGGAACATCACTGGAGCGCAGGTCCAGGGTTTGGTTGGTTTCCAGATTCTGGAGTTCATGACGCGCCGGCTGAACTCTTCCTGTTGCTTGACCACGGGCTCGACGCAGGTTCCAACGTGCTCGGAAGCGACCCTGCTGAACGGCAAAATCCAGTTCTATCAGGGTCTCCGCAGTATGCCGTGTCATCAACTCCGTCGGTGTGTTGTGACCATACCGGGGAACTCGGCCATAGAGGGCAACAATCATCGCATCCAGCAGACTGCTCTTGCCTCCACCCGTTGGACCCGTAATCGCAAACAAACCCGCTTCATAAAGTGGAAATTGGTCGAATTGAATCGTCCACTGGTTGCGCAAGGCGTGCACATTCTGGAGGTGCAGGCGCAGAATTCTCATTGGCTCTTTGCCTCCTCATGGCGCTCCAACAGCTCTCCAAAAGTACTGAGCTGACGCTGGGTTTCATCCTCTGCCAGCTCATGAGACAAGCACAACTCTTGAAAGACTTCTCTGGGCTGCAGGTCTTCCAGATTCTGGACAGGCGCTTGTTCCTCCAGTCCACTTGCCTGGCGTGTGTACTCCGTGCGCACCTGGAGCAGATGGAGTCGAGGCTTGGCTTCGGCGATCTCCTGTAACTTGCGATCAACCTCTGGCTCAGGAGACTCCAGCTGGACCCGGGCTTCCATCCAGTCTTCAAATTCACCTGCTGGCTCCTCCAGCGCCTGGAGCTTTTCACAGACTTCTTCCACCGTTCCCTGCAAACGCAACAGTCGACGTGGAATTGGCAAAGGTAGCTCACGAACCTGCTGCAGCGTTCCTTTTTCCACTTCCAGTAGCAGCACCGACTTGGAATCCTGACGCTCGCTGAAGCTCAGCGGTAACGGAGATCCGGAATAACGAACATGATTCATTCCTCCCACTCGCTGAGGTCGATGCAAATGCCCCAACGCGAGGTAGTCAAAGAAGTCTGGAAAGTCTGCCACGGGAAAGCGATCCTGTAGGCCAATGTGAATCTCCTTTTCCGAATCGCTAGACTGACCATTGGCCACGAACAGATGCCCTGTTGCGCAGACAAATTGACCCCGTTGCTTCCAGGGAGCAGCCAATTGTGCTAGTTTTTGGTAGTGTGTAGCGATGCCTTCTCGCAGACGTTGTTGGCGTGCTTCGTAGCTTTCTCCGGGTAGAATGTTGCGCAAATCAGCATCACGTAGGAAGGGAACCGCACAGACTAAGGCTTCCTCTCCATCAGCCCCATGAATTGGGATCAATTGCTCTGCAGGGTCAGCCGGAAGTCCACCAACCACATGTACCTGTAGGACTTCCAGCAAGCGTTGTGGTGCCTGGAGGGTCAGCACAGAGTCGTGATTCCCTCCGACTAGAATCGCCTGTCGGCAGTTGGTTTCTTCGTGAAGTCGGCGCAGGAAGTTGAAGTATTGTCGCAGTGCCTGGTTTGGTGGGTTGGCTGTATCGAAAATATCACCAGCATGGAGCAGACAATCGACTTCCTGCTCTCGAATCAGTTGCAGCAGATGTTCGAGAAAGAAATCGTGTTCGGCAAAGCGCTCCAGGTTGCAGAGCTTTTGACCAAGGTGCCAATCCGAGGTGTGGAGAATACGCATGAGAGACTGTCACCTGAACAAGGTCCAACCACTGAATCACAAGATACAGCGAAAAAGGTCAAAAACTAGGTTCTTACGGGACCTGCGAACAATCAAGTAGCCTCAGGAGGATTTTGCAAGATTCTAGAACACAGGTGGAGATTTATACAGACGGAGCCTGCTCTCCCAATCCAGGAAACGGGGGCTGGGGAGCAATTCTGATCATGGGTGAAAACCGGCGGGAATTATCAGGAGCTGAAACGGAAACCACCAACAACCGAATGGAGCTGCTGGCTGCGATTCGGGCCCTGCAAGCCCTGAAACGATCCTGCTCCGTCGAGCTGTACACTGATTCCAGTTATCTACGAAACGCCTTCGCACAGGGATGGCTGGAGAATTGGCAACGCAACGGCTGGCGCACCAAAGGCGGGAAGGGGAAGGTACTGAATCAGGACCTCTGGCAGGAACTCATTCATCTGACAACAACCCATCAGGTCCAGTGGCACTGGGTCAAGGCCCACGCTGGACATCCTGAAAATGAACGGGCTGATGAGCTCGCCGTTGAGGCACGGAAAGGACTCGTTGAGAAAGAAGACTGAGAGAGTCTGATACTCGTACAACACGGCATCTTCAGAAGTTGTACCCAATCTAGCTTCACAACTATTTCAATATCCGGAGCTTCGGCTGTTGCTTTCGGATTGTCCTCCGATGTAATTCTATGCCGCAAAGTGTGCCACTATGCTGCTGTCTAGTAGCGCAGTGGCACTGTATTCACACTCAAACACAATCAACCTCAACAGGCCTACCCTCACAGACATCCTACGATGATCTATGTCAACTTATGCTTCATGGTTACTCACACCTGTCCGAAGAGAGCAAAGAATAGGAACATGGCCATTGCGGTACCAATCGCAACCAGAACCAATACAGGTGGCAGTTCTGCATGAAGTGTATCTGTTTTCTTTGTAGGAACATGCTTGTTCATCATAACCTATGGTTTAATGGTTTACTAAATCACCAACTAGATGGGCCCGTGTTCACGATGTTCACCATCTCTGGTGACTGATTACCTTCTACTAAAATAGTAGTAGTCGATATCTTAAATCTCGTTGCAATCCTTCTGTAATCTCCACGGTAGTGACTATTGTCAATAAACGTTTTGACTGAGTTTCCCGCTGCAAATCTAGGCATGGTTTGCTCCTGAAAATCAATTTGTCGTTGCACTAACGACTGTAGAATAATCACCATATTGATATGATGGTGAATAGCTTATTGTTCTTACTTTAAAGTAGTAAGTAGTTGATGAAGTCAAACCATTGAAAGCCATTGTATTGGTAGAAGGTTCTGACCCAGATGTGTAAGAGATAGTACCCCCACCAGTCATTTCCCCCCTCCGAATACTATATTTAGTTGCTCCGGGCATCGCATCCCAATTGATTTCAATCCTAGATGAACTCGTTGCAGTGGCTACTACATTTGTTGGAATGGGTAGAACTGCCGTTGTGTAACTTGATGTATAGGCACTCGCTAACGCATTTCCTGCAGCATTCTTGACCCCAGTTGAGACATTGACGGTATACTGAGTATTCCAAAGCAAAGCAGCACTGGGGTTGATCGTGGCCACATTACTAGAATAACTGACAGCAGTGGTTATTCCTGCCCCACTGTTGTTTAATGTAATCGTGGTGTTGTCGATAGAAGAAGACTGCATCGCCTCAGAGAAAGTCACTGTAATATTATCCACTACAGCAATACCTGTTGCACTGTTTGCAGGAGTTACTGACTGAACGGTTGGTGCAGTTGTGCCTCCACCGCCTCCCGTACCACCACCCGTAGAACCTCCAGAACCTCCCCCACTGGAAGTTGCATCAGCGGTGACTGAACACTCTTCCATGGTTCCGAGATAGTTGCCTTCACCGCAGGGTGGGGAGCAGGAGCTGAGTGTTAAAAAAGCTCCAATAACTATCGTAAAGAGTAGGCATATTGACTTTACTTGAGATGAGAAGAATTGTTTAACTGACTTCATAGTTTCTTTTTTGAGATAGGTGGAGAAAACCAACATCCATGTTCTTTGAGCAGATAGCTAATTCATGCCGCTACAACAGAATAATTGCCGTCAACCGTGTGGGCAGATCAAATCACAGAATGTAAAGACGTCAGCATCAAAATCGGAGGCTTCTCAGAATGAAATCAGCGGCCTTTCTTCTGAAACGCCGAATTCTTTGCTGCTCGGAACAGCTGGACTGAGACAGAGGAGGAAATGAGTGGGATGGGTACGTTACCAAGGGATGCACGAGGGCTCTGAAAACGACCCAGGCAACCGACAGGTGTGTATACAGAAATTGGTGGAAAAATCGGCAGGATTCGCATATATTATATGCTCAACTGTCATCCCCATGGAATGTCATGTTGTCCTCAGCCTTCGCGCCCGTTGCGTCGCCAAACTCTCCGGGTGCGGGGCTTTTTACCGTCCTCAAATCCTTGTACCAATCCAAAAATCTCATTCTCCCAACTATTAGGGCACTGCTGTCTTTATCTTGTGAGATTTCCGATGTTACTAACTCAGATAAGCAATTTGCTTACAGACAATGTAGACTTACTACCAAACCAAAATATTCTTGTCAAATGTTTTTATGACAAAGCAAAAAGAATAAAATAAGCAAATTCAGCTATATGGAAAAATTAGTTTATTCTGAAAAACTGATATTATCAGTTTTTTTTCACATTTTTGAAACTAAAATAACAATAAAAATATTTAATCGATAGTTAAATGGTTTTTTAAGAGTCTACACAGCAACTTGTTCTGGCACAATTTTATAACAAACAGTTGAGCTTGAAGAATGGAGCACGTCAAAAAAAATCCGGATCACGTTGACCTACTCGAGGCCCTAACCGCCACTGGAACCTGGTATCTTAACCTGAGGACCATGACGTTCACGGAGATGAGTGAGAAAAATTATGAGATTTATGGGATCAGCAAAGAGAAACCGCCAAGCTACGAGGACTTTCTGTTCAATTACGTATTTCTGGACGATCAGCCGTACTGCGAGCAGAAGCGACTGGAGATTCTTCAGGCAGAAGGGCCTGAAAAATTCCTGCTAGAATTCCGAATCATCAAGCAGGACACTGGAGTTGTTCACCAGCAACGAGTGCTTGTCCAACGTGTGGAAGATGGGGAGAATAATTTGATTGGATTACGGGGGGCAACGACAGACTGTGGTCCAGTATTGAAAATGAGGAGTTAGTGAAATTCAGAAAATCTGACCATCAGCCCAAAAACTCTGTAATTGATCCTTATCAACTGGCTACTGGCAAGTAAATCTCGAAGGTAGTTCCCCTCCCAAGCTCGCTGTTGAATCGGATCTGTCCTTTGTGCTGCTCCACGATGTTCTGGCTGATCGACATCCCCAAGCCGGTGCCCTTTGCTGAAGACTTGGTGGTGAAGAAAGACTCAAAGATCCGCTCCTGCACCTCTGGTCGCATTCCAGTTCCCGTGTCACTCACCCGAACCAACACTTCATCTCCTACTGCCATACTCTGGATAGTGAGAATCCGCTCCTCACTCTGCTCCATTGCATCACAAGCGTTATTGCAGAGATTGATGAAGACCTGCTCCAACTGGATGTCATTGCCAACCACGAAGGGAAGATCATGTCCAAGATTAAGCTCCAGTTTGCCGCCAATCCGTTTGAGTTGTGGCTCTACCAGCAGCAAGGTATTCTTCAGTAACTGATTGATGATCTGGGTTTGCGAATGTGTTTCTTCCGTACGTCGGCTGTAATTGCGCATGTGATCGATGATGGCACTGCAGCGTTGGACCAGCAGATTGACTCGGCTACAGGTAGCATCCATATCAATCTCCTGGTGAAGCTGCTTCGCTAGTTCGACTCCACTGAGAATTGTGCTGATGCCTGCCAAGGGTGTCTTCAACTCATGGGCAATGCCTGAGGTCATCTCACCAACAGCTGCTAACTTAGCTGACTGAATCAGCTGGTTCTGCATACCTCGCAGATCGTCCATCATTCGGTATACTTCGGAAGTTGCCTTGCTCAGCTTCAGGTGGAATTGCACACGAATGAGCAATTCTTCTCTGGAAAAAGGTTTGGTCAAATAGTCGTTGGCACCATGCTGGAAGCCTCTCACAGTGTCTTCTGGTTGATCCTTTGCTGTCAGCAGGATGATCGGCAGTTCACTGGCGCTGTATTTCTGGCGAATCCGATAGCAGGTTTGGTATCCAGAGAGACGTGGCATCATCACATCCAATAAAATCACCTGTGGGTTCAACTTTTCTAGGAGCTTCAAGCCCTGCAGACCATCGATTGCCACCTCGACCCGGTAGCCAACCATTTCTAGCTGGTTTCGTAACACCTGCCGATTGATCGGCTCATCATCTACCACCAAAATTGTAACCTCACTTGGATCATCGACGAGGAGATCCACATTTGGCTCTGATCCGGGTTCTTCCTCGACAACAGGCACAGTAGCCACCGCAACAGGTAGTGCTTTATTAGTGTTCACTTTTTTGCTGACGACAGGTTCTGTACGCTCCTGTTCGGATGCCGAAGAGCATGGCAGGGTGAACCGAAACACCGAACCCTGACCAACTACTGATTCCAGCCAGATCCACCCACCATGGAGTTCGACTAGTTGTTTCGCCACGCTCAACCCAAGACCTGTACCTCCGTGGGTCCGCTCTGTAGAGGCATCTCCTTGCTCAAAAGCATAAAAAATTCTCTCCTGCTTGTCTTGAGGTATGCCAATCCCGGTATCGGCAACGGCCAATTCAATCCAGCCGTCCTGAACCACTGCGCTCAACCGCACTTCTCCATGCTCAGTAAACTTGAGCGCATTGCCCAATAGGTTGAAAAGAATCTGCTGAATACGGTCTTCGTCTCCATCCACCAAGGGCAAATCCTTGGTCAACTCGTTTTGCAGATCAATGGGCTTTTCGCGGTGGAGCGGTTTCAGAAGAGCCAAGCTATTCTCGGCAACCTGGAATAAATCCACAGGTTTGTGCTGAATCTCGAGTTGTTGCTTCTGCAACTTCGAGAAGTCCAGGATGTCATTGACCAGTGAGTTCAGCCGGCTAGCGCTGTTGATGATCATTTCCAAATCTTGAACCGCCTGGGGAGATACCGGTCCGGAAGCCCCTATCCGAATCAAGTCAGCCAGGTTAATGATCCCATGCAGTGGCGTACGCAACTCATGGGAAGTGTTCGCCATGATCTGATTTTTCGCTTCGTTTGCGGCTTCAGCAGCTTCCTTGGCTTTGCGCAGTTGCACCTGGGTCTCTTTCTCTTTTTCAAGGGCAACCTGAAGTTCTTCTGCGAATTGCACCGACTCTTTGAGAAGCGACTGACTGGTTTCCATGGCCATCAGAAAATCACCCCCACTATCATGCAACGGCAAATCACTGAGTTCCAACCCCAGAGTAGTCATCTCTTTCACAGAAGAAATCTTAGGAGTCCCGACAAACAGCCACTGTGCATCGAGCTGGATGATTTGACCGCGGAGGATCAGCGAAGGATGAGAGCGGACACTGAGATGAATGACCATCCCCGTCAGTTGAACCAACTGCTCTATGGATTGGACACCTGAGGGTCGAACAATGGCTATAACATCCTGAAGAAAGCTATTCTCAGACAACTCGGGCCAGAGTCGCTTGAGAAGACGCGACAACTGCACAAGGCGAAAATCTTCTCCAATCAGGAGATGAAATGGACAGATGATTTCTAATTGCTCAAAGCCGATCCGACGATCGCTGGAAGTGGAAGGCATTAAGAGTTGCTAATTGGACGATGGATTACTCTGAAGTCATCGCTCACTGCACCTTCTGCCTTGGTAGCAAGGATTTCGATATTGACGTCTTCCTGGAAGTGCTTGCCCAGTCCCAAAAGTAGCCCTACTACAAAATGAGTGAGGCCTGGTCGCTCTGAGAAATAAGAGATCTTGATGGTTTCAGCGTCGAGTTCCTGGCACTGAAAGGATGGTGGATTCAGGGTGTCGAAGGTCATTTGAATTCGGGAATGCATTTGATCCAGATTTTTTACAAACTCCACAAAGCCCATACCGTGGGCATCCATAAGGTTCGAATAATTGACAACAGCCACATCTAGTACCCAATACTCACCAAACGTGTGGAGTACATCTTCAACCGGCATCTCCAAGACCTCAACACAAGCCCCGACCAGATCATAAGTCACTTGATCATCGTAAGATTTCATTGAAATGATGGGGCCACTAATATTCGCCTTCTCACAGATGGTGTCCCATGTATCTTAGCCAAATTTACTTAAGACCAAGCTTTCCACGGCCTTATTCACTAAACCGTACATTTGTGTCTCCTCCAAGATAAGGATTTGCTGACGGAAAATCCTACACTACTGTTTTCTTGTTTGAAAAAATCATCTTTCTGCTTCTGTTGCAGGCAATTCCGAGACGCTGAGAGTCGTTGCATCTTCTGACCAAAGACGGAGCTGACGGGTTGCTTCCGGCAACTACTCTGCCTGTTGACCCTGTTACTTTGTTTCAAAAATTTAACAACAGGTGTCAAACATTATATTTGAATCGCTGACAATATTGCTAGATTTAAATCTTTTCGTCATCAAACCAACATATTTTCCAACTCTTGGAGTGCATCTGCTGGTTGAATGCTGATCAAGCAGTTTGTGTGACTAAATTGGCAGGTTCGGTCGAAGCAGGGAGAGCAGGGCTCAGCTCGGTACAGGAAGCGAGCATGTGGATTGAGAGGACGTGTCCAGGTGGGGGAGGTGGAACCAAAAATCGCTAGTTGAGGACGCTGTAACGCTGCCATGATGTGCATGCTACCAGAATCATTGCTCAGCAATAATTTTGCTCTGGAGAGCAATGCCACGAGTTGCGGTAAGTTAGAACGACCACACCAGTTCTCAACCCCAAACAGACCTTGGGCGATTTTCTCGCCGCTGGCATGATCCGCTGGAGTACCCAGAATCAGGATGGATTCATTCCACCTCTGAGCTAGCTGGGCGGCTACCTCATGGTAATACACTTCTGGCCACTGCTTGGCTGGTCCATAAATCGCTCCAGGCGCCAACGCGATAAAACGTTTGGGCAAGGCTGGTAGACCTCGCAACTGTTCGCTGACCCACTCTTCGCTCAACTCAAGCTGTGGAAAAACCAACGGTGTCTTGGAATCCTGCGGACTTAGAAGATGAAGGTACTCTTCAACAAGATGCCGCGTGCGTGGTTGCCAAGCAGGTCGTATGGCCGGACGCAAAAGCCAGCGCCTGCCATCACCAGAGTAACCAATCCGTTCTGGAATGCGGCTGCGCCAAGCCATCCATGCAGAAGAAAAACTGGGTGGTAACACATAGATCCGTTGGTAACCTCGGTTGGCAAGCTTAGCACCAAAATCTCCTGCCTTGGTTAATTCTCGGTCAAAAGGTAAGAGAGTTCCCCGATGAGGCAGCGGTAAACCTTCAAAGCCTTTGCGGACGATCAGGTCCACGGTTGCTTCGGGAAAACGTTCTAACACCGCCCGACAAAAAGCTGTCGCCATCATCAGATCGCCCAACCAGTTCGGCATACGAATCAGAATCTTTGTTGGATCAGTCATGAGATTGGATTTAGACTGGCAAGATTAAGCTTATTTGTATATTTTAATGTTTTATTAAAATTCATTTCGAGGAAAATATGGACTTTCTTGGGTTGCTTGGTTTTGTCATCTTCTGGGTTGTATTGCAACGTTGGATTCTGCCGAAGTTTGGGGTGCCTACCTGAATGAGCCCCAACGTTTGCCGCGTGCCGGCAAAAAAAGAGAGGAATTTGTCAGAAGAAGAGCAGATCGTCAACAAGGCAGGGGGACCTGTCTAAGCGATCTACCTTAGAGAAGTGGTTCAGGCTTGATTACTCGTGAGCTTGGGTGCTCGAAGACCAAGCGAGCCACTCTTTTCAGGAAGGCGTTCACCTGCTCTGGAGCTGAACCAACCAAACGTTCAGAGTCCGTAAGCAACAACTGGAGCTCTCGCAGGTCCAAAGGCAGTGCTGGATCTTCTGCCAAGCGCTGCAGCAGGTTGTTTTCCAAGCGCATTCCGCTGTGGAGTTCTTCTGCCACTTGCAGAGCGTGCCGCTTGATACAGTCATGCAACTGCTCTCGACCTCCTCCTTTACGTACGGCTGCCATCAAAATTGTTGTGGTCGCCAGGAAAGGGAGTTGCTGATCTACCTCACGGCGAATCAGATCCTCATAAAATCCCATCTCCTGCAAAATGGTTAGCATGGTTTCCAACTGACCATCAAAAGCCCAGAAGGCTCCGGGTAGCGCCACACGCCGAACAACCGAGCAAGCAACGTCGCCCTCATTCCACTGGTCCCCACTGAGTCCCATCAACATGTTCACGTACCCATTGAGCACCTGGTGCAAGCCAGTAATACGCTCGGCATTGCGGGCGTTGACCTTGTGGGGCATTGCCGAAGAGCCAACCTGGCCAGACTGGAAGCCCTCTGTGAACAATCCCTGCCCTGCCATCAGCCGGAGTGTCTTGGCCAAGCTACTGATGCCAGAACTCAATCCGAACAAACAATGCACCACTTCTGTATCGAGACTGCGCGGATAGATCTGACCTACCGCCTGAAGCTGTGCTGGTCCACCCAAGTGCTGGCAAACCGCTGCTTCTAGTTCACGAACCTTTTTTGGATCCTGTAAGAGGATATGCTGATCTAGCTGAGTTCCGACTGCGCCTTGCAAACCGCGCAAAGGATAACCAGCGCGCAAGCTTTGTAAGCGCTGAAGAGCCTGTAGCATCTCCTCCCCAAACATGGCGAGACGCTTCCCAAGGGTGGTTGGTTGGGCGGGAACATTATGTGTGCGAGCCACCAGCAGCCAATCTCGTGTACGCTCAGCCCAGCCGGCCAACTGATAGAGGACTGCGATGTACTTGTCTTCGAGGAGGGCTAGTGAGTGGAGAATCTGTAGCTGCTCAACGTTATCTGTGAGATCTCGGCTGGTCAGACCCTTGTGAATCTGCTGCTCTCCAGCCAAGTCACAAAATTCTTCGATACGGGCCTTGACATCATGCCGTAACACACGTTCACGTTCTGCGATTCGCTCTAGGTCAATCTGATCTTTGACTTGCTCATAAGCCTCAATCGCAGCGTCTGAAATTTCGACACCGACAGCCTGCTGTGCTTTCATCACAGCAATCCAGAACTCACGTTCCAGACGAATCTTTCCTGTTGCTGACCACAGTTCACACATTGCAGTGCTTGCGTAACGCTGAGCCAGAACGTCAGGAATCTGAGGTTTCATCAGGGAGGGTTTACTTAGAGACCAACGCTATTGCGCACTCGTTTGCGAACTTCCAAAGCCACTCGTCGAGCTTTATCACGACCTTTTTCCAAAATTCCTTCCAGAGTCTCAGGCTGCTCGCGTAACTGAAAGTAAGCTTCCCGAGCTTCTCCCAATTCTCGCTCTACTGCCTCAAACAATTGCTGTTTCGCTTCACCGTAGCCCATTCCACCCGCTCGGTAGCGCTCTGCCAAAGTGGCTTGTTCTTCTACGGTGGTGAAATGTCGATAGAGTTGGAAGATGTTGCACTGGTCAGGATCTTTAGAATCTTCCACTCCAAGAGAGTCGGTCTGAATCCGCATGATTGATTTACGAACTTGCTTGGCAGGAGCAAACAGGGGAATCACATTGTTGTAGGACTTGCTCATCTTTTGACCATCCAGTCCCGGAATCGTTGCCACCTCTTCCCCAATCAGTGGCTCAGGCACCACCAGCACATCCTCTCCGTAGAGATGGTTGAAGCGCAGGGCGATATCACGAGTCATTTCCAGATGTTGTTTCTGGTCCTTGCCAACAGGCACAAAGTTCGAGTCGTAGAGTAGAATGTCTGCGGCCTGGAGGACTGGATAACAGAAGAGACCAAGATTGACTTCCTGCTGCTTAGATTGAGCATCTTTGAAGGCGTGGGCTCGTTCCAGCAAGCCCTTGGCCGTGATGCAGGAGAGAATCCAACTGAACTCGGTGACTTCTGGAATGTCGGACTGGCGGAAAAAGGTGTGCTGATCGAAGTCCATACCCAAGGCAGCGAACACCGCCACCAGGTCATAGGTATGTTCCTTCAACTGGGTAGGTTCCCGAACTGTAGTCAGAGCGTGGTAGTCAGCAATGAAGTAGAAGGTGTCGTGCGTTTGCTGCAATTGCAGCGCGGGTCTGAGGGCACCAAGGTAGTTGCCCAGATGGGGAGTGCCCGAAGGCTTAATGCCTGTCAGGGCACGCAGACGGCTCATGCTTCCGTAGCAGCCAGGGAAGCTTCTGCTGCCGCAGGGAGAACATTGATGAAACAACGGTCATTGCGCTTGCGAGTGAAGCTGACCACACCATCGCTGAGAGCAAAGAGTGTATAATCCTTGCCAACACCTACGTTTTGACCTGCATGGAAGGTAGTTCCTACTTGGCGTACTAGGATATTCCCTGCCTTAACGATCTGTCCACCAAAGCGCTTAACGCCACGGCGTTTGCCGATTGAATCACGTCCGTTGCGGCTACTGCCGCCAGCCTTTTTGTGTGCCATGATACTTCCTAAAGGAAAGTTCAGAGATGAAGATCAGGCGCTGATCTCAGAGATGCGCACCAGTGTGTATTGCTGTCGATGGCCCTGCTTGCGACGATAGCCTTTGCGGCGCTTGCGTTTGAACACGATGACCTTGCGATCTTTCATGTGCTCAACCACCTCGCCCTGCACCTTGGCACCAGAGACCACAGGCGTTCCCACACGAACCTCGCCATCATCTGTTTGGAGCAGCAACACTTGATCTGTCTCAAAGGTTGCGCCCTGCTCACTCTGCATGCGGTCCAGCCGTACTACCTCACCAGGCGTGACACGATGCTGACGGCCTCCGGCCTGAATGATTGCGTACATCAGACACTCCTAAAAATTGGAGATTGAAAGTTTCAAAACTTTATAATTTAGAAAAAATCTATTTGGAATACAAGCTTTTTCTAGGCTCAGTTTTCTGCGATTCTCACGAAGACATCTCGCCCATCCCGCTGGTAACTAATGATCTGGGCGGAAGCCTTGCTGAACAGTTCTCCAGCCTCGAAGAACACAACCTGAAAAGGCAGTTCTTCACCTTCCCGCAGGTTACGGTTGATCTCATTGCGTCCGTAGCGTTCCTTGTACTGCTCTCGAATGCGGCTCACACTCCACTCACTTAGTTCCTGATGAGACAACACTACGCCGGCATATACTACTTGGCTTTCCAGAATTTTCTGGTCGTCATCAAAGGCCAAACCCTTGAGCCGGATCGAGCTGATATTGGAGAAATCTGAAAAATTTGAACGTACCGTTCCGGTCATCACATGAATCGCTTGACGACTGAAATTGTTACGAAATTTTTCAACCCGAAGATTACCAACAAATTCAAACTGGTGTAGTTGCACACCAACCAGACGACTGAGCAAGGGAGAATCAACCATGTGCAGGTAGCCACCTGTCCAGAGGATCAACAAAAGACCCAAGCTTGCCAGTGTACTTACCAAAGTTAGTCGCCCCCAAGGGATGCCAGCTTCTGCTGTGGATTTCTCAAAAACCTGGCTGACCGTAGGAACTTCCTCTTTTGCCTTCGCTTGCTCTGGTGCTGGACCAGGAGCTGGCAATTGCTTCAGTGGTGGCTTGGACGGTATCTCTGGTTTTGGTGGTATTGGTTTCTTCGGTTTCGACTCCGGCTTTGAAGCAGATTTGACTTCTGGCTTTGTTTCAGGGTTCGCTTCCGCTTTTGGGACAGACGCAGCTACTGGCTTGGCAGGGAGCTTCGGGGCTGCTTTTGTTTCAGGCTGAGTCGTAGTTTTTATTTTTGGAGGCGGTTTCGGGGCTGGAATTTCTGGAACTGCCCCATCGTCCTCAAACAAGGGTGTACTGCTCTGCTCGTTTGGCTCTGATTTCTCAGGAAATGATTCGTGAATTGCCCTTTCAAAGAGACTTTGGGCTTCTTCTGTTTCTTCCGTAGGAGGTGAATCGTGCAAAAGAGCTTCGGTGTCTTCTTTCTTCGAAGGAGCCTGCTCCAGCAGCGAGGGACTTTCCGAAACGGCAGGCTTGGGAGGTGGAATAAACTCTGCCCCTTGTGTTTTACGACCCGGGGGCAGTGGCACTCCCAGCAAACCACGCAATTCTTGAAGATCTGCTGGATTAGCCGGCTCTGAATCAGGAATTCCAGCCAATTCATCAGGGATCTGCAGCTTTTCCTGAGCAGGCGGGGGCAGTGAGGATGGCAGAACAGGTTCCACAGGTGGTGGCGCTGGCCGAGTCTCACTTTTTGTCAGAGTGGTTGAGCGTCGATAGGCAGCTTCCCCCTCTGGACTGGGTCTCAACTCCGGTGTATTGGCTTTGGTCTCACGCTTAACAGAAGGTGGACCAGGTAGAGGAATCAGACAATTGCAATGAACACATTGCGATCTATGAGTATCCGGCAGAGCTTCAATAGCAAATTCGTAACGTCGATGACATTCCGGACATTGGATCAGCATGGCGGGCAGCACGAATTGGATACGGGAAGGGAGTCGACTTTTCGAAGGGGATCAAGCTATCGGAGGTCCCTCAGAGATGCCAGTTTTTTTTAGCTGAATTCAGCATGCTGCTTTCGCAACCACGTTGCCAATTCTATTGGAGAATCAACCACCAAGCGCGCTCCATGCTCCTGAAGTTCTTCAACTTTCCGGAAACCCCAACTAACTCCAATCGGGCAACTGCCCGCATTCGTGGCAGTCTGCATATCGACACTGGTATCTCCAACCAAGCAGAGTGCTTCGACTGGTAAGCTAAGTTCTTGAGCAATCAGTTGCATCCCAGTTGGATCCGGCTTTCGGGGAATACCGGCTTGTTGCCCTCGGACAACTCGGAAAGGCCAAGCTCCAAGGAAATGCTGCACACATTGTTGTGTGAAGGCATCTGGCTTATTTGAAAGAACCGTCAAGGGCCAGGCGGTTTGGGTTAATTCATCCAGCAAGTCCGCGATTCCAGCATAGAGGCAGGTCTGCCGTTTCCAACCCAGGGCATACTCTTCTTCAAAGGCCTCCAGCAACCGATCACGCCATTCATCGGAAGCGTATGTTTGGGGCAGTATCTGCTCCATCAAGCGGCTAGCGCCTTCCCCCACAAAATAGCGATAACGCTCCAGAGGGTGTGTTGGTAGGTCAAATCGTAGCAATGCAGCATTTGCTGCATTGCCAATATCTGCCAATGTGTCGAGCAGAGTGCCATCGAGATCAAAACAAATTGCTTGAATGCGCATTGAGTCCTTCATCAGATTTTTACCGAAAAACAAACTCGGTTCCACTGCTAGTGGTAACGAAGATTAACTCACTACTACTGAAAAGACGCTTGACCGTCAACCTCATCTTATGTTAACAAATTTGCTTCTCTTCAATCTGCTTCCTGAAAGAAAGCTCCGACAAATCGAAACTGCTCACATCTCACAAGACTGAAGGCAAAGGGAATGGATTACAAACAAGCGATCATTGAAAACGCCTGGGGTGGCGTAGCGGTAGACTATGGTCTGCTGCATTTCCAATTAGCAACTCCAATCGTAACACTGGTGATCATCTTCATTGTTTACAAATCCCTAAATTCTTTCCTATTCCAACCTGTTTTGCGTACCATTGATCAGCGTGAAAAATTCATTCAGGATCGGCGAGACCGAGTAGCTGTTCTGGCTAAAGAGATTGAGACCCTTGGAGAACAGCTTGATCAGAAACTCCATGTTGCCCGCGCAGAAGTAGCACATGTGATGAATGAAGCTTACGAACAAAGTCACAAGCACCGCGAAGAGACTATTCTGAAGCAACGAGATCTGCTGGAGAAAGAGGCCCGCAGTGCTCATGAACGCCTGATTGCCGAGACGGACCAGGCACGAGCAACTCTGCAACAATTGACGGAAGAATTGTCAGAACGGACTGTGGACCGCCTGCTCAACTAACTTCCCTCCTTGCCGCTCCCCTTTATGGGATTCATGATGAGAAAGGACCGTATAATGATGAAGAGAACCGGCATGTATAGCGTGTTGCTGACTGGACTACTTTGGTCAGCGCCACTCTGGGCTGCTGGAGAAGAAGGACAATCCTCAATGCTGGACTTCTTCTGGAAAGTAGTGAATACGATCATTCTGCTGGCGATCCTCTACTATTTTGCTCGCAAACCCATTAGTAGCGCTTTGGGGAAGTCTGCAGAAGAAGCTAAAGCCACTATCGAGGAAGCACGCCAGGCCGAACAGCGCATCGAAGAAGAATTGACCAAAGCACGTGAAAAATTGGAGAAGGTAGAGCATGAAGCAACAGAGATGA
>JACLAD010009545.1_pt1 | contig 15963 bp, 8 predicted proteins | sample 8027901 | NCBI WGS metagenome assembly JACLAD01 (sample SAMN15725071, study PRJNA655200) | protist metagenome | isolation source: fluorescence activated cell sorting (FACS) single amplified genomes of... | place: Spain: Blaines Bay Microbial Observatory, Mediterranean Sea | collected 2016-07-05 | reverse complement strand
TCCGGCCCTGGCTTCCAGTAGAGGCCCCCGTCCAAATCTTGCGCAGTGAATTTCCGTCCCTCGGCGGCGATGCCCGTCCAGTTGCGGTACTCCGCGATCTCCCGAGCTACTTTGGTGCCGAAATCGGCGATCGAGTCTTCCGTGTCGCTCACGCTCGCGTCTTGATCGCTCCTCCACTCAAAGAGTGGCATCTCAACTCCTGGTGGCCCGTCTGTGTCCAGTCTTCGCGCCCCTTCCACGATAGCATCGGACATGCGCCGCTCCCGTTCGCAGACGCTGCCTCTCGTCCTCGCGTGGAGAGCCACTCTTCTGGGGGTCCATGATTTTCTGCGGGTCTCCGGGTCGATTGCAGAGGGTCGCGTCTCAGCTCTGTCCGCGCAGAACCAATGATACATGCTCCCCCGCCGCATGTCCTGCTGCTTGTAACCCTCGACATTCCAACGCCTATCGGATGGATCAGCTTTGTTGCGTACGGAGCCGCCAAGGTCCACCGCGGATGCGATCACGCGCGCCGCCGACACATCATTCGTTTCTCCGCTCGTAGAAAGTGTTGGTGGCTGCTCGGCCTTTGCGTTGTTGGGATTCGCACCAACCATTGCCCGGAGATCCCCCACAAGCACGAGGGCAATTGGCATATCCTCAGGAGAATCCTCAGGCCGCCTCGTCTTTGTGTCGTCGAGGGGCTCCGTCTGAAGCCCCCGCAATCGATGCAAGTCGGGGTACTGCCAAAGCGGAACACCCTCCAGTGCGAGAGAAAAGCGTACGAAGGGGAACACACGTGGAACATAGCTTCCGTCAGCCTTCGTTTCTAATCCCATCTTGTGAGTCATGGTTCCAGTCGCGTTGTCCACGCCAGGAACCGAGTGACCAATCCACGGATGACCCGTGACCACGCTGAAAATGGGGATTTCTTCTAACTTCTTGGCCGCCCTTGCGACCCGTGCTGCCGCCTCGGCGGCAGTTGCTTCGGCAGCCTCGGCGTCAGAGACCGTATCGTCCGACAGCTGTTTTTCCATCGCTGTCACTGCCCGCGCTGCCGCTGACGCAGCGGTTGCTGCGACGCCCTGAGCCTCACGCGCCGCCTGCCCGGCTGCGCATTGTCGCCAATTGTGCACGACGAGCAACACGCCGATCAGCAGCAAGAGTGGGAGGCCTACAACGAGGCTCCAGAATGCACCGGGGGACCGCCGCCGCGTGCGATCCAGACAGCTCCGCTGTTCTGACTTGGCCCCACCTTCGGATGTGGGACTGTGACTGTCCGAGTAGATAGCTTCGCTATCTTCATCAGGCCCCGTGCTGTCTGTGTCGAATGCCGGATCGGACTTTGCCGTAAAGTCTTGCTCCTTCCGACCCTCCTCTAGCGCACGGCGCCGCGAGCTTTCAGCATCTGTCCTTCCACTTGCGCTTCGCATCTTGCTTGGTCGGATCTCGATCTTGGTCGCCTGCGGCAGCTAAGTGTCTACGGATTCTCACGGCTGGTTCGTTTGCCTCCGCGCGTTCTTTCCGCGGTGACGAAAATCTACCCTCTGGGTGTGACAGTCGCAGCCGTTGTCGTTGGATGATCTCGGGGCTTTCCGGCATGACAAACACAAAGACAAAAGGTCGTCGGAATGCAGGAAAATTCGACGCAGGCGCAGGCGCAGACGCAGGCAAATTCAGCGCAGCCGCAAGAACAGATTGGAGTAATGTCTCTGGGGACCTTGCAAGTGGACACCAACATCGAGATGCAGACAAGTGAGTACACAGAGCCGCGGCATCAGTTGAACTTTTAGATTTCATGGAAAGTTCCGACACGTCACACAGCTTTCGGCACCACAGTCCTCAACTTGCATCAAATCGCGCTGGATGCAGGCCACGCACGCATACGCATTGCCACCTGGTCGCCAGGTTGCTCGTTCTGATCCTGTGGCTCGCAGGCGGACGCACCAATGCCCAGAGATTGAGATCAAAACTGGCGGTGAGATTAAGATCAAAACTGATTGATCGGGTTCTCCCGCCGGCACTTGTCCTCAAGTGGATCCACCACTTTCCCCCGCGGAGCCATGCGGTCCCCGACGAACTTCAGCAGCGCAGAGAGTTGGCCACGGGCAGGCAGCAGCTGCAGCTGCACTTTTTGTTCCGGGGTCACCGTCTTGAGCCACACTCCCGGCGTGCCTTTCTGCTCGGGCGAGAACGCGAAGGCCTCTGCTGATGCTGTTTCTTCGTTCGGTGATGACATCGACATTGCCTTTGACTCACACTCATCGCCCGGACCTTTGAACACGGGCCACGCCTCCCCCTTCGCTCCTTCGCTCCCCGCGATGACAACACTACCCGGCTTCCCTTCAAAAGCCACGACCTCGAAGCTGTCGGTCTCCTTGTCCACCGTCAGCGCCGCCCAGTGGTCGATGCACACGCCGCACTCGGCGCCCTTGCACACGCTGTCCGCTCCGGCGAGCATTCTGTCAAAGTCAACCGCGCGAAGGACTCCATTCGATTGCACCTTGTCGTGGTGCGGGCACACCAAACCGGGGAACAGCCCCAGCCCCTCCACGCGTATGTACTGCCAAGCCTTCGCCTCCTCGCCAGCCTTCGGGGCGCCGGACGACTCGTCCTTCTGCTCTTCGGCGACTGCTTGTGCTTGTGCTGCAGTTGCACCTGCAGCGTCAGCGTCAGTCTGAGCAGCCTCGTCCTCCACATACTTCCGATACTGCTCCCCTCGGAACACGCCCCGCCCATACCCGTGCTGCTTGCTGAAAAAGCGCTCGTACTTCGTGCGGTTGTCCCCAGGACAAAGCTCGCTCAGGTAGCTGTCCGGATCCGCCGAGTCACTGTGCCCCGCGTCGAACCAGCAGATCGCACCCGCGCTACCACCACAAAGAACGCAGCCCCGCTGCGCAGCCTCCGCCAGCAACTTGTCGATGCCCAGAAACTTCCAGCGATCGATAGCGAACAGCGTGTTACCGCCCGAGACGAGGATCACGTCCGCGCTCTCGAAGGCCTCGCGGATTCTCCCGCCCTTCAAATTCACCATGCGGATCGGGTCGTACAGCCCTTCCCGCGGGACTGCGTCCCTCTCCGCCATCTCCGCGTCATTCGACCCGCTCAGCCGCCGCCTGCGCGACGCCTCCACCTGCACGTCCCGCCGCAGCGAGGCGGTGCTCACTGGACGGGGATAGGGCTGCTTCTCTGGGCTTTCTATTGATTTTCCTGCTTTTTCTGCTGAACCTGAACCTGAAACCTGAACATCGTGCCACTCGGTGGTTATCGACAGGTACTTGTCGCTGGTCACGTTCACGTGGTGGATGGTGCAGCCTGCGAGCGCGAACAATTTGGTCTGCCGCTCCCGCGGGGTCTGGAAGTCGTACGAGGCCGTGCCGAGATAAATCACCGTCGCACGCGCGTCCATGTCTGCTCCCTCGTCTGGCGAGGAGTTCAAGTTCTCGTCGACGGTCGAGTTTTCCCCGCTGGTTGGTGCTGCGTCGACGTTGGGGCTGCGTCGACTCGTACCACCGCCGTACCCGCTGAGGTTCGACCGCTTGTTGTACCGCGCTACGAGGTTGAGAACCGAGTTCACGGCCTGCGGATGTGCGAGGCCGTCGGATCCCGCGCCGGCGAAGACGCCGCGCACGCCGCGGGCCATCATGTTGCTTCTCTTCTCTTTGCGTACGACTCCAGTCCTGCCAGCATTGAGGGCGGTATCCAGAAACACAGCAGTATTTGTCGCGACGCAGAGACTGGAACTGACCTCGCCGTCATGCGGCGCAGGTGCGAGATTCGCACGTCAACCTCACGATCACAGTTTGCAAAAAAGGGATTCGCACGAGCAGAAAAACGACAGTAACTCCAGACAGCTACTTCGGGTTTGCTTTTCAAATGCATGTCTTCTTCGTATTGTGCAGAAGAAGAGAGTGAAAGTTGTTACTAACAATACAAACAAGTTACAAATCGTCACGATCCACACCCAATGACGGTTCCCATCGATCTTCCAATGATTTTCCGCACGTCTGCTCCCATCGTTGCTCCCAACTTTCATTGCGCCCCACCCACAATCCAGCGGTCAAGTTCCCCCTCATCATCTCTCAAGAATCAATCATTCTCTCAGAGCCATTCTGTCAGAAGAAGAGAATAAATCGAACAGCTGTCCGATGAGTCGAGGCCCTTCCGGGGCGTTTCCACGACGCACTCTCGAGCTTGCTCTTGCTGTTCCTTCTCTTGCTGTCGCTCCCACTCCATCCACTCTTTGCAGGTCCGACCATCGTAGACTAGATGGTCGTCTCTTTCACGTTTGCACACGGCAGCCGGAGCGGGAGTGCTGTTTGTTGCAGCAGTCGCACTTACGTTCTGCGCGTGGTTCTGGTTCTCCACGCTCCGAACGGAGGCGCCAGCGGCACTGTGTTTCTGGACCACGTCGACAGAACTCGCCGCATCCGCAGCGCCGCGATGCCGATCACCGTGCATGATGAGGTCTGGTGGTTCTGTGCTTTGCGCATAACAAGACTGGGTAGCCTGGCCCCGCATCCTTGGTTCAGTACTGTTCTTCCGGGTGCCCGAGAACGCAGGGCGCGACGTCTAGCCGACACCCTGCGCTTCACGTTGAAAGAACAACAAGTGGGACTCGAACCCTGAATTTTTCGACCGATACGTCGAAAAAAGCGACTCGCCTCGGGAATGTACCGAGAGCTACACTGTGGAGCGCCGGGAAAGCCGCCGGCGGGTTTGACAGCGTAAACGAACGAGCGAACCCGACGGTGCCAACACGAGGCCGAACGAAAGAGCTTCACACAGGGACACAGTAAACCGAAAACTCCCAGGACAGAGCGTCACCTTGGGAGCGGCACTTGGGTCGATGTCGATTTCCCCGTCTCCATGTGGTGTCTGCACTCTGTTCCTCGCCTTCACTACTTTTTTCGTTCCGTATCCGCTGTTGCACGCGCTCGGGAGGCTGTGTCAGTTCTTCCTCGCATGCGATGTGAACGCTGCACGAGAAGTAGGCGCGAAATGCGAAAACGAAAAGGGTCCTGAAGCTGAAATAACGCCGGCAGTTTGAAAGGTTCGAGCACTCAGCGTTACACTTCTTGAAGACAGTTGACTAGACAGTGGACACTGAAACATCGAAAGGGTATAGGACTGTTACCAGCCTTCGCCTCGTTTTCTAGGCCGATGAGAGCTTTCTCTAGCAACCAAGTTCGCGCCGCATCAGGGTGCGGAGGAGGAGCCGCCGCATCGTTCTTCCAGTCTCTCAACGTCAGCTCTCTCCGAAATGAAATCCAAGCTGAACTCGGAATCCCCGCTCAAAAAGTTCAAAACTGCGTGAAACTTAGGCACCCTTGTGCGCTTTTGCGCCTTCCAGAATCGTGTTGGTTTTTTCCGTGTCAGCCTCGCTCTCGCCCGGGTCAGCAAATGTAGGCAAAGACCCGGCGGCAGAGGTGGGCAAAGCCGCCGCATCTGGCAGCCCCCTCCGCACATGGGAGAAGAAGTGCGCCTGGAGCGGGTGGAAGGCGTTTTTGCCTAGCTCGTCCCAATCAAAGGGATACCGCTCCAGCCATGCCCGCGCTCGCGCCAGGGGGTCGCGTTTCTTTCTAGCAGCCTCTTTTTTGCTGTCGCCCTTCTCTTTCGCAGCAGCAGGGACAGGGAACACCTTCTCATCCTCGGTTTTGCAGCACCGATCGCTCGGCGCCGGGTGCGCCACTGCGCGTTTCCCCTTCTCGCTCAGCCGCGTTTCCACGAAAGACAGCCACAGCCCCGTGAAAAGCGTACCGGGCCGCATCACGTACCCCCCCGAATTCGTCACCAGCCTTCCTGCGTCGTGCTTCTCCCGCACACGCAAGCAACAGTCCTCACGCGTGAGCAGCCCCCGGCTGGGCGTCGCCGCTGACGGATCCAGCAGAGCGAATGTCTTGTATCGCTGGACGTCTGCTGCGTCGAGGTCTCCTTCTGCACCCGTCGTCTTCGAATCCCCGTAGCCGTGCGGCGCGAGCGGGAGGTGTTGGTGCATCAGTCGCTTGTAGAGCGCGCCATCCAGCTCGCACGAGGGCACGTAAGCTTCCTCACAACCGACCGTTTCGGGTGCTTGTGCTTCTGGTGTTTGTGTTTGTGTTTTCTGCGGTTGCTGGTTCCGCTGTTGCAGCTGTGAGGCGTCTGGGGTTTTGACGCCGTACAGCCAGGTCTCGTGGTGGCCCTCGTGCCGCCGCTGCCGACTCTGGGTTTCGGTTTCCCGGTCACCGCTCGGTTCCTCGGACTGTTCTGATGGTGTTTCTGATGCCGCTGACACGACTGATCCAGCAACGATGGGCGCCGCACCCCCGACACCGAGAGCAAGCACGTCTGGATCGACTTCCGCAGCCGTCCTCGCCCGCCCAAACTCGTCCCAAACAGACTTCCAGCTGTAGCTTGCCTCCACGGGCTTTATCTCATGGACACCCCCGCCGAAGTGGTGCATGAAATAGACTTTGAGGTAGTCCACGAGGTGGTTTTGCGAGAGTATCCGAGTTTTGTGCTGTCTCATGGCCTCGACACTCCTGGACGCCAGGGGATGCAGGGGCGCCGCAGTCAGATTGTAGCGGGGCAGATTTTCCTGGGTGATGAGGCGGAGTTCACTCCCCGCCCCGGCTGCAGAAGACGCAGAGGCCAGAAGATTCTTCCGCAGAGACTCGAACGCTGCCAGTCGTTTGCCTGCCATTGGCTTACCGAACCAGAAAGTCCAAACGACTCGCGGCGTTTTCTGCAGAAACGATTCTGAGGCCGTGGTACCCTCGTCTGCTCGGAACACGCGAGCAGGGAAGACTACCGATTTGGACTTTGCAGCCGGACTTGAAGAGACTGCGAAAACTGCAGCCTTCGGTCCATTCTCAGATTTAGACTTTGCTTCTGCTTCTGCTTCAACGCTCGTCAGAGCGCGGTGCAGCAGCCGGCTCGTGACGATGTCCTCGTGTGCCTCGTGATCCTCGTGCTCTTCAGGTTCCTCGTGCGCCTGCGCATGCGCGTCTGCGCCCATCGCCGCCGTCCGGCCCTCGTTCAGTTTTACAAAAGCGTCGTGCGCCAGATGCCGCGATACCGCGTACAGTGCTCCTGAAGTAGAAGTTGAAGTCCCGGCCCCGAAGTACTCCACCTCTTTCGGTTTCGTCGAACCGCGCAGGATCTCGCGCTCCAGCGCGTAGGGATTGATTTTGGTGTCGCTGGCCATCTTGCCGATGAATTCTGCTTCGGGGAAGTAGGACAGCGCATGCTGAAACCACGCCTCCGTTCGCGTGTCTGCCCGCAGCTGCCGCTGCAGCCGCTGCCGCGCGCCCGCGGAATCAGGGGACGAGCCGCGGAGGTTTGAACTTGAAGGAACCACCTTGCCGGCTTTTCTGTCCAGGTCGTCGACGTCTTTGCTCAGAGCCACCGTAATCACGCCCAGTTCGTCGGCCGGGGCGAGTTCGGTTTGATGCTTCACTGGGTCGAACTCTGGTGAAATACCCGCGGTCTGAGTACCGCCTGTTCCACTTCCAGCCGCGAGACCGAGGTCTCCCCAAGGGCTCTGTGGGATCGTTCCTTCCTTCCCCGGCCGGGGATCTCTCCGCAGAATGAAGAAGAAGTTCAGCCCGCATTTCAGCATTGTGTGCGTCCGCAGTCCGAGCATGCCGCGCGCTTCTTCCTCGATCGATTTCTCCCTGGCGTTGCCCATTCGCAGAAGGATTCGCCAGCTATCTCGCCTGACACGTTCTTCCTCGGAAGTGTCTGTGTAGATCCCGATCAGAACGCGTTTCTTCCCGTTGGTGCATGCGTTGCCACCCGAGTACGCGAAGGGAGTCGAATGTTCCTCCTGGTGCATCCATCGCCAAAGCCACTGCAGACGGTTCTGCGACTGTCCCTCTGCGGCCCCTCGTCCCCCGCTGGTCAGCGCAGTAGAAGAAGTGTCCACGCCGATGGCTGCCGCGATGTCGTCAAGTGAGGGAAGCGCCGAAAGCCGCACAGACACAATCAACGCGAGAAACACGCACGACGCAAGCGCCAGCAAGCGGCGAATCCCCCGCGAGGAAGAAGAAGAAGCTGACCCCCCTCCAGATCCCGATCCCGACAAGATTTGCGAGATCCCTTTCGGTTCCCTGGGAGGGAAGCGCGTGTGATCCACATCCCTCTCGCTCTTTTCACTGCGCCTGTCGGGGGACGTGGAGCGGAAAGAAGCGCGGTCCGGTGACACGGACCGGGAACGCGACCGAGATCGCGAGCAGGACACCGGTAAAGACGCCGGCGACCCCTCGCGGCTGAACTCACCTTCTGGGTCTGCGGTGTGCCGTGGCGGCGAGGGGCTGCAGCCTGCGGCCACAGGCTGCCAGCCCCCACGGGGGGCTCGCGGCATTGGTGACGGCCTCTACTTTACTCCAGGTCCGTGTCCTTGCTCGTGTTGAGAATTGAGTTGGAACAAGAATGAGAATGAAAGGCAGGCTAACCACGAAGAGAGGAGCTCCCAAGGTCACACACATGAGCACGATTGAGCTACGTGCTTCGAACTAATCAGCGGAGATATCAGGTCGAGCATGGAGTGAGAGAGGAAAGCATTTGTGCGCCGGTGTGCCCAAGAACACGTGCAAACGCGACGAGACGAGAGACATTCCACGATCACGGAATCGGCCACGGTTTGATTCATGCAGTAACGCAGCCATAAACGCACAGTTCCGTCTCCACAGAGGCAGCCTCGAGGTCTGTGTGCCTCGAGAACGGGATGCAACCAATGCCGCCAGCGTAGCCGTCGAGCTCGACCCAAACGCATCGATTCTTCACGCACGGTCAGCTCGCAGCTCTCAGCCGCACGTCTTTCTGAGCATGAGCATCAGCATCCACACAATCCACACAGTCAGCTCAGCTCAGCTCAGCTACCAGAGCCTCGCACTTCTATAACTACAGATATAGCAGTCAGAGTCAAGCCCTCGCAGTCCCCAAAACACCAGTCTGCAGCAGATAGTGAATCTTGCGCGCGCAGTCGGGATCCGTTTGCGCGATCTGCCGAATATCCAGCTGCGCGCCCTGCCGCACAGACTCGATCACCCTGGCGACCTTCGGGTCCTGCATGGCCTCCAGGGTTCTCGGATCCGACATTAGGTTTTGCTCTTTTTCGCTCATGCCCATGGCCTTCGTGTGCGCCTTCATATCCTCGCTCGAGGGCAACTTCTGGTTGGCGCGCTGCGCGGCGGCCAGGGTCGCGGAGAGGCCGCTCTGGGGTTTTTGCTTTTGATCTTGACCTTTTTTGGAGATCTTGTTCGGATTCTGCAGGAAGCCTGATTGGAGCGTGCTGGTGCTTGACGGGCTTTTCGTTTTCTTCGTCGACACCGGTCGAAGCATCCCTTCGGCTTCTTCTCTCGCACGCTTCGCCGCTTCAAACTGCTGCTTTTTCAAGGCCTCGGCCTCCTCGTCGGTCACTTCCGCGATGCCGTTGCCCTCGGCCAACCGCTGCTCCACCTCCCGGTCGATTTTCTCCTCCTTCGTCGTTTCCCTTTCCGTCGGGGTACTAGTCGAAGAGGCTGCTCCTGGTTTCGAAGAAGCAGCCTTCTTCTCCTCCTGCTCCGCCAGAACCGTGTAGTGGGTGCCCATCACGTGCGAGAACTCCTTGAAGAACTTCCCCACCTCCTCGTCCTTCTCGAACTTTTTCTTCGCCTCCGCGGGGTTGCTCTGCATCAGCTTCATCGCTTCCTGGATTTTTGGGTTCGAGAAACCCTTCATCAGGTCGGGGCGCGACATTAGAGAGGCCATCAGCTCGGGGGAGTTCAGTGAGTCCTTTGATTTCTCGATTGTTTGCCGCATCGCCTGCTGGACCTCGGGGATGCGCAGGTCCGGGCCCTCGGGCTGCTGGCGCTCGTGCTGTCCTGGAGAGGAAGACGAGGCGGAAGAGGCAGAGGAAGAACCTGCTGCGCCCTTGCTGTGCTTTTTCGAGAGGTCGATCACCTCACTTTGTGCTGGTTTCTTCTTCTTCGCACCGCCGCCGCCGAAAAAGCCTTTTTTGAGGATGCCGCCAGCCTGGAAGGCTTCTTTGTTTCGTTTTCTCTCCTCCTCTTTCTTCTTGGCCTCCTTTTTCTGACGCTGTTTTTCGGCTCTTCGCAGGAATTCAGCCTGCGCGTCATTCGCGTCGTCGTTTGTGGCCTCCATCTCTGCCTTGGCTGCGGCCTCTGCCTTTTTCTTCGCCGATGCGGCAGCTCCTGCAGCTTCGCGAGCTTTCTTCACACCGACGGTCTCCATCTCCTCGAACTCGTCCTCTTGCTCCTCGTCCCCGAGATCCGCAAGTTCCCGCTCGACTTCTTCGTCCACCATTTTTTTGGCTTTGGCAGCGGCTGTGCCACCCGTTTGGGAAATGTTGCTGGAAGGTCTCTTGGCGGATTGACCGACTTCTGTGATCGTGATGCCACCACGTTTCCGCGTTGGTGCTTCATCGTCGCTGCTGCCGGAGGAAGCTGCTTCGCTGTCCGACTCGCTGGAATTCTCTTTCTCGATGGCCGTCGATGTTTTGTCTACTCTTGGCTTTGGCGCGAATTTTTGCTTTTTAGCTTTTTTGGCCGCCTGCAATTCATCTTGACGCTTCTGCTCGGCTTGCGCCGCGGAGTGTCGCGCCAAGTTTCGGAGCTTGCTCTGGTCGGTCAGATCTTCCGCCTCTGGCGGCAGGTCATCATCGTCATCATCTGAGTCAGAATCCGACCCGGAGTCCGAATCAGCGCCCTGCGTCTTCTCGAAGGCGAGTTTTGCCGCAGCTTTCGCAAGCGCGTCCTCCCTCTCCCGCTGCTTTCGGACTTGCTCCTCCGCGGCGCGTTGCCTCGCAGTTTTCTTTTCGGCCTCTGCCTTCTGCTGCTGTTGCTGCGCTTTGAGCTTCTGCACTTTCTGCGCTTCCGCCTCCTGTTTTTGCTTCAGCTCGTCGACCTTGCGCTGCGCTTCCTGTTTTTCCTTGGCCACTTGCGCGACGCGGGCGGCGGCAACCTGGGCCTCGACCTTCTTTCGCAGTTCTGCGCGTTCTTTCGCCTTTTGCGCATCGGACTTGGTCTCTGTCGCGGCTGGCTTTTCTGCAGATGCATCCGCCTTCGCCTTGTTCTTCGACTTGCCGCCTCGCCGAGTCTTCTTATTTGACTTTGCAGGCGCAGCCGCGGTTGCGGGTGCAGGCTTCGCGGCCTCCTCCTCAGAGGAAGAATCTTCAGACTCACTTTGCACGGCGATCCGAACCCAACCGCTTTTTCCGCTGCCGCTGCCGCTGCTCACGCTCCTGCTGCTGGTGCTACCGCTGTTTTCCTTCCCCGGTGCAGCTGGCTGGCGGCGGGCGGCCGGCAGCCCGTCGTCGCTGTCATCGATGTCATCGATGTCGTAGCCCATGGGTGTAAGCTCTATTTTGCGTGTCTCTTGTCGCTTGCTCTCGAAATTCAGCTCACGGAAGAAAAGGCGCTAGCAATTGAGATTTTCAATTTGGTTTGTCGGATCCTGGCAGACGGCCATTTACATTCTGAGCCATCGCTGCGGTCTGCAACTCCAATTCGAAAAAGAACAAAAAGAAAGCACGCAGCACGAGACTCACACGCACCACGACAAGCTGCATGGGGAATTCCACTCGCGACAATGTTTTGTGAGAAGTCCAGGAGAAGGCGGTGCCTGCCAACCCGTACCAGCACCAATCCTGTTCCCAGCATGCATTTGGAGTCCAAGGTGTTCATTAATGCGTGTGCCGAGTGAAGATGCATTTCGAGCGCCAACATGCCGCCACGTTTGTGCCTCGCCCTACGCGGCCGTTTCTTTTCACTCTGATTTCGAAACGTATGTGCTACCCAACGTGCCACCACCAAGTGCCGAAGTGTCCGTGCGGAACGGAACGACACAATGTCAACCCACATCCCATCCGACTACGACTTGACCTCCACAAACGACCCCAGATCCAGTCTATCAACCACGAGTCCATCACTCTCACTCTCACCCCCGACGCCCGTGTGTCCGTGTCCTACGCAACAGCGGCGTTCAACCCTCCATCCGCGACGCAGAGAGGCTGCTCCTCCTCCACCCGCGTAACTCCAGCAGACCTGCGGACGCGAAAATGCTTGCGTACAGTAGGCCTCCGAGCAACAAACTTCCGCCGACAGCAGCAGCATCCGCAGCAGGACACGCAGGGCCCGACGAAAACCGCGATCAAAAGCAGCCCCAGCAGATACACAAACTGATGCAGAAGCCCGTCGGTGAACGCGCGAACGCTCGGATGGATGCGAGCATACAGATCCAGGTTGTTGTACACGTAGCCGACGTCGGAGAGCCGGTCCATATCGATCTCGGGTTTTCCGGATTTTCCGTTTCCACTTTCGCTTTCCACGTCGTGGTGTGCCACGAAAAGCTCATCCCTGGCGTTGAGAACCGCGAGTTCCAGCACGTCTTGCAGCAGGCGGAGGTTGTGCTCGGAGGCGAGCCTGACATCAGCGCGGGCATCGGCATCAGCGTCAGCAGCACCGCCACCGCCAGCGTCATCGCCACTCTGCGACATTTGCGAGTCAACGAAGGAAAAGAGCCACTGATGGACGAGCGCGCGGAGCTCGCCGTGCATGTCTGTAAGCGCTTTCACATCGGCGCGGATCCCGTCAAGGTCGCCGAGCAGACTCTCCCGGACCTTTAGCTCGTCGAGCGCCTTGAGCCCCTCATTGGCCGCCTTCAAGGGGGCCAGCCATCCAAATGGCAACAAGTTCTCCACGCCTCCGAGTTCCACATGTTTGAAACTTGCGGGAATCCGCTCCGCGTGCCGCTCGAACTTGTCGAAAATCTCAGTTTGAGCCCACGTGTCCACGGTGGTCAGTGCTTCTGGCAGTGACTTTACCCGGTAGGTCACACTTTTCTGCGGTGCGCCCTCGCCTTCGCCTTCGCCTTCCTGGACCGTGATGTGAGTCCACCCCCTCGTCGTTGAAGCCCCTGTGTCGCCGTCGCCAGCAGCAGCGTCAGCGTCTGTAGCCACCCGCTCGACCAGCGACCAGGGTTTGTCCAGGTGGCTCGACGGAATCTTACCATCTTTCACCATTTCCAAGAATTTCTTCGCAGCCAGCGAGAGACCCCACCGCTCCAGCGCCTCCATGTGGGAAGTCACGTTTGCCCGCAAGCCGCTGAGCACCCTGTTGACCTCTTCGGTGGATCTCCGGGCATCCTCTTCTCGGCGGATTTGGCCGAACCCATGTTTGGCCTGCAAGACAACAGCGACGCCAACCACCTCTGGCTTCAGCTGGTACTTTCCCCCGCCAAAAAGCATGCCGACGACGGTGTCAGCGAGACTGCCTTTGCTTTGATTCGAATCTGAATCCTCTGTCTGTCGCAGGAAACGGTTTCGCGGCCTGCCACCACTACTTGCCTTCGTATCTTTCTCCGCGTCTTTCTGCTGAGTGTAGAAGGAAAAAGCCTTGAGGGGCGCGACCACCTCGGTTCTGAACTTTTCGACACCTTCCTCAAACTTCTCCAGCCCATCACTGCACTTGTCGTGCGCGGCGTTCGTCAACTTCCGAATTTCAACCACCTGTCCGTGCAGCCCCACAACCTTACCGACGAGATCCTGGACTTGTTTCGGAATGACCACGTTTGTGACTTGCTGCACGACGTTCCCCAAGCTGATCTTCCCCTGGTCCGGTACGTTCGCGCTTGGATCGACAGAACCGTCCTGCTTCTCGGGCACAGCTGCATCTTGCTGCGCGAGTTGAGGTAGAGGCTGCGCGAGTTGAGGTGCGACGTCATACCTAGGTTTTGTTGTCAGACTGTCCTCTTCCCCGAAAGACGCGGCCCTTCGCACGACTCTCAACAAGCCTTTCGCCGCTTTGACAACCGCCTTCCCCCCGTCCACAGCAGCGCCGGCTCCGGCCTTCGCGACGCCTGCAGCGCCGTTCACCGCCGCGCCGACCCCCTGCTGGACCACCTGGGCACCCGCCTTCGCCCCGTCCATTGCGGCGTGCCCGGCGCCTCCAGCGACTTGCTTGGCCCCGTTAGCCGCCTGCTTCAGGCCGCCCACTGCTTTATCAGCCACGTACTGCGCGCCATCAGCCACTCCTTTGACCGCCTGCCCAGCGGCGTCTACGGCTTTGCCTCCGACCTGCATCGCTCCGTTGCCGACATCTCCGACCAGATCCCATACCTTTTTCGCGCCCGATTTTATGCCGTCGTGGATAAACCTGACCTTGTCTGCAGCCTTGTCCAGCTCCGTGAAGGAGTCCTCCATCAAAGTCTTCTTTACCGTGAAGCGGCGCAGCAGCGCGTGCAGCAAGCGACCAGCGCGCTCGAGCTTCTGCACCACGGGCTCGCTGTTCCTCTCCTTCAAGCTCAAGTTCGAGTCAAATTTCCCGGCCTCTATCAAGTCTCTGTCTCCCGCTTGGTCCCGATGTCCGTCTTGCTCACCAACGAGCCGATCTCCATCCGTGCTGTCAAGCAACCCGTAGGCGATTTTGTGGTGCAGATTCAGCAGCAGCTCTTCCCGCTCGGTGACCTGCGACTGCAGGCGACGCACGTCGACGATGAGAGCGCAGGCGGCGAGGAACGAGAGACCCCAAGCGAAAGCCACGCAGAAAATGCCCCAGGAAGTCCACCGTTTCTCCGCGCTGGACTTCCGCGGCTCTTTTCGAGTTGGAATTTCGCACGTCAGCTTTGGCTGATTCTTGCGGGATTCCGATTCGGGCGTGCGCCCGCGTTCTTCGCCTTCGCCTGATTCGGACTCGGATTCCGACTCGGTGTCAGTGTCCGCCAGCGCGGTTTCGGTTCCTGCAACAGTCTCCTGCGGAGTTTCCGCATGGAGCTGTGCCACAACGGGGTTTTGGTTTTCGTCGCGTCCTTCGTCTTCGGTGACAACCAACGTTCGTCGCACGTCCTTGGCGTCACTCATAGCGGCGTCAGCGGGGTGCTCAGGGGGCGCGGGGGACAGCGATGCGCGTGCGGTCGCGGAAGAACTTGGCATTGGGGCTGTTTCTGTTTTGTCGTGTTTGCGGTATGTCTATTGTCTTCCTGCTCCTGAATGTTGAAACTTCGGTCTACAGCAGAGTGCGGAGAGCTCCTCTCCAGGGCACGTCACTCAAGAACAAGAGCGCGAAACTTGCATGAAAAAGTCGAACAAAACGGCAGTGTCTGTGCAAGCAATGCGTCCTTTGGCTCTTGGGTATCGCCTTTTTGGCGCCTATCAACCTCGTTCACAAAATTCACCGCTCAGTAGGTGTCAATCCCCCACAGAATCCTAAATCTCTCCACGAGCACCATTGACAGAATCGTGTGGGGCCCGACGCGCAGGTAGCTCGCTGTCCACCCCCGCAGGAACACGAACGGCCCCTGTTCCTGCACCAGCGTCCTTGCCCACCACAGTGAAGACCGTGCCGCGGCGTTCCCAGGGGTCCCGCGGTCATTCAGGGGGGTCCCGCGGTCATTCAGCACCCGCGTTTTGACCACGTCCCACGGGTTCGCGGCGGTCACTGCGACCACGGACGCAAGCATGCTCGCGAGACAGTGCGTGGAAAACGCGTCCCGATCGAACGAGTTTTTCTCTCCGAGCGGCGAAAAATGCCCACCTGCGCAAAGGATGTCGTTCTTCACGACGTCGTAAGTGCCCAGCTGCCCGGCGGTTATGCTTGCGCCTCGGATCGCCGTTACGTCCACGCCTGCGTAGAGCCGTCGGATGTCGAAGGGTCTGGGTTTTGGACTACTAGTGCTACCACTCTGTGTCGCCTTCCCACTCTGCGAACTGTTCCCACTTTTGGAACTTTCAGAGCTACCGTCAATCCCACACCCGATCTCCCACATGCCCCGCAGCATCTTCCCCCCGTGCGGAACCTCGGACCAGGGCCCGGCGTGGGTCTGAAACCGCACCTTCACCAGGTCTATCGGGTTGAAGATCGCGCTGCCCAGCAGCCCGCTGAGGCAGCTACTCAAGAACTTCACCGCAACCGGGTCGCTGCCCCCGGCCTTCGCGCCCTTAACCGCAAAACGCCTGTCCACATTCTCGTGCCCGATAACCGCGTTCACCCCCGTCTTGATCGGTTC
>JACLAD010007262.1_pt1 | contig 15982 bp, 13 predicted proteins | sample 8027901 | NCBI WGS metagenome assembly JACLAD01 (sample SAMN15725071, study PRJNA655200) | protist metagenome | isolation source: fluorescence activated cell sorting (FACS) single amplified genomes of... | place: Spain: Blaines Bay Microbial Observatory, Mediterranean Sea | collected 2016-07-05 | reverse complement strand
AACACTTGCTCTAAAGGTGAATCTTGAAATGCAGGACCCTCAAGAACTTGAAGAAGTAGTTTTGAGAATCGGAAGTTCTGAGGATGGTTTGATCTGGTTACAAGACCGGGTGGAATGGAAAAGTCTGAAAGATGGTCAATTCTATGAAGAAAACTTACTGGTACGAATTCCTCAAGGAATAGAGGAACTTGGCCGTTGGCAAGTTGCGCTCTTTGTACCCAGAGTAGACCATGCTCTGTGGAATTATCATTGGATGGGTAAAATTGGTCCTGAGGCCATAGTTGAACCTCCAGTTTTTCAAACTAATTTCATCAGGGATGACATACCCATCTTGACCAGAGATGACAAGCTAATTTGGAATATTGATCTTAGCGACGATGATGGACTGGAGGACCTACAGTGCTTTGTCAATGGAAAAAAGTTGAATTACTTCAGCTTGAACAATAAGCGTTCAGAGGCCATTGTATGGAATTCGCCACTACTTGAAGGAAAAAATCTTATTGAGTTGGTAGCAAGAGATTCGCTAGGAGCTTCAATTCGTCATCAGTGGCATGTTTGGCGGGAGGACAGAGAGCAGAGTTCCACTGGAACTATTTCACAAAACTAGGATCTTGCCCTACAAAAGCAGTCAGCAGTTCTTCTTGAGAAAAATCTTCGGGACAACTATTCAAATTTGGCAAGTTAGGTCTCTGGGTTTACAGAGTGGTTTGGTCGCCATCAATTGAACCGTAGCAATCGCACGCTCTTTAAAGCCTCCTTCACAATAGCACAGGTAGTATTCCCACATCCTCACAAACTCGTCAGAAAATCCTTGTGCATGGACTTGGTCTAAGTTTGCAAAGAAACCTTCTCTCCATCTTTTTAGGGTTGTCACATAGTGCTGTGTGATGTCTTCCAGGTGATAAATGCAAAGGTCTGTGCTTTCGCGGAGATGTTCAGCCATCACGCTGATAGAAGGTAAGCACCCGACTTCAACTTCGAAAAAATCTCCAATTTGAATACCTAACTGTTTAGCTAGATCGATTGAAACGACAACAGTATTCCGTTCTGTTAAAAATGCCGTCAGATTTTTGCTGTTTCCACCACCTAAATCCTGCAGATATGGTCGAAAAGGGGCTTCTGCAAAAGGATCAATTCCCAATAACTGGAACACCTGATCCGGTTTTTCTTTCAAAACTGCAAAACCTTCTAAAACAGGGGCTGCTTGCCTGAAACCAATTTTTTGTTTCAACTCTCGATAAGTCTCTTCAGTGAGATATTCTCGGTCAGAGATGATTTGATGAGTCGAACGACCACTCACCGATTGAACTGCCAATTCCATCGATCTTTGTGCACTGGCATTTGTCAAATCGATTGAGAGAACAATGGTGACCCCCAAGGCAACTCCAATCACAGCCAATCCAAATTGCCAGGGATGACGCTTTAGATATCGAAAACTTGATTGATAAAGAATAGGTGGCATCTAAGTATTATTGGTGTTCTTGGTGAAAATTTGGATAGAAGTAGCCTGCTTGTATTTTTGCAATCTTTACGGCATGGTCAAAAGCAAAAGTTTTTTCCAGCCAGATGCCGCTTGCCATCTTGCTCCTTCAGGTGCTACTAAAATTAGTCATTTCAAATCCCCGATTACTAAAGCAGATTTCTTTTCATGCCAAATAACCTGATCATCGTAGAATCACCGGCCAAGGCTAGGACTATCAACAAGTTTCTTGGCAATGATTATATTGTTGTCGCCTCCATGGGCCACGTCCGTGATCTTCCAGAGAAAGAGCTTGGTTTTGATCCCTCGAATCATTTTGAACCGCGTTATGAGATCACCAAGGATAAGAAGAAAACAATCGCAGATATCAAGAAACGAATCTCCAAAGAAACTGTGGTTTATCTAGCAACTGACGAGGACCGTGAGGGTGAATCTATATCTTGGCATCTAATCGAGGCACTTAAACTTCAAAAACATCCTGACATCAAGCGGATCGTTTTTCATGAGATCACCAAGCCTGCCATTTTAAAAGCTTTGCAGAATCCAAGGGATGTTGACACCAGCCTCGTGGATGCCCAACAAGCACGGAGAATTTTAGATAGAGCTGTAGGCTACGAACTCTCACCGCTTTTATGGAAAAAAGTGAAACCCGGACTCTCTGCGGGTAGAGTTCAAAGTGTAGCAGTCAGAATACTTGTTGATCGAGAGAGAGAAATCCGGGAATTCAAGCCACTTGAATTTTGGAGAATTCGAACCGCTTTTCAAAAGTACGATTTCCAAGCAGAGGTGTTTTCCTACAAATCTAAAAAAACTGAAAAATCTATCCCAAATGAAGCCACAGCTCAGGAAATAGTCTCATCGTTGGAAAAAGGTGGAATCTGTAAAATTGCTGATATCGAAGAAAGAGAGACCGCCAGAAAACCCGTAGCCCCCTTCACCACCTCTACTATACAGCAGGAAGCATCATTAAAACTAGGATTCTCACCTCGGAGAACAATGTCTGTCGCTCAGCAATTGTACGAGGGAAATTTTGAAATCCCTGATTATAGTGGCGGCTTAATAACCTACATGCGAACAGACTCGACAACGCTTTCTGAAGAAAGTTTGCAACAAGCTCGACAAGTCATTCTTTCAGAATATGGGATTGAGTACGCTCTTAAGAAGCCCCGTCGATTTGCTACCACAGCCAAGGGTGCACAGGAAGCTCACGAAGCGATTCGACCCGTCGATTTGAGCATGAAGCCTCAAGATGTTCGGGCCCATTTGAGCCCGGAGATGGCAAAGCTTTATGATCTGGTTTGGAAGAGGATGATCGCCTGTCAGATGACGGATGCAATTATAGCACGGACAACTCTGAAGTTGGAGGGAGGGAATCAGAAAGAGTGCCTCCTTGAGGTCAAGGGCCAGCGGCTTGTGTTTCCAGGATTCTTAAAAGCCTACACAGAAGGCTCTGAAAATCCTGATGCAGACCTTGAAAAAAAGGATGTGATCCTACCGAAAGTCGAGAAAGGAGAGGAATTGGGGATCAATGAGGTGATTCCAGAGCAGCACTTTACCAAGCCCCCACCGCGCTACACGGAAGCAGGTCTAATCAAAAAACTGGAAGCAGAGGGAGTTGGCAGGCCTTCCACATATGCTCCGACTATTTCCACCATTCAAGATCGGCAATATGCCGAAAGAGGAGAAGATAAACGGCTCAGGCCAACAGATCTGGGTGAGGTCGTTACAGATTACTTAGTGAATCACTTCACTGACATCGTGAATTTGAATTTCACCGCAAGAATTGAGGAGGACCTAGACGAAATCGCCAATGGAAAACGAGATTGGGTTTCCATGATGACTGAATTCTATCAACCCTTTCACGAGAACATTGCTGTAAAACAGGAGTTACCTCCTGACAAAGGGGAAAAGGTTTTGGGAACTGACCCACAAACAGGCCGTCAGGTCAGTGTTAGGGTTGGTCGTTACGGTCCAATGGTTCAAATTGGAACTAAGGATGATGAAGACAAACCCAAGTTTGCCTCCCTTCCCAAAGATCGAAGCATGCATGAGATTCAACTGGAAGAAGCACTAAAGCTCTTCAGTCTTCCTCGACATTTGGGCAACTTTGATTCCTCTGATGAGGAAATAATTGTTAATCGAGGCCGTTTTGGCCCTTATGTCAAACTTGGTAATCAATTCTTCTCCATCCCCAAGGAAATTGACCCTCTGCAGATCGATCGTGAAGAAGCAATCGAGTTAATCCGTCAAGGCAAAGAAAGCAAAGCCAAGCAGGTCTTACACGATTTTGGTGAAATTCAAGTGCTGAAGGGCCCTTATGGACCTTACATCAAATACAACAAGAAGAACTTCAAAATCCCCAAAAACACGGATGCTGAGTCACTAGACAAAGTCACCTGCGAGCAAATTATTTCAGAAGCCCCACCTCCTCGTCCAAAGCGCAAAACAAAGGCCTCGTAATGGGTTGGAGACTTTGACTAACAGTCGCCTCCCGACAACAACCACCTAATGGTGTAGCCCCGAAGTATGCGAACTCATCTATCCGCACTCGTCATCCTTGCGCTGAATTTCCTGATTTTTCTGGTTCTGAACCAATTTTTGAATCCGCATCCGGATATGCTGGACCATTGGGTGTGGTCACGTTTTTTGAGTGCCTCGTACTACGAGCACCCTCCGATGGTGGCTTTTTTGATACGCATCATCACTACCATCGGCGGCCACCACGAGACCACCCTAGAAATCGGTGCTCAGCTTGTAAATTTATCCATTCTTTATTTGATCTATCGTTTAGCACTCTCCATTTTCCACACTAGGGCAGCTCTCTTTACAATACTTGTGTTGAGTTCAATGCCCTACTTTACATTGGGAACAGTCTTTCTTCACATCACCCAGCCCTTTGTTTTTTGTTGGGTGCTAGCACTAATGCTGCTCGTCCACTATCACCGTGAACCTCATCCTCGGTGGCTCATTTTCATAGGAATTGTCTGTGGTCTTGGAGCCTTATCCAAATTCATCATGCTCCTCTTTTACATTGGGCTTTTCTTTCATGCGTTGATTTACCGAGACGCCCGAGACATTTTGAAATCTCCCTGGCTCTACATGGCTGGAGTGATTTCACTCACGATCTTCTCGCCGGTTATTTTTTGGAATGCCGCTCATGATTGGATCTCTTTCCGTTTTCAATTTGGCAGAGGAATGGGTGGTGACGAATTTGGTGAAAACACATTTCATTTTTTGATTGGCCATATACTTTTATTTTCACCTCTCTGGGCAACGGTGGGATGGTTGGGTTTAACCAGTTTGAAAGATCGTTTTCGTTCAGGTCGACACCCTGAATCTGCCATTTTGGTACTCTCACTGTATCCGCTTTTTTTCTTCACCATCATGAGTTTGAGAGGATCCATCGCAGACCCGCACTGGACAAACCTCTTTTACCTTGGCTTAGCTATTCTTCTGGGGCAGGCCCTCTCAATTCATTGGAAAAAATATAGGTTGGCCTTGGTTGGAGCAGCATTATTTATCAATGCTGGCTTGATCACCGCAGCAGTCGTTAACACCTATGATCCACTTTACGAATGGGAGGCTCACGAACTAGACAGTCCAAAACTTCTGATTAGTGATGGTGTCCCTGCAGAAGTAATCAACAAACTTGAAGCACATCACAAAAGGCTCTACAGCTTTGACGCTTTTGAGGAATTTCTTAACAAACATCTCACAGATTCTGAAATTAATGCTTATGGTGACCAACTTCGAAAAGTTAGTCATGACACTTTCAGCAATCGATTCAATCAGTTTCTTCAGTGGCCAGAAACTGTTGATGAAATGAGGAAATTACTAAAGACGAGGGGATTGGGTGATCCTCAATACATTGTCAGCAGAGAATATCAATTGAGCAGTGCGCTTAGTTTCTATTTCCCAAACCATCCATGGCCACACAGCTTGGAGAAGACGGAGAGAAATCTCTGGTCCCCAAGAGAGGAAGTGAAGAAGTCATCTTTCCTCTTTGTTTGCGCTCTCTATGATTGTGATCACTCCAGTCGAGTCTTTGAAAGGACAATGGGCGTTCAACTGGCTGACCTTGGAGAGGTCTTGATGAGGCAGGATGGAAGGCTCATTCGTGCGTTGAGACTCTACTCACCAGCAAATCTGGTTTCAACTGAGATTGATCCACTAACCAGTTCAGCAGCATCTCAATAACGTTGAGATAAAACACACAGTCGGCTGATCACTTGACTCACAGTATTTTCACCAATAATATTAGTTTTTTGACTTTCCTCAATCAACGGCTCTTTAGATAGAATCCTTGGTTCAGCCGAGCTCAACCATTCGTATCAATCCAGCAAGAGGGACCATGGCGCAGACCATGTTTGAAAAGATTTGGAACTCCCATATCATCACCGAACAAGATGGCAATACCATCCTCTACATTGACCGTCATTTGGTCCACGAAGTCACCTCACCTCAAGCTTTTGAGGGACTTAGGATGGCGGGACGCCCCATCCGTTGTACTGGAGCGACCTACGCCGTGCCAGATCACAATGTTCCAACCAAGGACAGGGATAAACCAATTGCCGACCCGATCTCTGCCAAACAAGTGGAAACACTTCGACAGAACTGCAAGGAATTTGGCATCACACTTTTTGACCTGGATGATGAACGACAAGGAATTGTACATGTAGTAGGCCCTGAACAAGGGTTGACCTTACCTGGTTCCACTATCGTCTGTGGAGACTCGCATACAGCTACTCACGGAGCTTTTGGAGCACTCGCATTCGGGATTGGGACGAGTGAAGTAGAGCATGTGCTCGCAACACAAACTCTGCAGCAACAGAAACCGAAGACCATGAAAATTGGAGTCCATGGATCTCTACCAAACAAAGTGGGGGCCAAGGACATCATACTGGCGATTATCGGGAAAATTGGCACTGCCGGAGGAACTGGCTATGTACTTGAATACTGTGGTGAGGCGATTCGTGCACTTTCGATGGAAGGTAGGATGACTCTCTGCAATATGAGTATTGAAGCAGGCGCTAGAGCTGGAATGGTTGCTCCTGATGAGAAAACCTTCGAATACCTGGCAAATCGGCCCTACGCCCCCAAAGGTGATGAATTTGAGCAAGCGGTCGGTTTCTGGAAACAGCTGGTTTCAGATGATGGAGCTACATACGACAAAGTAGTGATTCTGACAGCCGAAGATATCCTTCCACAAGTGACCTGGGGCACAAATCCTGGCATGGTCACAGACATTCATGGTCAAGTTCCAGATCCTCAAAAGATTGAAGATACCAACGAAAGAAGAGCCATCGAACGTGCCTTGGCTTATATGGATCTCAAACCAAATACCCCAATTGTTGATATCAATATCGATCGAGTTTTCATTGGTTCATGCACGAATTCTCGAATTGAGGACCTCCGCAGTGTCGCAGACTTTGTGAAGGGGCGCAAAGTCAGTTCCAAGGTTCACGCGATGATTGTTCCGGGGAGTGGACTTGTGAAGAATCAGGCTGAAGAGGAAGGGCTTCATCATGTTTTTGTCGAAGCAGGTTTTGAATGGAGAGAACCCGGCTGCTCAATGTGTCTCGCAATGAATGACGACATCCTACAACCCGGTGAGCGATGTGCGTCGACCAGTAATCGAAATTTTGAAGGCAGACAAGGGAAAGGCGGCCGCACACATTTGGTAAGTCCCGTCATGGCTGCTGCTGCCGCAATCACAGGACACTTTACAGATCCACGAACTCTTTAACTGATCCCACTGGAATAAGAATGCAACCATTTCAAACGCTCACTGCGACAGCAGCTAAGTTGGATCAGGTCAATGTTGATACTGATCAAATCATCCCGAAGCAATTTTTGAAGAAAATTGAACGGACTGGCTTTGGGATTCATCTTTTTCATGACTGGCGTTTTATTGACGATGCTGGGCAAAAGCTAAATCCAGACTTCATTTTAAATCAGTCCCGTTATCAGGGAGCTCAAATCTTAGTTGCGGGGGACAACTTTGGCTGTGGCTCCAGTCGAGAGCATGCTCCTTGGGCTCTTCTCGATTATGGTTTCCGCAGCATTATTGCTCCGAGTTTTGCTGATATCTTCTACAACAACTGCGCTAAAAATGGTATTTTGCTAGTTGCTATACCAGAGGCTTCTGTACAGCAGCTTTTCACAGAAATTGAAGACAATGTTGGCTGTGAACTGATAGTTGATCTACCCAACCAAAAAGTCCAGAGCCCCAAAGGATTGGCATTTAGTTTTGAAATCGATCCATTTGTCAAACATCGGCTACTCAACGGACTGGATGACATTGGATGGACCCTACAGTTCCAGTCAGCGATTGAGAAGTTTGAGGCAAGTTACCAGAAACAAGCTCCCTGGATGTTTGTCCATTAATGGCAAGGAAATATGAAAATCAACATCTCCGTTGAGGCCACTCCACAAGAGATTCGCGAGGTCTTTGGTCTCCCAGACATTCAAGACGTTCAAGGGATCTTCCTCAAGCAATTTCAGCAAAACCTAAAGGATGGGCAGGTTGACAAAGATGTGGTGAGCGAACTGATGGGACCAACTCTGCAGTTTAGCAAGAATTTCATGGACTCCATGATGGAAAATATGGGGTCCATGTTGAACCAGACCAATCACGCAACTTCAAATCAACATGAGACCATGAAGGACTCTTCTTCCACAAAATCCAAGCAGCAACCGGTGTCTTCCAAGGAATACTGAGCCTTGGGAAATTTCCTGCTGCGGCGACTCCTGCTCTTGATTCCAGTTCTGTGGGGAGTCGCAACCCTCGTCTTTCTGCTTCTACATTTCATACCTGGTGATCCTGTCGACTTGATGCTGGGGGATTCTGCCCTCGGAACTGATCGAGAAACTCTTCGAGACCAACTGGGCCTCAACGACCCCTTGATTGTTCAGTACCTGAGATACTTTGGGGACCTCTTGCAGGGAGACTGGGGGACTTCTCTTTTCAGCAAGAAGCCAGTATTTGAGGAAATCATGGAGCGCGTCCCAGCAACCATGGAACTGATGTTTGGTGCCATGGTCGTGACCATTCTGGTGGCAATGCCACTTGGACTGATTGCTGCGGTCAACAAAGGTACTTGGATCGATCAGGGAGCAATGATTTTCTCTTTGCTGGGTGTCTCCCTCCCAAACTTTTGGCTTGGGCCAATGTTGATCCTGCTGCTCTCAATCCATTTTGATCTGTTACCGGTGAATGAAAGAGGTGGTTTAGAACATCTCATTCTTCCAGCATTGACCCTCGGAACTTCATTGGCTTCCATTCTGGCTCGGATCACACGTTCTTCGGTTGTAGAAACTCTTCAGGCTGAATACATCCGCACCGCCAGATCAAAAGGGATTTCGGAATTACGAATTCTATTTCGTCATGCACTCCGAAATGCTCTCATTCCAATCGTCACCGTGATTGGCCTACAAGTCGGGGTTTTATTGAGCGGGGCAATTATCACCGAAGCCATCTTTGACTGGCCTGGTCTAGGCAACTTGTTGATCTCTGCAATTAACAGTAGAAATTATCCACTGGTTCAGGGTTGTGTGCTGTTCATTGCTGGAAGTTACGTCATGGTAAATCTAGTGATTGATTTACTATATGCTTATTTAGATCCTCGTATTCGCCTCTCATGAGCCGTCCCCTAGGCCGTATTCGCCTTTATTCTCTAATCCTCCTCAGCTTTTTTGTGATACCAGCGTTGCTGGCTCCATGGATTTCACCGCATGACATTGACCAGATGGATTTGATCCGTCAACTGGAGACACCTTCTCTCGATCACTGGATGGGACTTGATGAAAACGGCAGTGATATTTTTAGTCGTCTGCTCGCAGGAGCGCGTATTTCTCTCTATGTTGGCTTTTGGGTCATTGGTATTTCAACAGTTTTTGGAGTGAGCCTGGGTTTGCTCTCGGGCTATTTTGGGGGCTGGCTAGATATTGTGTTAATGAGAATCGTTGACGTTCTCCTGGCATTTCCAGGATTATTGTTGGCAATTGCTCTTGTGGCGGTCCTTGGGCCTGATATCAACAATGTCATCTTAGCCTTGTCAGCTCTCGGTTGGGTTGCTTACGCCAGGCTTGTTAGAGGACAGGTATTATCGGTTAGAGAAGAGGAATACGTGCTAGCAGCCAGAACATCAGGGATGCCAGCTTGGAGAGTGATGTTCCTCCATCTTTTACCAAACATTCTGCCGCCAGTGATTGTCCAAACCACTTTCAGTCTAGCAGGCACTATCATTTCTGAATCCAGCCTTAGCTTTCTGGGCCTAGGAGCTCCACCCGGAACCCCAAGCTGGGGAGCTATGCTTTCTGAAGGACGATATGTGTTGTGGGAAGCTCCACATGTCTCTGTTTTTCCAGGCCTTGCCATTCTGTTTGTTGTTCTGATCTTTAATCTCCTGGGGGACGCTCTAAGAGATTACTTTGACCCCAAATCTTAGCTAAAGACTCATTTGATTTCTTAAGTCCCTGGTTGTATCAACTTTTATTGCTTTCTCACTTTTGACAGATTCACAAAGATGAATCAAGATTTGGTCAGACAATTCTAACTTATCAGAATTATTCACAAATTACTGAATTGAAATATTAAATTTTATTTTTAAATATCAATTTTTGTAAAGATGTTTGACATAATTAACCTCATCAAGCTATATTCTTTGGCTGGCTAATAGGAAGTGATCTTTCTGAAAGCTGCTTAGAATCTTTTTCTAGCTCTTTGCACCCCGTAATTACAGAATGTAGATTTTGCGGTCCAGCAAAAGTGGAATGGAACCCACCCGAAATGTGCTAATCCTTAGAAAATAGATTCAAAACCCGAATTCAACTATCGATTGGAGACTCAAGATGAAATTAATGAAATCGTTTGCGACCGCTGTCGCTGTGGTGGCGATGCTGGCAGGGACAGCACTCGCAGGAGGCCACTCAGAACGCTATGTCATGATTACCCATGGTGAGGGGAAAGACCCTTTCTGGCCAGTAGTTCAAAAAGGTGGTGAAGATGCTGCCCGTGCAATTGGGGCTGAGTTTGAATACATCTACAATCCTTCAGCTGATATGGCTGATATGGCCAGTTCAATCCAAGCTGCTGCTGCCACACAGCCAAGTGGTATGGTAATATCCCTACCAGATCCTGATGCTCTTGGTCCAGCCATCAAGGCTGCTGTTGCTGCAGGCATCCCTGTTGTAACTATGAACTCAGGTCTTGAATCTTCAGCTAGCTTGGGGGCTCTGATGCACGTTGGACAGCCTGAGAAATTAGCTGGTCAAAAAGCAGGTGAACGAGCAAAAAGTGAAGGAGCCTCCAACGCTCTCTGTATGATCCAAGAAGCCTATAACACAGCTCTTGTTGACCGATGTGAGGGGTATGGTGAAGCAGTGCCCATTAAATTTGTTGATACCACTTCTGATCCAGCGACAATCACCACCCGTGCTACTGCTGCACTACAAGCTAATCCAGGAATCGATGCAGTACTATCCGTTGGTCCGCATGTTTGTTCTGGTGTTGCAAAAGCCATGGATGATTTGGGTGTGAGTGTCCATCATTCCTGTTTTGACTTAAGTCCAGAAGTTATGGACCTGATTAATGCTGATAAAGTGTCTTTCACTATTGATCAGCAGCAACGCCTTCAAGGCTACATGCCTGTGATTGTTTTGCATCTTTACAACAATGCAGCAGGCTTGTTACCAGGTGCTAACATCCCATCTGGCCCCGGATTTGTTGACAAGTCCAATGCTTCCTCAGTTTCAGCTCTGGCCGGGATCGACCGATAAGCGAATAACAGAAATTTAAAATTAAAGAAGGACTGCAGAAATGTAGTCCTTTTTTTTTCTAAAGATCAAAATGAGTTCTGACACATTGAACCCGGCAAAAAGAAATGAAGCCGATCGGCACAGGCAAAAAAACTGGTTTCAGACCATGCTTGATCGCCCCGAGATAGGACCACTTGGGGTCATGCTGCTGCTATTCGGAATGCTTGGCTATTTCTCTATTCCAGAAGGTCAATTCTCTCTCAATCCCTTCAGTGGAGAAGGATTCAACGCTCTCGGAATCCGGAACAACTTTCGAGTCATTGCCCAACTTGGAATCGTCGCATTGGGTGCTGGAATGTTAATTATTTCTGGCGAATTTGACCTCTCTGTTGGTTCAATGATCGGATTTGCAGGTGGCTGCATGGCAATGATCCTCAAGTGGGGATTTGCTGTTATCATTCCGTATCCATCATTTGCTGATGGCTTCACAATCGAAGGTTTTCGACTTTTTGAAATTCAAAACGTTTCGCCTTTGACGGCAATCCTCATCACTTTATGTTTAACTTTGTCCTTTGGCTGGTTCCAAGGGTGGTTTATTGTCAAATCAGGGATTTCTTCTTTTATCGTTACGCTTGGAGGCCTCTTCTTCCTCAGAGGATTGACTGAGGTTAGTTACCGAGCTTTCAACAAAAAAGAAGACCAAACAGCAGGTTCAACTACAGTTACCGATTTACCTGACATAAAAAATATTATTGAAGTTCCTGGGCTTGGTGAAATGGAACGTGAGGCTGCTAAGTCATTACCTAATAATCAACTCCTAGAAGTTCTCAAAACTGCACCAGAGTCTACTGTTGCTAAACTGACTGAACAACTCAGCTATGCGAATGAAAAAGTAGCAGCTACCAAAACAGTTCTTCAAGAATCAAGAATGACTCAGACGCTCCAGCGTTCCTTGGACAATGCTATCCAGTCTGGTAATGAAGCGATGCAGAAAATGCTACAGGCTAAGATAGATGCTGGAGTACAGGTTCCTGAAGTAAAAGCAAAAGCTGTAACGGATTTTGATTTAGCCAAGGCCTATATTGACACCCTTCCGACAGCTAGACCTGTAGCAGAATTTTTTGGAGGTGATATCCTCAAGCCCTTATTCGATTGGCTCTACTACACAGCTGATTGGAATGTTAACAACTTTGGGAACCAGTTTGCCCCAGGTTTATATGCTTGCGTGATGATTTGGCTGATTATGGCTTTTTTTTGCTACATCGTCCTCAGTAAAACTCAGGCAGGAAATTGGATCTATTCAACCGGGGGTAATCTCAGCGCTGCCAGAGCGAATGGGGTTCCAACAAATCGTGTGAAAATATCGCTGTTTGTCTTCACAGCTTTTTGCGCTACGATGTTTGCTGCGTGCCAGGTTTTTGAAGTTAACACTGCGGACACAGCAAAAGGTAATCTGAAGGAGCTAGAAGCAATTGCTGCTGCTGTAATCGGAGGTGTCGTGCTTACAGGTGGATTCGGAACCATCCTTGGGATTTTGCTTGGTACTGTTATCTTCGGAATTGCGAAAGAGGCCTTTTTCTATATTCCTGGAGTTGATGGCTCATTCTATAGAGTCTTCTTGGGAGCAGTTCTAGTAAGCGCTGCACTTACAAATGAAAATATCCGCAAAAGAATCATCGGGAGTGCCTAGCTATGAGTGTTCAAAGGCCTTCTATAGAGGTCCGAAATCTCGTCAAGAGATTTGGGAGTTTTACTGCCCTGAACGGAATTGACCTTGATGTCTACCCTGGAGAAGTACATGCCCTCCTTGGCGACAACGGTGCTGGAAAGTCAACGCTAATCAAAGCGCTCTCCGGAGTACACCCACCGACAAGTGGTGAAATCAAGGTTGACGGAGAAATAGTCCAATTCCAGTCTCCTCGAGAAGCTTCTGACGCAGGTATAGGCACCGTATATCAGGATCTGGCTTTAAACCCTTTGGCTTCAGTGACCAGGAATTTCTTTTTAGGCAGAGAGATTAAAAAGGGATTGGGACCGTTTGGATTGTTGCAAATGAAGGAAATGAACGCAATTACGATTGCAGAGATGAAAAAGATTGGGATTCACATCTCAAATCCAGATCAACCTGTCGGGACTATGTCAGGAGGACAACGACAGACTCTGGCTATTGCAAGAGCAATCTATTTTGGGGCGAAGATTTTAATCCTAGATGAGCCCACTTCGGCTCTGGGTCAGAAACAACAGATGGAGGTGTTAAAGACCATTCGGACCGTCCAAAAGCTCGGGAATATTGCGATCATCCTAATCACCCACAATGAAATTCACGCCCAACTGATTGCTGACCGCTTCACATTTCTCAGCCTTGGGGAGGTGATTGGTAGGGGGACAGCACAAGAACTGGAGGGAGATGAAATCAAGAAATTGATGGCCGGTGGCGCTGAATTGGGCAATTTGAAAGCAGAACTAGCTGCTTGAAATGATTAACCTGATAAGTATTTGATTAAGTTACTCCTCAACCATATGGGAATGATAATAGGTTTGACATAAATCTAAGGGTCTCTGCTTTTCAAAAATATCGCCTTAAGGGAAGATTACGCCAACTTCTGCCAAGCCGATTGCCACTCAGCATCTCTAATATCCCACTCCCGTTCACCTAGTTGTGGCCCAGAGACTTCTAGCAAAAGCCACTCGAGGTACTGTGCAACAAGCTCTGATGTTACTAAAGCTCCAGTAGCTTTGTATTGTCGGAATTGTTCAACCATCGGAAAGTCTTTTGGTTCTAGAGCTCGTATCTTCGCCTGCATCGGTGTATCCACAATTCCGGGTCGTACACTTCCAAACCAAATATTTCTTTGTGCCAGTTCATCTTTGAGCAATTTTCCCAACATAAATAACGCAGCTTTGGAGGTGCAATACATTCCCCATCCAGGAATACCTTGATGAGCAGCCCCACTAGAGATATTAACCACTCGACTATTTTCAACAAGTTTTAGCAGTAAGGCTTGCGTCAAAAACAAAGGCCCCTCAACGTTAGTTGCCATGTGCGATTTCCAGTCCTCTGGACTCTGGTCGAGTATTGGCCCTACAGGACCTAAGACAGCAGCATTATGTACCAACAAATCCAAGGTCCCCTTTGCTTCGGAAACTATCTTTTGACGATCTTGAATGCTCCCTACATCTGCTGAGATGATTGAAATCTTATCTGGGTAATCTCGAGCCACTTCCTGCAACAAATTTAAACGACGACCGACAATCGTCACCCGCCACCCTTTGTCAGCAAATCTCCCCGCAAGGGCCCGCCCAATTCCAGTACCACCTCCAGTAATTAGTATATGTTTCATCATCACACCTCGTGAAAATACAATTTAATCCATCGATTTGTGAACCGTCACAGGAATCAACTTCGAGATTGGGGTAAAACTCCTGTCAGCGCAGTATTCAACGGCAATCAATTCATTTGTCTCGGGGAAATAAGATGCTGCACATCCTTGTGGAATATTATATCGCACTGCATGAAATCCACAGACTTGACGTTTCCTACCGTCTTCCATGTGACTTTGGATGACAACTTCTTGGCCGTGCTCAATTCCTAGGGATTCCATGTCTTTCAAATTCATGAATATGATCCTGCGAGTTCCAAAAATTCCTCGATAGCGGTCATTCATTCCGTATATTGTTGTGTTGTATTGATCATGTGAACGAATCGTCATCAGTCTTAATTGGCCAGTGGGAAGCTGGAGACGTTGTAAAGGCTTAGAAATAAAGCGAGCTTTACCAGTTTTTGTGTTCCATTTTCTTGCAACTGCTGAATTAAAAAGTCGGAAACCACCTGGTTGGTTTATTTTTCTATTATAATCTGAAAATAATTCTGGCAGCACAGCCTCGATCTTATCCCGAATCAATCGATAGTCATCCTGAAGCACTCTCCACATTTTTTTGTTCTCCGGGAAAGTCGCTTTCGCCATTCCTGCAACAATTGCAACTTCTGACTTCAGATTGGCAGAGGCTGGCTGGTTTGTTCCTTGAGAAGCATGAACCGCCCCCATTGAGTCCTCAACTGTCACAGACTGTTCCCCAGAAGCTTGAACATCCAACTCTGAGCGCCCCAAACAAGGTAAAATCAGTGCCTTTTTCCCATGAGCTAAATGAGATTTGTTCAACTTTGTTGTGACCTGCACAGTCAAATCGCATTTCTTTAGAGCCTCCTCAGTTCTTGAGCTATCCGGTGTAGCTCTGGCAAAATTACCCCCCATTGCCATGAATACCCTAACACTTTCTGACTCCATCGCTTGAATGGTTTGGACCGTGTTAAAACCAGAATCTCTTGGGGAGGATATCCCAAACTGATGATCCAGCTTTTTTAGGAAAGACTCGCTTGGGTGCTCAGTGATTCCAACTGTCCGATCCCCTTGGACATTGCTGTGACCTCTGACTGGACAAACCCCTGTTCCTGGCCTCCCAATATTTCCTCGAAGAAGCAATAGATTTACGATACTCTGAATCGTAGAGACAGCATGTTTCTGCTGAGTGAGTCCCATGGCCCAGCAGGCAATGACTCGTTGCGAATTACAATAGAGAGATGCAACTTCTTCAATCTGGGTTCTGGAAAGACCTGATTCAGATTCAATAACGGTCCAATCTGTTTTTCCAATTTCATCTTTCAGTTCTGAAAGACCAGATGTGTGATTTTCAAGAAATTCTTTGTCCAGAACGTTTTTTTGAGTTTCTTCAACTCCAAGAACA
>JACLAD010001450.1_pt1 | contig 15983 bp, 14 predicted proteins | sample 8027901 | NCBI WGS metagenome assembly JACLAD01 (sample SAMN15725071, study PRJNA655200) | protist metagenome | isolation source: fluorescence activated cell sorting (FACS) single amplified genomes of... | place: Spain: Blaines Bay Microbial Observatory, Mediterranean Sea | collected 2016-07-05 | reverse complement strand
TATTTCTTATCGCTGTTTTTATGGCCTGGATGTTCAGATCGCTAAGGATGATTTTTATCTCCCTGGTCCCGAACATACTTCCGTTACTGGTAACCGCCGGATTAATGGGCTATCTGGGAGTGCCAATAAAACCATCCACTATTCTGGTTTTTAGCATCGCCTTCGGGATTTCTGTAGACGACACCATCCACTTCCTGGCGAAATACCGGCAGGAATTAAAAGCAAATAACTGGAAAATAAAAAGATCTGTATACGCTGCCCTTCGGGAAACAGGAGTGAGCATGTTTTACACATCGATCGTCCTGTTTTTCGGATTTTCAGTATTTATGATCAGCAGCTTTGGTGGTACTGTTGCCCTGGGAGGACTGGTCTCTGCCACGCTTCTTTTCGCAATGCTCTCCAACCTTTTATTACTACCTTCCCTCCTGCTCTCGCTGGAGAAGAATATTGCTAATAAACAGACATTAAAAGAACCGGCGGTAAACATACTTTCTGAACCTGAAGAAAATGAAGATTTTGAAGATGATGAAAAAGATAAGCTTCAGAAATAAAAAAGCCTGTCTTAACCAACATTTTCCAGCCTTATTTTTTTTAAAAATCGGTACTTGGTAAGCTTGAGCGGAAAAATTATCTTTGCTATTCAAATTCAACAGAAATGATAAAAGGAAAAGTTGCTGAACTTTTGGACAGCACTCAATATTTGCAGGAAGTACAGGTAAAAGGCTGGGTTCGCTCTTTCAGGAGCAATCGCTTTATAGCGCTAAATGACGGTTCAACTATCAATAATCTTCAGTGTGTAATAGACTTTGAAAGAACTCCCGAAGATTTGTTGAAGCGCATCACGGTAGGTGCTGCCATAAAAGTCACAGGAACCCTTCATGAAAGCCTTGGAAGCGGCCAAAAAGTGGAAATCCAGACAACTTCTGTAGAGATCCTGGGAGATGCAGATCCCGAAGAAGTTAAGCTAACCATACTTTCCCCTAAACGCCATAGCCTTGAAAAATTAAGAGAGCAGGCACATTTGAGAGTCCGCACCAACACCTTTGGCGCAGTGATGAGAGTTCGTTCAAAACTTTCTTTTGCTGTCCACAGCTACTTTCAGCAGAATAATTTCCATTATGTAAATACTCCTATTATCACCGGAAGCGATGCCGAAGGTGCCGGAGAAATGTTTAAGGTTACCTCTTTTGACCTGAATGATGTTCCGAAAAACGAGGATGGAAGTGTAAATTATAAAGAAGATTTCTTCGGAAAGGAAACCAACCTTACCGTATCCGGTCAACTGGAAGGGGAAACCTACGCTTTAGGCCTGGGGCAGATCTATACCTTCGGACCTACTTTTAGGGCTGAAAATTCCAACACTTCCCGCCATTTGGCCGAGTTCTGGATGATCGAACCTGAAGTAGCTTTTTGCGACCTTGACCAAAACATGGATTTGGCAGAAGAATTCATTAAGTACGTATTGAAGTATGTACTGGAAAACTGTAAAGATGATCTTGCTTTTCTAGAGGAAAGACTGACCGGAGAAGACAAATCCAAACCGGAATCTGAAAGGAGCCCGATGTCGCTTATTGATAAGCTTCGTTTCGTTGTTGACAACAACTTTAAAAGAGTAAGTTATACCGAAGCCATTGAAATCCTTAAAAATTCCAAACCAAACAAAAAGAAAAAGTTCAATTTCATAATAGAAGAATGGGGTGCCGACCTGCAAAGTGAGCATGAGCGCTACCTCGTTGAGAAACACTTTAAATGTCCTGTAATTTTATTTGATTATCCTGCAGACATTAAAGCCTTCTATATGCGCTTAAACGAAGACGAAAAAACCGTGCGGGCCATGGATATTCTTTTCCCGGGAATTGGGGAAATTGTTGGAGGTTCTCAGCGTGAAGAACGTCTCGATGTGCTCAAAAAGAAAATGGGAGAACTGGGAATCGACGAAAAGGAACTTTGGTGGTATCTTGATACCCGAAAGTTTGGTACCTGTGTCCACAGTGGATTTGGACTTGGCTTTGAACGTCTTGTGCAATTTACCACCGGAATGTCTAATATAAGGGATGTAATTCCTTTCCCAAGAACACCTCAGAATGCCGAATTTTAATATTCATTCATAAAGAACTCTTAAAACAATCTTCATTCTTTCATGTTTGGAGATTGTTTTTTTATTTTTATAGAAAGCCGAAACCTCTATGCTAAAACAGCAACTTAATTTTAAATTATCCCAAAAGCTATCTCCGCAACAGATACAGCTCATGAAGCTTATCCAGTTGCCCACGCAGGCATTTGAGCAAAGGCTAAAGCAGGAAATGGAAGAAAATCCTGCTCTGGAAGGCGGAAAAGAAGAGAAAGAGGAGTACGAAGATGATTTCAGCAATGAAGAATATCAGGATGATGATCCGGGAAATGAAACTATCGAGGCAGATATTGATGTTGATGAATATCTAAGTGACGACGAGATCCCAAATTACCGCCTACAGGCCAATAATTATAGCGCAGATGATGAAGATAAGCACGTACCCTATGCATCGGGAACTTCTTTCACCCAATTTCTAAAAACCCAGCTAAGTACCCTGCGTCTTGATGATGATGAAAAGGAAATAGCCGAATTTTTGGTAGGAAGTGTGGACGAAAGCGGATATATAAGAAGGTCTGTTCAGGATATTGTGGATGATCTTGCATTCACGCAGAATGTGTACACAGACGAAGAAAAAGTGGAGAAAGTCCTGAGGTACGTTCAGGAGCTGGATCCTGCCGGAGTTGGCGCAAGATCCCTTCAGGAGTGCCTTTTAATTCAGCTAGACCGCAGGGAACCTACGAAGCCGGTAAGCCTTGCAGCGGATATTATTGAAAAGTCTTTCGACCAGTTCAGTAAAAAACACTATCAGAAACTGCTTTCCAAGCATAATATTTCCGAAGAAGAACTTAGAGGTGCCATAGAAGTGATTGAACATCTTAATCCGAAACCCGGAGGCGCTTATGCCGGGAATACCAGGATGGTTGAGCATGTAATCCCCGATTTCACCATTAAAATAGTGGACGGAGAGCTGGAACTTACCCTTAACGGAAGAAATGCTCCCGAAATGCACGTTTCCAAAGACTACAGCGAAATGCTGAAGGGCTACAAAGCTTCCAAGGAAAAATCAAGAGCTCAAAAGGATGCAGTGATGTTTATTAAACAGAAGCTGGATGCCGCAAAATGGTTTATAGAGGCTATTAAGCAACGGCAAACTACCCTTTTTGTAACCATGAGTTCTATTATGAACTATCAGAAAGAATTTTTTCTTACCGGAGATGAGCGAAACCTGAAGCCTATGATCCTTAAAGACATCGCAGATGAGATAGGAATGGATGTATCCACTGTTTCCAGGGTTGCAAACAGCAAATATGTGGACACACCCTACGGAACCAAACTTATCAAAGAATTCTTTTCGGAGTCCATGAAAAATGATCAGGGGGAAGATGTTTCTACCAGGGAAATCAAAAAAATCCTGGAAATGACCATTGAGGAAGAAAATAAACGAAAGCCGCTTACAGACGAAAAACTGGCGAAAATGCTGAAGGAAAAAGGTTATCCTATTGCGAGAAGAACGGTTGCAAAATACAGGGAACAGTTGGATATTCCGGTAGCACGATTACGTAAAGTTATATAATGAATGCTTTACTAAAGGCTGCTTCCTACATCTTTCACCCGCTCTGGATGCCATTTGCAGGGACTTTGCTCTATTTCCTAACAACACCGCGTTTTTTTCCTGAACCTGTCATAAAAGCTAAATTAATGGCTATAGCAATTATGACACTCTTCATCCCAATCGTCTTCCATTTCCTTCTGAGAACCTTAGGGATTGTTAGCTCTCCATTCCTCAGGGAAGTTCGTGAACGTAATTGGCCGCTACTGTTTTACATGCTGCTTCTCACGGTTACGTTACATTTCGTACTGGATAGGTATGATTATCCTGAACTCTACTATTTCTTTTTAGGAATCCTGTTTTCTACCGTTGCAGCATGGATCTTTGTATGGACAAAAATTAAAGTCAGTCTTCATATGATGGGAATTGCGGGCACTACGATGTTTATCATAGCCCTCAGTGTTTTTTACCACCTGGACCTCATTTACATCATTAGCTTCTTAGTGGCTGCCACAGGCCTTGCAGCGACTGCCCGTCTTCACTTAAAAGCACATAGCTCTATGGAACTGGCACTGGGATACTTTCTGGGGTTAATACCCCAAATAGTTATGCTGAGATTCTGGTTATAATAAGTAGAACATAAGCCCCACCTGAAACGTTCTTAGATCAAACTGCTCTCCATTGATCCTGGCATCATTATTAAAAAATGAATTCAGACTGTAATAGAAGTGAAAATTGAAGGTGTTGTACCCAAAGGTGAAAGTAGCTCCCATCCTGAACCTGTCAAATTCCGGCACTTCCGTCTGACTTACCGAATTCCCCGGCTGCTCAAAAGTAGAATGGAAATAATAAACATACCCAAGCCTTAAGCCGGTATATATTCTCCAGAATTTATGAGATTCGGGGGTAGATGTACGCCATCTAAACTGAAGAGGAGCTTCAATGGATTGTAAAGTGAATCTATTGGTATCATAATCTATCACTTCATCATCCATTACCTCAAAAACAGTCCTTTTAGAACCCGGACCTTCCCCAATGAAAAGATTCTGACCATAAGTGTCAATTGCCCAACCCACGCCTGTACCTATGGCAATATTCCGGCGCTGGTTTAGAGGCCAGTCTCTTACAAAACCCGCTTTAAAACCTCCCGAAAATCCAGACTGTGAAATATCTTTCTCGGTCCCGGATAAAATATTATAAGTAAAACCAAGGTAAAACTGGTCTTCCCTGTACAGGCTATCCACTTCCATAAGGCCTTCTTCCACCTGAGCCAGACAAACAGGCCCGGAGAATATTAATAGTAGTAGCAGAAAAGGTTTAAGCTTCATGTGAAGAGTTTGTACAAATATAAAGTTTAGAAGTTTACAGAACATAAAAAATCCCCTTCCGATATCTTAATATCAAAAGGGGATTTTTTATTAATTCTGAAACGGTTTACTGCATATTTTGTTTAGCATCTCCCGTTTTAGTAGTGTAATTGATTTTAAGTGCTTCTGCTTTTCTAAGTTCTTGTTTGATATCAGAAACCAATCCCATATTGGTTTCTTCATCAACTTTCAAAGCAGTCGTTAAAAAAGGAACTAATTCCTCTCTTTTAGCTTCTCGCTCAGCAAAAATAAACTGCTGAACGTCGCTCACACTTGCAAAGTTGTCATTCAATTGGATTCGTGCTTCAGTACCCGCATTTGCTTGATAACGTGGACTAGGTTTACCTGCATAAATATACATCACCAAATCTTTCTTATCAAGTTTCTCTACCTGATCTGCATAAGGCAAAACATTCTGGATCTTCAAAGTATTCTGGCGCATTACCGTCGCTACCATGAAGAAGAAAAGCAGCATAAATACAATATCCGGTAAAGAAGCCGTATTTACTGCAGGTAGCTCACCACTTTTTTTCTTTTTAAATTTAGACATAGCTAAAAAGTTTTATTTCTAAGATTAACTCTTTGGTTCCGCTTCAGAAAGTTTCTGCGGCCACATATTTCTTATCTCCTCAATTCGTTCTTTTAGAAGTTCCTTATCTCCGGAGTAATTTACGTTATCGTAATCTGCCTCCATTTGGGTGAAAGGCCTATTATACAAACGCTGTGCCGTACGGTCACGCAAGACATTATAAGCAGCAACCAATTCATTCTGTACCGTGATGTATGTTCCATACTCTGTAGCACGGTCATTCACCAACATTATAACAGCCTTGGTCGGATTATCTGAAGAGTTCGGACTTCCGGCACCCTGGCAATAATCACATGCTTCAGGTCCGGTTCCACCACCATTGTCAAGAAATTCTATAGCAGCGTCTCTCAATGCCCCTATCTCCATTGGCTCATCCTCCACTAACAATTCATTATTTCTGTTTACAATTACAGAAAAAATGTTCTTTTGCTTAATAATTGGTGGCTCAACTTCATCTTCCTGCATTGGAGGCAACTTACGGCTAATACCACTATCTGTTTCGATAGTAGTAGTAACCAGAAAGAATATCAATAGCAGGAAGGCTATATCGGCCATAGAGCCCGCATTCACTTCAGGTGAAGATCGTCTAGCCATAATTTAATTATTTATTTTATTAGTTTTTTCACTCCTGAGATCAGCATTGCTCCAATAGCTACTGCTGCAAGGATATAGAATGTTACCAATCCGGCTCCAACCCAGTGAATCTGATTTGCACTAAAAACCTCTCCATCTCTTGTAACAACTTCTGTTCCAGAAGTTACCAGGTACGCTATAGCAACTACAAGTATAAAAGCCCCTACAGAGATAAGTGTCTTTTTAATATTTCCTGTGAATAAACCTTTGATTACGTAAAACAATACAAGCACAAGTACAATAGCAAATACTATATACGCAACGATCATAAAAGGATCAACCACACTCGCCTGTACAGAGGCAGAGCTCTCAATGGCATCGTCACCTGTCATAATAATCCTTCCCAACAGGATAAGGCCTATTACTCCAATAACGAGCGCCAGATATTTTAAAATTTTATGTATGGTCATAATATTGTGTTGTTCGTCTTATTAAACTCTTCTTTTATTCTTGTAATCTACAAGTAGATCGATCAATGTAATAGAAGCATCTTCCATATCATTAACGATGCTGTCAATTTTAGCAATGATGTAGTTATAAAAGATTTGAAGGATAATAGCCACGATCAAACCAAATACTGTTGTAAGAAGTGCTACTTTAATACCTCCTGCTACTAATGAAGGCTGCATATCTCCTGCCGCTTCAATTCTATCGAAGGCCTGGATCATACCAATTACTGTTCCCATGAACCCAAGCATAGGTGCAAGAGCAATAAACAATGAAACCCAGGAAACATTCTTTTCAAGTTGTCCCATTTGAACCCCACCGTAAGCAACAACAGCTTTCTCTGCTGCTTCAGTACTTTCATCTGCACGGTCTAACCCCTGGTAATATATAGAGGCAACAGGTCCTTTGGTGTTTCTACAAACTTCTTTAGCTGCCTCAATACCTCCACTATGAAGAGCATCTTCAACATCCTGAGCAAGTTTTTTTGTGTTTGTAGTAGAAAGGTTAAGATAAATAATCCTTTCAATAGCAATTGCCAAACCAAGAATCAAACACAAAAGAACGACCCCCATAAATCCGGGACCACCTTCAATAAACCTCCTTTTAAGCTCCTGGTGAAAACCTACAGACTCCTCCTCTTGTGCGGGAGCAGCTTCTTCATCCTGAACAAAATTCACAATATTATCAGGTAGGGCATTCACGCTATTTGTCGCATTTACGTTCAGGCCTCCAAAGACCATAATTGTAGCGATCACCAAAGTTGAAAATAATCTTTTCATTACTGTTTTTCTTAATTTAATTAGTTAACGGGTTAAAGATATAAATATTTATTCAAATAAAAACAACTTGCAGAGAGGAAGGGATTCGAACCCTCGATACCCTTGTGGGGTATACACACTTTCCAGGCGTGCGCCTTCGACCACTCGGCCACCTCTCTAAGATATTTCTTAACGTTATTGTAACGATGCGCCAAATAACGAAAAAATTATAAAACGGTCAAAATAATGCCTAGTTAATTTTACAACATTTCACCGCGAAGGGAAGTTTCAAAGATTGTTTTAAAAACCTTTGGAGACAAATCCTGCGCTAGCAGATACATTAATTTCACCACAGCTGCCTCAGTAGTAATGTCTTTGCCCGAAACAACCCCTATTTTTTTTAACTGACTACTCGTCTCGTACTGCCCCATATTAACACTACCCCCGCTGCACTGCGTAACATTCACCACAATGATTCCTCCCGCTATGGAATCTTTAAGCAGTTTCACAAACCACTCTTCTGTTGGGGCATTACCGCTTCCGTAGGTTTCCAGGATCACTCCTTTAAGATCTTCTTTGGCGAAAATGTGCTCCAGTAATGACCTGTTAATACCCGGAAAAATCTTTATTAGAGCAATTTGATCATCCAGTTCGGGATGAAGTTTCATTTTTCGACGCCGATTCGGTTTCCACAACGCTTCATGGTTTACAGATAAATGTACTCCGGATTCCACCAAGGCCGGATAATTAGGTGATGAAAAAGCCTGAAAATGTTCTGCATTAATTTTAGTCGTACGATTTGCCCTGTATAGCTTGTATTCAAAATAAAGACAAACTTCATTAATAACGGGATGCCCGTACCGTTGCAAACCTGCTATCTGGATACTGGTAATGAGGTTTTCCTTTGCGTCTGTCCTAAGGTCTCCAATAGGCAATTGAGACCCTGTAAAAATCACAGGTTTGGTTAAGTTTTCAAACATAAAACTTAAGGCCGAAGCACTGTAGGACATGGTATCGCTTCCATGAAGCACCACAAAGCCATCATAATTTTCGTAATTCTCCTCAATAAGATAAGCAATCTGCAACCAGAATTCCGGCTTCATATTAGAGGAATCAATAGGACGCTCAAAACTAACGGTATCTATATTATGCTCCAACAGCTTCAATTCCGGAATATTTTGAAGCAGCTCATCAAAATTAAAAGCCTTTAAGGCTCCGGTTTCAAAATCTTTGATCATACCAATCGTTCCACCGGTATAAATAAGCAGAATTTCAGCCTTTGTTTTCATACAGTGCCTGCTGGTTTATGACGGGGTTAGCATACATCAATAAATAACTGTTCACCGCCAAAGGATTTTTTACATCTACTCTTCTGGTGATCCTTCTTTCAAACTGCCTTTTTTCTTTCAGCGTATATTTTTCTTTATACTCGCCAGTTCCCTGTAAAAGATCATAAGCAACGTAATTGGAAGGCCACAGCTTGTAGTTTTTATGGATACGTTTATCAATTAAGGAAGTGATTTGCTGAAGCTGATCATTCACGGAACCTGAAGAATTCTCAATCTCCTGTAAGGCCTCAAAACTTATAGGCTCTCCCGCTGTGAGATGTATCCTCCCTTTGTTACCTATAGCGCCCTTGAGAATAGATTTAAAATCTTCATTTGCAGATTTAATATAGATCTGTTCCATTCTTTTAGCCAGCAATTCCGGCATTTTCAAAACATCTGTAGGATCAAACTCGTAAGAGATCGCCACAGGAACAATTTTAAGCTTGGAAAAATATTCTGCCACAGTAGCATCACCTTTTGCCATGGCCAGCATTTTCAATACCCCCTGCTGCGTCCTGTCATTTCCATCCTTTGTCCTACCTTCCCGCTGGGCCATCCAGACCGACCGTTTTTCCTGAAGCAGTAAAAATTTAATATATTCTGAAAGATTGGAGGAACTCTTCAACATTTCCCTTGGACCAAGTCCCCTTCTGACAAGAAAATTTCGGTTGGCTTTCGCGAGGGCCATTAAAAAAGGCTTCTGAACGAGATTATCACCAATGGCTGAAGCAGTCATCGTTAATTTTGTCTCCAATAGCACCGAATTCAGAAGTGATGTATCGAGTACAATATCCCTGTGACTGGAAATATAAAGATACGCTTCCCCAGATTTTAGTTTTTCAAAACCTGAATAAGTAAGTCCTTCAGAGCTCTTATCGAGCACTCTTTGCACGGTATGGTAAATAATATTGGCCTGGAAATCCCGAATGGAATGGCAGGATAATACTTTATCTTCAATTTCTCTATAACTGCTGTTCGGAAAGGTAAATTGCAGCAACGCCTTTATCATTGGATGCTTCAGGTATTGCTGAAGCGCTTCCTGCACCTCGGCATCATTGTAGAACCGAATTTCTTCAAAGTTTGACACTATTTTTTAGCTTAAGGTTAGCAAAAGAACAAAAATTAAAATAATTCCGGGGTTTTATATTCCAAATAAATCTTTAGAATTCTGAGTAGTCACGGCAGCAACTTCTTCCGGAGTGACATTGTAAATTTCAGCCACTTTATTCAACACATTTACAAGATACGAACTTTCGTTCCGTTTTCCCCTATACGGTACAGGGGCCAGGTAGGGAGAATCGGTCTCCAGCACAATTTCAGATATTGGGATCACCGAAAGAAACTGGTCGATCTTACCATTTTTGAAGGTAACGACCCCACCTATTCCGAGTTTCATATTGTAGGAAAGCGCCTGTTCGGCCTGCTTTTGGTTTCCGGTAAAACAGTGAAAAATTCCGTAAAGATCTTCACCGGCCTCAGATTCCAGCACTTCGAAAACCTCTTCAAAAGCTTCCCGGCAATGAATCACTATAGGTAAGTCATGCTTTTTAGCCAGCTGAATCTGATATCGGAACGCCTCCTGCTGAATCTCCAGTGTAGATTTATCCCAGTACAAATCAATTCCTATCTCCCCTACAGCATAATATTTTCTTCGGGAGAGTTCCTTTTTAACAAATTCCAGCTCTTGCCTGTAATTCTCTTTTACATGAGTAGGATGTAAACCACTCATTAAAAAAACCTTATCAGGAAATTTCTTCTCAAGCTCAAACATTGCTTCTGAAAAGGAAGAATCGATGGCCGGGATAAAAAAGCGGGTAATATTTTCCCGTAAAGCCCTCTCTATCATCTCCTCCCTGTCCTCATCAAATGCCTCACTGTACAAATGCGTATGCGTATCTGTTATTATCATATTTACAAAAATAATTTATTTTGAACACCTATCTTTGTCAAAAAGAAAAGAATGTCATCGTTAAAGAAATTTCTCAAAGAAAAAGGTTACCAAAAAATTAACCTCAACTATACAGCCACTCAACATTTTGAACTTAAGGCCAAAATCAACAACATTGAAGGAAGTTTTATTCTTGATACGGGAGCATCCAGTTCATGTGTAGGTTTTGAAGCTGTTTCACATTTCAATTTACTAGCCGAAGAAAGTGACATCAAAGCTGCCGGTGCCGGGGCTACAGATATGCTCACACAAATCGCACAAAAAAACAACATCGAAATTAAAGGCTGGAAAAAGAAAAAAGTGGATCTCGTTTTATTTGACCTCACCCATGTAAACAATGCCCTGGTGAAACATAAAGCTGAAAAAGTACACGGAATTATTGGAGCCGATATCCTTAAAAAAGGTAAGGCCGTAATTGATTACAAATCCAAAAATTTGTTCCTGAAGTAAATTTCTCACAAACTATGGGGGATTTTCCCCATTGTGAAAATCATCATAATTGTAGATTTTTGAAATATAAATCTGGCAGTTATGAATCTTTCTTCTATTAAATCAAAACCCTTCCCAATAATTCTGGCTGTTTTCGTCGTAGCTGTTATCCTACTCAACATCTATTGCCTCATATTATCTGTCTAAGGTCCAAACAGCAATAGCTAATTCCATGGTATTTACTTTTTCAGAATACACTGAAATATTTTAAAAGCTAACAAGATCCAGGGTTACAAGGAATCTTCGTTCTATAGCTTTTGCATCAATATCAGTTCATTTAACTGAACTTCACAAAACCTTTATTTTCCGATTAAGAGAAACAAATCCAGCTAAATAGGAGCAAGAAAAAAGGCAATAATCCCCAAAGATCATTGCCTTTTTATATAAATTGTCCTGTCCTGAAATTACAATTCCAAAGCTCTTTTCACATCATTGTCCATCAACAACTCCTCAGGATTCTCTAGTGCTTCTTTTACCGCAACAAGGAATCCTACAGATTCTTTTCCGTCAATGATCCTGTGATCATAAGAAAGCGCTACATACATGATAGGTCTAATTTCTACATGCCCATCAATAGCCACCGGTCTTTCAACAATGTTGTGCATTCCCAGGATTCCACTCTGCGGAGGATTGATAATTGGCGTAGATAACATAGATCCGAAAACTCCACCATTAGTGATGGTGAAGGTACCTCCGGTCATTTCATCTACCGTAATCTTTCCGTCACGGGCACGTAATGCCAAACGCTTCACATCGGCCTCCACTGCGCGGAAGCTCATATTCTCCACATTTCTCATCACCGGAACCATCAAACCTTTAGGCCCGGAAACAGCAATACTTATATCCTTATAATCGTATTTGATCTGGTAATCTCCATCCATCATAGAGTTTACATCAGGATAAAGATCTAAAGCTCTTACCACTGCAAGGGTGAAAAATGACATAAAACCAAGGCTAACCCCGTGTTTATCTTTAAATTGTTCTTTATACTGCTTACGAAGTGAAAATATTGCAGACATATCTACTTCATTAAAAGTAGTTAACATTGCAGTATCATTCTTTGCACTAACAAGTCGCTCTGCCACTTTTCTTCGTAGCATGGACATTTTTTTGCGGCTTTCTCCTCTTTTCCCCTGACCCGGAGTTCCCATGGAAGCTTTTGCATTCACAGCGTCTTCTTTGGTAATCCTGCCATCTCGTCCTGTTCCTGAAACAGATTTTGCATCCATTCCTTTCTCATCCAGGATTTTCTTTGCTGCTGGAGAAGGGCTCCCCGTAGCGTAGGTTTTATCCTGTTGTTGTGAGTGGGTGCTGGATTTAGACGGACTTTCTGTTTTTGGAGCCCCTTTATCCGGACCGGATTGAGAAGCCACCTCTTCTTCAGAAGCTGTGGTGGTTTGTTTTCGTTCTTCTACTATTTCTTCAGCTTTTCCATCACTATCACCTCCACCGGGTTTTGGAGCATCTGTATCTATAAGACACACCACATCTCCCACAGCCACAGCATCACCTTCTTCAGCTTTAAGAGTAATAATTCCGCTTGCTTCTGCAGGCAATTCCAGCGTTGCCTTGTCACTATCTACTTCGGCGATTGCCTGATCTTTTTCAACGTAATCTCCATCTTCTACCAGCCATTGAGCTATTTCAACTTCTGTGATCGATTCTCCCGGAGATGGGACTTTCATTTCTAAAGCCATGATTTCTTGATTTTTATTTGTGTCCCGGCACCCCCTTTCTCGCCGGGCGCGGTAAAATTAATTATTATCTAATATTTTTACTTAACGTATTCTATTGTTTTGTCAAAAACAGTATCTATTACTTTTTCGTGACGCTTTTTAAACCTTGCAGCACTTCCGGCAGCAGGAGATCCGTAAAATCTTCTACTACAAACCCTGAAAGATTTTGCCTCATTAAAATGCAGCAACAAGTGCGCATAGGCTCCCATGTTTCTGGGTTCTTCCTGTGCCCAAACCACATCATCGGCATTTTTGTATTTATCCATTACCTCCTTCATTTTTTCTGTAGGAAGCGGGAATAATTGCTCTATTCTTACAAGCGCCACATCATCACGACCTAATTCCTCTCTCTTATCCAGAAGGTCATAATAAAACTTACCTGTACAGAAAACCAGTGATTTCACTTTTTTCACATCAGCAGTTTCATCATCGATCAACATTTTGAAACTTCCGTTTGAAAATTCTTCTTTAGTGGAAATTACTTTTGGATGACGAAGCAAACTTTTTGGAGTGAAAATAATTAATGGTTTCCGGTAGTTCACCTTCATTTGTCTTCTTAACAGGTGGAACATATTCGCCGGTGTGGTACAATCTGCCACCACCATGTTATCCTTGGCACAAAGCTGTAGGAATCGCTCCATTCTTCCTGAAGAGTGTTCCGCCCCCTGACCTTCATATCCATGAGGCAGTAGCATCACAAGACCATTCTGAAGCTTCCATTTATCTTCCGCAGCTGAAATATACTGGTCGATCATGATCTGCGCTCCATTGACGAAATCTCCAAACTGCGCTTCCCAAATAGTAAGACAGTTAGGACTGGCCATAGCGTATCCATAATCAAATCCTACCACTCCGTATTCGGAAAGCGGAGAATTATAAATCTGAAAGTCACAGGAAGCGCCTTGTTTGGCATCGCAAAAAGTACCCTTTATCTGGTTCAGCAGAATGACCTCTTCTTCGCTGTCTTCCACTTTTACGATAGCATGTCGGTGAGAGAAGGTCCCCCGCTCTACATCCTGTCCGCTCATTCGCACATAATATCCATCCTGAAGCAAGGTGCCATAAGCCAGTAACTCGGCCATAGCCCAATCCAGCTTATTCGTCTCAAAAAACATTTTGTGACGCAACTCGACCAGCTTCTTGATCTTTCTCATGAATTTCTTGCCTTCAGGTAATTCCGAAATCGATTCGGCGACATCCGCAAGTTGTTGGGGATCGACAGTGGTATCCACTTCCTCCATCATCTTGTCCTCATCGGCATTTTCAAATCCCTGCCATTCATCCCGCATAAAAGGGGTGACAGTAGTACTTTCTTCCTTTCGGGAATCCTCAAGATCTTCTTCCAGTTTTTTCTTGTAATCATCCTCAAGCATCTTAAGGAAATCATCATCTATTATCCCGGAAGCTTTTAGCTTCTCAGCATAAAGATCTCTGGTGTTTTTATGGTCCCCAATTGCTTTATACAGCTTTGGTTGGGTAAATCTAGGCTCATCACCTTCGTTATGACCGTATTTTCTATATCCAAGAAGATCAATAAACACATCCCTTCCAAACTCCATTCTAAAATCAAGTGCGAAAAGAACCGCATGCACTACTGCTTCGGGATCATCTGCATTCACATGAAGAATAGGAGATAAAGTTACTTTGGCCACATCTGTACAATAAGTAGAGGAACGTGCATCTAAATAATTTGTAGTAAAACCAATCTGGTTGTTTACTACAATATGAATGGTTCCCCCGGTTTTATATCCCTCGAGTTGAGCCATCTGCACTACTTCATAAACCACTCCCTGTCCTGCAATGGCTGCATCACCATGTACAATGATTGGAAGTACCTGTTCAATATTATTTCTATAGTGCCTGTCTTGTTTTCCCCTGGCAATTCCTTCCACCACCGGACCAACGGCCTCCAGGTGAGAGGGGTTTGGAGCAATATTAATATTGATCTCTTTTCCACTGTCAGTTTTCCTGCATGAGGTCCATCCAAGGTGGTATTTTACATCGCCGTCAAAGAATTCTTCAGCATAATCTTTTCCGTCAAACTCGGTAAATATGTCTTTTGCACTTTTCCCGAAGATATTTGTAAGGGTATTAAGACGTCCACGGTGAGCCATCCCCATCACGAAATCCTTCACACCGTAATCGGCTGCTTTTTCTATAAGGCTGTCAAGTCCCGGGATTAAACTCTCCCCTCCTTCAAGGGAAAAACGTTTTTGACCCACATATTTTGTATGCAGGAACGATTCAAAAGAGACCGCTTCATTTAATTTCCTAAGAATTTTCTTCTTCTCATCAACATTGAATTTAGGCTGATTCTCGTTAATATTAAGCCTGTCCTGTATCCACTTCACCTCCTCAGGCTTACGAATATACATGTACTCAATACCTATAGAGTCACAGTAAACCTTTTCCAGGTGTATCACGATCTCTCTTAAAGTGGCAGGCCCTATTCCAAGGATTTCCCCTGCATTAAAAGTACTGTCCAGATCGTTCTTTTCGAGACCAAAATTCTCAATATCCAGGGTAGGTGAATATTTCCTTCTTTCGCGCACCGGGTTTGTTTTGGTAAACAAATGTCCACGGGTGCGGTATCCATCAATTAATTTTACTACCTGAAATTCTTTGATTACAGATTGCGGCATTTCGACCGCTTGGCCATTTTCGGGGTTTTCTACGACAATTTCTCCGTTTCCAGAACTCTCTACACCGAAATCAAATCCTTGAAAAAAGGCTCGCCAACTTGGCTCTACACTATCAGGATATTGTAGGTATTGTTCATAAAGTTCAGCAAAATAGGCTGTATGTGCGGCATTTAAAAATGAAAATTTATCCATAAGGTGAAACTAATGTTTCTATTTTATAAAACTTTCCAAAAATACAATTTTTAGAAAAGATAGCCCGATTCAATTCATATATTTATATTTCGAATTATAAGAAGTTTAACATGATGAACCTGATTTCTATAAAAGAACGCTCTTTTTTCACCTGTATCCTGCTCATTATTAGCATCCCTCAGCTGCTGCTTTCCCAAAACAGCTTCGCAGAAGAGGACAGGTTTTTCGAAA
>JACLAD010010895.1_pt1 | contig 15987 bp, 21 predicted proteins | sample 8027901 | NCBI WGS metagenome assembly JACLAD01 (sample SAMN15725071, study PRJNA655200) | protist metagenome | isolation source: fluorescence activated cell sorting (FACS) single amplified genomes of... | place: Spain: Blaines Bay Microbial Observatory, Mediterranean Sea | collected 2016-07-05 | reverse complement strand
ATTGTGCGCTGGAGTAGATTAAAATGTAAAATGTAGGGTTGAAGCTGCTCGTGAATGTTTCATGTTTTATAATCCTCCGGCATTTTTTTATAATTACAAAAAAATCATTTTCATTGAATTTCATCCATTGCGCTCTGAAGTGCGTCAAAACACGGGACTAGGAAGATGCTCATCATGCTATGGTGTATGTTATTCAAAAGACTTTTTCATGAAATTTTGAATTTCGAGACCAAAGGCATATGTTGTTGAGTCGTATTTGTATTAATTAGTAGCATATATGTTTCATCCATCTTTTCAAATTACATACATTTTGGTTCAGTCTACTTTTTTTCTTTCACATACACTCATAATATACCACTTTGTACAGCATTCAAAATTTTGTGTCAAACCAAATAATTTTATTTTAAGACGGTAGCTTTATTTCAATAGCAGAGCAGAGCAGAGTGCAATGGATGATGAGGAGGTTTCAATAGATGATTTAGACGCGTTAGAAGGGCATGTAGGTGGCGCTGTTGAGACTGATTTTTCAAGTGACTCGGATAGTGATGAAGAGGGAGAAGAGGAGGATGAGAAAATAATATTAGATGATGACGATGAAGACGAAGAAGATGAAACGGTATCTGCAGAGAGCAGCCTAGAAGCCACCAAAGGCACTAGTGAAGATATTGCTCACGCCCCATACATAGCAGAGCGTGATCCTTCCCCTTCTCCCCGCCATAGTCCCTTCGCGGCGTTAACCAAAAAGCAAGTAAATCCAGTCGATGATCTAGATGACATTGATTTCTCACCCAGAAGTAGTGTATTTGACACTGAAGCCCTGTCCGACTTTAGCTCTGATGAAGATGAGGACGATGTTCAGCACGAGTTTCAGAAAGTGATTTTGAAAAGTATTTTCTGTAACAGCGTAAAAATTCTACCAAAAAAGTATTTTTGGATCCAAAAATTGCACATTGTTTTGTGTCATATCTGATTTTGTTGTTTCTTAGGTTACCGACACTTCCACCTCAAGCGGAGCCTAGCAAACATCGATCCATCGAACCAAAAGACGCTCAAGCCTTTGTCACCAATCAAATTCAAGCTCTCTGGCATGAAAAAGCGCACTATCTAGCAGATGGCCAGCCTGAAATCATTGGCGTATTGATCGAAACCGCCCCACGGAGCAAAGGCTGGAAGGATGAAAACCTCTACCAAAAGCTAGTCAAGCAAATGAAAGCGTTGAAAGCAGTTGACTCCGCACTTCAAAAAATGCAGGAGTACCCAAATTACCCATCATTAGAGCAATTACGCAGCGTTGTCAAACTAGCGAGGTCAACCCTCCCGAAGGAATTCTTTTTTGCTACGCCGCGTTTACGCGATTTAGTGGTCAGAGGGCTGAGGTATGAATATGATACGGGCATTGTTCAAGCAGAGTTTGAGGAAGGGTTTTGAAAAAAATATGTTTGATTTTATGAGTTTTTGGTAAGTTTCTGTTCATAATTGAATCAAAATAATTATTTGTTTTAGGTTGAATGCGAATAGTGTGGTTAAGAGGTGGTGGGAAGATTATATGCCGGACTCCCGAGGACCGGGAGAAGAGTTCGGATTCTGATTTCTAATGATTATGCTGTTTTTGTTCGGCTTGTTGTGTTCTTGCATGCTGGCGCGCGGCTATGTTGTTTTAGTTCGGTTTGTTTTGTTCCTGCATGCGGTCGCGCGGCGCGCGCTTGTTTTTGTCGCTCGTAAAAAAGGTGTTGAAAAGCAAGCTAAAAAAGAAAGCAAGGCTGGCGAGGCTTCCGAAAATGCACAAGGAGTCGACACCGACGATTTGCAGATTGAAAAGAAGGTATTTTGCTTCCGCCGCCACATTCATTTTCGCTTGCTTGCTCAAGCGGCATTAGAAGCGCAGACAAACCGGATGCCAAATCTTTTCCTTTTAGGATCTGGCTGCACTCCTCGACAGCGGTCGCGTACCCATTCCAAAACTCAAAAGCCTCTGGCCCTGGCTAGGTCAACATAACCTCGGCGGCATCAAAATCTCCTTTGGGAATTTTTTTTCCCAAACACCTCGTCAACGTGATTCCTTTCATTTTTGCAAGCAGTATTTCTGGCGCATCTGAGCCGGACAGCCATTATATGTTCGCGTACTTGCAAAGCCATTGTGCCCAAGGAATCCGATTACAGGCGCAACCTCTTCCGATGTTGATAATTCGCGCTGCTTGACATCACAATTGGATCTTGCGATTCGTAAAAGCTACGCCAATTATGAAAACGTGGGCAAGGAGCTAAAAGCTTCTCTTTTGTTTGAGATTGCTACGCAATGTAGGCTTTGGCGATGACAGCCCCCCCGAAACCCTAACTGGGAAAGCGACGAAATAGTGAAGCCCGCGGCAATCTCCATGTTGAAACACCTCACGTCAGGTGAAGATCCCATTGTAGATGAGGAGGTAACGGGTATCTACCCAGCACCGAGGCACAAACAATTTAACTTTGTTAGCTCAGAGAGCGAAGTAAGTGGCTCGGAAACCCCAGTGAAAAAACGCATTATCGTTTCCAAGCAAGTGAAGTACGGCTTCAAATTTCGTAAGGCCGTCCTTGAAGCGGGGTATCCGATTTCAAAACGAAATTCAAGTTTCACATACAATTAGAGAAAATGTCGGAAAAGCAGCGAAAGCAGAGTTCTTTTCTCAGAAGCAACATAATGTTGCAATCTTATATTTTCTACTTGGGGACCAAAGTAATGAAAGACTACTTTCTAAACGCCGCAGGCGTCATCCCCACTCTCATCTGGCAAGATGGTCGCCTCAATTTATTTGACGTTGCCTGCCAGTTCAAGGACCTTGCCCCGCATCTATTTTTCACTAAACCGGGCGACAAATTCTGAGTTTGATTACCCGTGCGCATCTTATGAATATGGAAGAATATTATGGTATCATTGGTGTGATAGAATTGATAGTGCTTGCTTGATCGGGTACTGTGATAGATTACAAGATGCTCTGCTGGGGAGCTTTGGAGCGAGACATCCCGAAGGATTTGGAATGGTTTTTGATGCCTCGCATAAGTTTCTTAAGTCCGACATCTTGAACAAGCATAAGGAAAACATCAATTTGAATTTCAATTTGGATACCTGGCTTTATTGTTTGAAAGATCCGCACCTGCAGGAGTTGTTTATCCGCCTGTGCACCAAGCCTCGAGGCGAGTGGGCCCACGCCATCAACCAGGAAAGTGGCACACTGTTGGTAGGAGACATCCATGGCTCTGAGCTTTTCCTCGACCGTGTAGGTGAGGCCTATCGCTACGCTCAGCAGCTCCGTAAAGCGCAGACTCCGCGCTCAGCTAAGAGACGTCTGATTGAATCGAATTTAAACTCCCGCTTGTTTTTTGTTTTCATATTTTTTTTTGTTCGGCCTGGGTCAATCGGTTTGAGAATTGAAACTTTCGCATTGATTCGCTTTCTGCTTGTTTTTTGTTCGCATTGCGCATTTATATTTATTTTGCCATCATTTTTTGGCTACCGCAATACCATGAAGCAGAACGTCTTCTTCTTGCTAATTCAGTCCTGTGCCAGAACCACTCCGCCCTCAAAGCGGCGCGCGACCTCTGCGATGCGCACGAAGGGCAGATGAAATTTTCGCGCGGAACGGCGGCCAAGATTACCATTCCAAATCAGTTGCAAATGAGCAGTTGTTGGCCTCGCATGAGACGGAAAAGCAAAATCTACACGTGCAGCAATTTCCAATTAGTGGCCAGAGCAACCCAAAACGGATCATATGGCTAAAGGAGGACATGATCGAAATTGACGTTGATTAATTACCCCTTGTGTTGTATTCCTGTGCTGTCATCTGTGAAGAGGGCGCCAACGAGGTTCGTTTCCATCAAATCGGAAGTGGCATATGCCAGTATTACTGGGCAAAATTCCCCAACCTGAGATTTATGCCCGCGGAGGATGATGAATTATCGAGACTTCTAGTTTAAAACCTTTCTTTGGGGGTTTTGTTTGGTGGCCGATGATCCCACAATCCACGCATCCAGTCAGGGCCGAGTGTCGTGCTACCTGCGTGTTGACCAATGCACATTGTCCAGTCGCCGCGCCGACAGGATCCTTGCCATTAGTCTTGCACGCGAGGAGTTGAGAAACTCAGCAACTCCGCCCAGTCATGATGAGTTGTAGCTTTTCTAGCGTGCGTCTGCCAACTTCAAGCAGTTGCTCAGTCAGGAAGTTGCGAAGCCGCTGAGCAAGGCGGCGGAAGACATAAGCAAGCGCGCCATCCTCAAAAAAAGCGAGAAAGAAGCCGCTGCCGTGCGAGCATGGTTGAAAAAGTAGTTTCACTTTTTTTGTCATTTTTTCCAAAGAGTTTTTCGAAACAGTGACCAATTTAATATGAATCGATTGTCGGATAAAAAAACCGCGTGTTCAAGGTGGCCTCGCCCAAGCTTTGCATCAGCAAAGTTTTTTGGTGGTCCTTTTGGTCTTGCTCCGAATGCTTCCAGAGCCACGCCCATTATTGTTATTCTTTTTTGAGGAGAGCATCAGTGACGTGCAGTACCCTGCCGACCCTAATGCCATCAACGCCCTCCTTGAGCAGGCGTATGCATTTTTGGATGCATTTTTCGTTTTTCAAAAAATGACTATGTCAGAGCACCTCACAGATCAATTTGCGTAGAGACTCCGTTGCCTTTGATCTCGCAGATCTCAGCATATGTGGGCGGCGCACTATATTGAAGTCCACGGCGCCAAGCATTTCGTTAACAAGCTCCTCGCATTGGGTTTCGTCTCGAAGTTCCGTGAGGTATATTTTGAAGAGGTCAGGCGGAATTTGAGCTGTGTCCAGATTCTCACAATTTCCATCGCTATTTTTGGATCGCTCACCTCACAGATCATTTGCTTATCATTTTTAGGCCGGTCTCGAAGATTGAAAGATTTGTTAAGCAAAAATAGCCCGTATTCAATCTTCGCCGCACTCAACCAGCATAACGACAAATGGAAAAACTAGAAGACCCGAATTGTTTTAAATACTTCGAGTATGATTCTTTGATTTTTTTGTCGATGTCACCGAGGTCTGGATGGCTGGCGGCATCGGCAAGTTAATCACCAACCCTAAGGATTTTGAAGAATTTGTAGAAAGGTTTGAGCGCGCTCAGCCGAGTTTGTCCCACGGTCTTGAGTGGCTGAAAGAAATCCGCACCTCGGAAGCAAGCGAGGCGAAGCTGATGCAGGACAGTTGCATTACATCGGCCAAGTCCACATTGTATGCCGTGCTGGTCAAGCAAGTAAGAATCCTTTTCCATTTAGATTGCTGGATACATCCCTTTGGTCGATAATGGAGAAAAATTATTACGGCGTACGCTACTGCCCAAGCGAAAAGCAGCTGCAAGAGATGATCCATAGCGTGTTCCTTCAGTTGTCTGAAATTCACATGTCGGGCGATTTGCACAACGACCTAAAGCCAGATAATATCATTTGAAGGGCGCTAATCCCAAGTTTGTTTACATACCAGAAGGAAGAGGCTTCGAACGCGGCACCATCATAGCTCTCAATCTTGAACCACCGGATTGCGCCTGGCATGCAGAGCGTCTGCTCGTTATGTTTGTCGCAGACATCAAATTTGAATTCCCGCTTTTTTTTGTTTTCATATTTTGTTTTTTCGGCCTGGGTCAATCGGCTTGAGAATTGAAATTCCCGCATTGATTTGCTTTCTTTACGTTTTTTCTTTGCATTGCGCATTTATATTTATTTCGTCTTCATTTGTTTGTTATGGGTCGAGATTGTTTTGGGCGAAGCATTGGATGGGGAAGGTTCAGAGCGGGTATACAAATGAAGTCCAAGAAAGGGATATTATCACTTTTGTGATTAATTTTTCCTGTTGGTGGGCGTGAAAACAGGAAATTTTGATGAAAATCGGGTCTAGGTGAACTCAAAATTGGAAAACTGAGGCCTCGCCAAAAATCGTGATTTTTTCATTTTTTGTTCACCTACCGATGGTCAGAAAAAAATTTTCTGGGGTGGTTCAGATGATCCAAACATTGTGTTTGAGACCCCTCTTTGGAATGCCGTGATAAAATTTTTTGTCGTTTGATTAGATTTTTACATTTTCGATGATTTCATTTTTTTTGTTTTTTAGCTTACCAAAAATTCTAAAAATCGATTTTTCAAAAAATGCAAAATTTTCAACTTTTTCTTCCAAATTTCATCATTTTTTGTTATTTTCATATTTTTTTCATCAAAATCCATTTCTGTTATCAAAATTTCAATTTTGTGTTTTAGGTTTTATCGAATGACCTCTTCCGTAAGGTGGTATCAAGGAAGCATTCCATCATTGAATACGGGGTGAATTTCTGCTATGTACCACCATATTTAGCACCCGCAAACGACCCCTATTCTCAACGAATCGTCTTCCTGTTCAATTTTCTCTTTCGAATCCATCCAAAGGAAACCTTCAACCACCCGCTGTTCTCCTTCATCAAAGAAATGTACGAGCGCATCCAGTCCAAGAAACGGATATTAATTTAATTTGTGTGTTGTTTTTCTTTTAAGATATTTCAAATATTTAGCTGTTTTGGTGTGTTTTCAATCAAATTCATTTCTTTTGTGAAAATTTTAGTTTTGTTTTTTAAAAAAATTAGGTACGACGTGGATTTAGATCTTAACTTCTGTCCGCCGGAGCTGTCAAACAATGCATACCTCTTTTTGAACGTGAAAGATGAGGTAATAACGCGATGTATCCTTCGCTTGCTACCGTTGGTCATGGTGCCAGGTGTGAAAACATCTAATTGCAAAACTACAGAGGATATTGATAAAATCGCGGAGAAGACGGTCAAAACATTTGAAGACAAAGAACGATTCGACCTCGCTGAAAGTCTCGAAATTCAGCTAGGTCCAAACAAAATGGATTATGAAAAACAAATTGAATTTGATGTTTTTAATTTTTTTGTTTGCTGTGTCTTTTTTTTCTTCTTCTTCCATTACAAATTTGAATGCTCTTTATCTTTTTAGGTATTCACAATCTTCCATTGTCCGGAGCGCCTCCAAAAACGTGTCAGTGGAGTAAGCATGAGGTGATATTCTTCCAGCGGTTAGTGATTAACTTTAAGAAATGGAGTCGAAGAAAGGGATATTGACATCACTTTTGTGACGCGTTTTTCCTATACGAAATCGTAAAGACGCGAATCTTTTTATCAAAATCGGGATAGTGCGAACTCAACAATGGAAAATTTGAAGATTCGATTTTTAGTTTTTTCTATTCATCAAAAAAATGTTCAAAATCGGATTTTCAAAATATATAAGTTTTGCGTTTTTTCCATTCATTTTTAACAAATATGTCTTATTTCTAGTGTTTTTTCTTTCCGAATTTTTTCTTTTATATTTTTTTGATTTTTTTTAGGCTGGGAGAGCCGTGCGCACAATCATGAGCTATCGCTCGAGGAGAAAAAAGAATTAATCGAGGAGCATAATAAGAATAAATACGGGTTTTACCAGTCGTTCAATTCACTGATCAATCGCATGCTCCGCGCTAAATCCTTTCAAAAGGTAGCCACCGCGATGCTCAAGGATATGGGTCCGTCACTATCAAAACCAGATACCCAACCAACCATCTACGAAAGTCTGAGAAATGGATTTTTCTTCAAATATTTTTTTCTTACATAATGCTGTGAGAATAGAGCACAATGTATGATATAGTGCAATTATTACGAAACGATGATGTCAAAAAATGTAAATATAAAATTATATGTGACAAATAACATGAAATAACGAATATGGTGTATAATATCATTCAAATCATCGTTCGAATCGTCCCTCTCCCCCTCTGCATTTATCAGAGTTTATCGTCCGTCCACCATGAAATCTTGGTACGATTTGACAATTGAGGAGGAACAGGAACAAAATCAGTCCATCTCGCACGCGGACCTTCAAGCACATTTTATGCGCCTTAATGAAGAATTGGCGCTCAAACGCGATGTCCAAAAAATGTCCATCTCGGACGGGGACCTTCAAGCACATTTTATGCGCGTCAATGAAAAATTGGCACGCAAACGCGATGTCCAAAAAAAGTCCGTCTCGGACGTGGACCTTCAAGCACATTTTATGCGCCTTAATGAAGAATTGGCGCTCAAACGCGACCTCCAAAATCAGTCCATCTCGGACGCGGACCTTGAAGACACCTGCTGCTTTGAACTCAGCGTTACTATCCTTTGGGAGTAATTATTGATTTTTTTAATTCTAATATGAATAATAATGTAAATATGGTGTAATTATAACCGAACAAGACATCTCAATGGAAAAGTGGAAAAACAATGGATGCGATGCAGTCGTTGGGTGGGTAGTTTTGCATTTTTTTAGCGCCCAGCGACTGCATCGCATCATTTTTCCAATTTTTTGTGCAATTTCCATTGTTTTTATTGTTTTTTATTTCTACGTATTTCGCTTATTTTTCATTGTTTTTCACGTTCTTTGTTCCAAAATTTATTTATTTCATAATTGTTTTTCAATTTTCAGGTGAATCCCCACCCATGTGGAACTTTGCTTGTTTCGATATACCACCGTCATCAACACCCTGGGATAAGCCCAAACTGACTAGCGATACATGGTACAACGACAAGCAGCTACTCAAAACGTTTGGCTTTACCAACACTAAATTCAATAATTGCCTCCCTACTACCACCAACCTAATCAAAAAGCCAACCCTCTCCGTCACGAAATACACCTCCAAATACCACGGTTGCCCGCACGGAATTAGCCAGCGACTCAACGACATCCAATCATACCTCAACCAACTAGAATCCCTTGGTAGTAACGACGCTGCAGATGGCCACTTGAAAAAAACAATCAAAGCAAGGGTCGCTCGCGCTCAATGGGTCTGAGAAAGAAATCAATTTTTGATTTCAATTTGTTTTGGAATTTTGTATCCAATTTTTTTTGAATTTAGGTTCTGGAAGTTGGCCGTTTGTTGACACCTATCACAACGGACAGTAATGGGGATGATCTGATGGATGAGGGCGTTCGCTGGCAGAAAGCAACCGTTTCAACATGGAAAAAGCTCCACGCAACCGGCAACGCCAAACCATGGACGAAGTTTATGGGGATAGACCCGGCAACGACACTAGTCTGTGCAACGGATGCTGAAATTGAAGTATTGCGTAGGGCCTTGCAGCAGAGGATAGATAAGATTAGTACTTTTGAAAGTGAAGCGAAGTCGATAAATAAGCATACTGACGGTGTGGCCGACATTCTCGAATCGTTTGAAGTATACGAATCCAGCGGGGAGATAAATAAATTCGCATCATTTAGCCCAAAGGACGACGGTGACATATGCCGGGAACGGGAATGCCTAGCCATGGGATTAGAAGACGCATCCGGGTTTAATCAGCAATTCACTAGCATTTTAGATCATGCCCTACCAGCAAAACTGCAGACCCTCGTTCAAGATGCGTCGCCGCCGACAATCCTCGCAATTGTTGAAAACAGCAAGTTTGTCGGTTACACCGATGGGGAATACCTACCAGAGGTTGCGCGTTGCTGCGATTTAGGTTACATGAAGCCATCGAAGAAGGAGTTGAGAACATTACGTTCGCTTGCGCAGCGGTATCAGTTATTTGATAAATACGGCCCCGCCCTTCCAGAAATAATAGCAAAAACCATTGCAATCTTCTCTTTCCGATTCCGTATTCACCTCAGTCTCACCTTCAAATCTAAAGCCGGAGATATCTGTGTAATCCCCCACGCGGATCTCCTCTTTTATGAGCATCAATGCAAGCAATTCAACCTTGACTGCCCAGAACGCAAGTTGATTGAAGAACGCGTCGCAATCGCCAACAAATCACTAACTCCGATATTAAACAAAGATAATACAACCCTACCGACGCTTGCGCAGTACCGTAAAACCATCAGACAAGCGCAAGGCTGCGGCGTCTCCCACCCAATCATTGAAATCATGTCCATGAATGTAGAACAGTTTTACCCGTGGGTTGCATCGTTTAAGGAATTGGAGCAGATTTTGAGTAAGAAGAATGTTGCGATACCATATGAAAAGGTTGTAAGCTTACATATGAAAGGGCAGGATCTATCATTCTGCAAGGAAAGCGAAAAGATGAAGACTAAAATTGACCAGTGGTATGAGGAGGCACACGCGTTGGAGTTGCAAGGGCAAGAGTACGTTATTTTTTCCATTTTTTCGTGTTTTGTAATTAATTTTGAATGTTGTTTGAAAGGTTTTTTGCGCCGGATCGAACAGGGAAGGTTACACCCGAGCAAGTTGCCAAGTTTTTGAGTGAGTCAACAAAGTATGATTTACCCTGCCACAAGCGCCTAGGCGTGTTGCAGTCAACACAAACTGAGCTAGAGAAGCAGGTTAGGGGGATAATTATTGAGAACAATCAGAACTTCAGCCCGCAGAATTTATTCAAGGCTAGTAATCTAATGAGCAGCAGTCCCATGCAGATTGACGATGAGAAGATAGGGCTGACAAGAGCAATATGGATTGCAGCATGCCGGACGCTAGAGTATTTTGAGGTCAAATGCCAGACGTCCTATTTTCTAGAGATGCCGATAAACGCCGCAAGGCGCCTGCAACAGCTCGCACCAGCGAAGAGAACGGAATGGCATGACTATATCGATGGGTTGGTTGCGATATACGATGTGATAATGACCCAAGCGCAGATTAATGCGCCGGCATGGGCGAGGTTGCGGATGGCGGCTGGTTTATTTCCAATCGAAATGATCGGGTACGATTTTTCTTTTTTTGGTTTTTGGTGCGCGAATCTGTGATTTTCCTAGTGTTATCTCGTATGATAAATTCTCCCGCGCTTCAGATCGAAATGCACGGTAGAGCTGGACCAGGTCGCCTGGGCGCTAAGCCAAGCAAAGCTCATCCTCAGCGAGCGCGGTTCCTGCACTTTGGTCGCAAAAACTGGAAAAGCGTAAGGCTTCCGCTTCGACGCTGTTCGGCCGCGCGATTGCCAAGTCGCATGAGTTTGGCTTTTTTGAGTGGTGTTTTTCGTTGTAAGGGTCAAGGAAAATGAATTGTATTTGTGCATGTGTTTGAATCGCTTCTGAGCTGTTTTGGGGTTGAATGGATGCGCATCCAACTCATTCCAAGAGTGTTCCAAACCAAACGCGTGGCCATTGAGCAGCGCCCATGCGAAAGCAGCGCAAAGCAACTGAGACGCTGGTTTAAAGTCGACGCGCCCGAAGAATTTCAAAATTTTGGTTCGCGATTTCGGGTTTTCAAATTAAATTTGTTTGGCTCATTGTACTATTATAGTTTCAAATTATCACCACATCAATAGCCCCCCACACACAGGCTTTCGCTTCGCCATTTTCAGCCGCGCGATGGCCAAGTCGCATGATTTTGGCTTTTTGAGTGTTGTTTTTGGTTTTCAGAGTCGGAGGAAATGAAAGATTTTTGAGCATTTTTATGAATGGCCTCTCAGCTGTGCGACCTCTCCTCATTATGTTATCCTAACTAATGCTCGCCCAGCCGACGTCACATTAGGGCTCGCGCGCTCATCGTCACATTGAAGCCGATCGTCATCCTCACATGACGCGGACACGCTCACAGCGCTCAAGTGGAATGTTTTAATTCCGGCGAGCAAAAGGGAGTTGGAAGGCTTCATAGAAGTGGTCGCCAGCAGCTCTTTTGGCCACGCGATTGCCAAGTCGCAAAAATTTGGCTCTTTTGGGTTATGTCTTCGGCGGTAAGAATTGCAGGAAATGAAAGTTTATTGCATCGTATTTTTCACTCGATTTGTTTTTTCAATGATTATATTTCTAGGGAGCTTGATAAATTGAAAGCTAGATTTGTTGACAAGAATTTCAACGTTGTAATCATAGACGTCGAAAAAGAAGGGGTCAATAATTTAAAATTTAAGAGTATACGAGAAATCGATATCAAAAACAAACTGCAGCAACTCGAGATGAAATTCATGGCCACGCGCTCCGTACTTGAACCCTTCCCAAAATCCATGCGACCCGGCGGCGACCGCGCTTGGCACGAATACATAAATATAATATCCAACCCGAACTTTGAAACCAAGCAAATCCTACAATTTCTAATGACAAATAATGGATCCCGCGCTTTCATGAGTTGGAACGAGGAGTCAAACCGCCGCCAGATGCTCGAATTACCCGCCGTAAACATAAAAGGTACAGACAGGGATTTTGAATTTATTGGATATTTTAATGTCTGAATACTATTTTTAAATTTTTTGTTTGATTTTTCAATTTTCCATGCTTAGGTATCAGTGACAAGATTAAGTTACCACTGCGCCGGTTTGCAGTACGCATTTTGAGTAAGGCAGACATACCTCAACCCGAAGATATTGAGATGGAGCAGATAGTCGCGAATAGTCCGGATATTAAGATTTATGTGAGTCATTTGCTGAAAAAGGTTGCAAAGGACGTCTGTTTTGCAAAGAAAGCGACCGCCTCCGCCCCTCCCTCTCCCGAGCCAGCAGCTGCTGTTTCAGGAACACCAAGGGCGAAGGCAAAAGGCAAAGCAAAAAGCAAAGCTGCCGCGTCGAAAAAAAGAAAAGCGGAAGATTATCTTGAAAGACCATTCAGACATAAGTGACTACTAGCAATCAAAAATTGTTTTGATATGCTTTTTCGCATAATTTGGTTCTTGAAAGAGTTTTTTTATCTTTTTTGATTGAATTTCATTCATAATTTTACTTTATGTTTTTGTAATTAAGGTTATATCCAACCAAAGGAAGCGGCCAAACGCTTGATCATTTACTTTTTTGTGCGCCAGTTTTTACAGAAGTATTGTACTGATTTTAATTTTTTGCGTCATTATTACGATTACATTATTGTTGATGGTTGTTTTTGATAGATTTCAAGTAGTTACATCATGTAGATTGTTTTCTTTTTGATAGAATTGAATGACAGAAGTATGATATGCACTCCGATTTTTCTGCGTCCGTATGACTAATAACATTTTCATCATTCCCATTATACGTGTATACATGTTCTCCTGTTTGTTATAATTCATCAACCTATTTCCAAATTTATACTTAATCAAGCAAAACACTTTTTGTATACATCTAATTATTGCTTAGTTGTGCAATCAATTAAGTACAACAATATAATATTGAATCAAAATATTTTTCAATAATCACAAAATACAACAAAGCAACAAAATTCATTTAAGTATGCTCCAAAGCGCCTGGGAGTTTTTGACGGCGTTATGTTGTGAACCCAGCGCAACCAGGGATGATGAGATTGTCATTGAAAAGGGATACTTTTTGGATATTTTGGTGTCAGTTTTATTATGTTTATTGCAATTTTATTTATTTTATGTTGTAACTAAGATTATTTCCTGCTTGCGTGACGAATCAACGCGCTCCACTGCAAGGCTGCTATCTGGAAAAAGATTGACACAAAAAATTAAAAACGATGGTATGCCAAAGCAGGATGATATGTAATGATATATTGTGCATTTTTCATCGAATTGTTCGGTATCATAATTTTCAGACAACAATTTGTTTTTCAAAAATTTTATATATATTAATTTTTTTCATGTTATTAATTATTATTCAATTTGTTTGTATTTTCAGCACCCAGACTCATGCGAAGAAAGTTAGTTGGGGCAGCATTTCCGTATACGAATACGAGGAGGAGTAATTGCTTAAAAAGTTTGTTGCAAAAAAAGCTTTTTACCGAAATATATTGACATACTGATACATCATGTTTTAATTTTCAGTAAATATGGATTTTTGTTCGCGTATCAAGGCAAATGGGCTTCCACAATCTGATTAATACTTCACAGCGATATGTCAGATCGAGCTTCAGTTTTGTCGGCGATGGTGCCGGTGGTGGCGGTGGCGTGCGTGATCAAGGTGGTGCTCAGAGAGTGCGCAGTTCTAGAAGTGCGCACAGCAGTAGTAGTGGCACGTACAGTCATATTGGTGTGCATAGCGTGGCGAGTCAAATTCGCGGCAATCGCGATACCGGGGTTAGATTACATTCTAATGGAAGAGTGCATAGATATGGAAGTGCTCAAAGCAGCAATAGCGCTAGCGGTTCCGGCTTTCAAGGATCACGCTATGATGAGAGTGCTTTCCAGAGAGCGAGACCCAAATGTAATGGTAGAGCTGGCGTTGACAGAAGTACGTACGGCTTCGGTGCCTGAATTGATGTCAGGTTTTGTACATCATTCGTACATTCAAACCTCCATCACATTGCTTGAATTTGTATGTTGTCGACATGAAAAACATGTTTGTTTTCTTATTCATCATGGTTCATTTTCAGTTTTGCCTCAAAACAATTATATTACAATTTTTTGTTCTTACACCACAGAGATGGCCTCCATGTAATTCGATGAAAATCACACTTCTTATTTTCCTATCATTTTGTTTGTCAAATTGCATACAAATGAAAACAGTGGCCACCACAATGGCGAATCCTAATTTAGATGGTACTAAAAAGGGTTGAATTTACAGTTTTCTTTTTTACATTTTTTATATTATTGTACAGGCAAAATCAATTACTCTCGCCCTGAATTTCAAGACGTAGATCAAACTAAATTTTTCTCACTCATTCCACTCGCCTCATTTACACTACGCGCTTGCACCTACCCAGCAAATGTGATTAAAACAATACAACAAGCCAACCCGTCGAGTATAAGTGCATGGGGATGTTTTAAAGATTTGTATAAGCAGAATGGATTGCGCTCGTTATATAGAGGGTTTACAGTCAGTGTGCTGCATGTGGCGATCGGGCCGATATATATGACGAGTTTGGAATATTCAAGGCATTACTTGCAGCAGCAAAGTGGGATGGTACGGCCTGATGGAAGTCCAGCGGATTTTAAGATCAATGTATTATGCGGGGCATTTGCGGGGGCTGCGAGTCAAATACTGAGCACACCAATAGACGTTGTCACGCAGAAGCGAATGGTCAGCAACAGTGATACCCGCAGTATATTAAAGAAAATGTATAGAGAAGGAGGATTGCGAGCGTTTCAGCGTGGCTACGTGATATCAGTCCTGCAGACAGCTCCTTCGGGGGGATTGCTGTGGGGTTTCTGGAGTGTAAGTCACTCTTGGTTGGGTTGGCTTGTCCCATGGACTACCGATGTTAGGACGGCATCAGCTGATAAGAAGGCGGCAGATGTTGTTCTATCTGGATTTGCTGGTGCTCTTTCAGCGGTACAAAAAATGTTTTTGACATACCAACACAAAAAAAAATGTTTTTCAAAATTCTAAAAGAATGCAACATTTTTTTGTTTTTTTCATGTTTTCGAAGTTGTGCTATGCTATTTTTTATTTTTGTTAGGTTTTTGTGGGGGCGTGTACCCAGCCAATAGATGTCGTTCGAGTATCATTTCAAGTGCACGGTAAAAGCGAGAGCAGCGCACGGCAGGTCCTTCACCAAAAATGAAAAAATATTATTTCAAACATATTTTTTACGAAACAACACAATCATTTTTTCAATGTTTTTGTTCAAATTTATTTATTTTTTTGTGGGGCAGGTTGCGAGGGAGATATGGCAGAGTAAGGGACCCAGAGGATTCTACGTTGGTCTCTTCGCGAGGTACTCTTTCATTACAAAATGATTCGAATTCGCATCAACAATTAACATCTTCATCAATTTGCTTTGTTTTTATGCAGGTATTGCTCTATGGTCCCATCTGTGGCGATGAGTTTCATGTTATACGAAACCGCAAAATGGATGAGCGTGCGACCAGGTCAGCACAAATCAAAAAGTTTTTCAAAAAATATAGATTGTTTCCGTTGAAAATCTTTTTTTTCTGAAAATTCACACTATGAATTCATTTTTTACTTTTTTTATGTTGTCAGATGTTCGGTCACAGGACGTGGTGGAGCCACCTTCGTTGTCATGAAATATTGAAGAGCAATATTAAATTGGACTTTTTGACATCTTTGTTATTTTGTTGTGAAATCGGTTTGAATGTGTACGTTTTTAAACAATTTGATGTGATTTCTAATTTTTTCAGTGTTTTTTGAAATGTTCTGGATTTATATCGATTGTTTTTTCTCACCCGACATTTATAC
>JACLAD010006367.1_pt1 | contig 16017 bp, 12 predicted proteins | sample 8027901 | NCBI WGS metagenome assembly JACLAD01 (sample SAMN15725071, study PRJNA655200) | protist metagenome | isolation source: fluorescence activated cell sorting (FACS) single amplified genomes of... | place: Spain: Blaines Bay Microbial Observatory, Mediterranean Sea | collected 2016-07-05 | reverse complement strand
GGATTTGTTGCAAGGTTCTAGTTCTGCCAACGCGCGCAATTCTTTCCGCGCCGAGCCATTCTCTTTCGAAGGCGACAAGGTGATTGGTGTAAGTGTGACTGGAAGTGAATTTTCCGGCAAAGGTAGGCAGTTGTTGTTTCATATCAGTGCCAGAATGTCGTCCGGGCGGAACAAGACTACGCGAAAAGGTTTAAGTCAGTTCCGTATGTTGGATACAGAGTTGCGCAAGCTGTTTCCATCATTTGAACGTGTCCTGCCACCAAAGTGGTGCGATTCCGCAAAATTGGGAAAATTAGATACAACTCTGCGAGAAAAGGTCCTTGAGAAATACATGCTTAAATTCATCGGTATTGCTGCAACGGAATACTTGTTACTGTGCTGGCTATTTCCCGATAGCAAAGTTAAGGCAACGTCTGCAAGCCCTGGATTGCAGACTGCTGCCGAGGCTGCTCGAATGGCTGGGTCTGAGGCGCCAACGAAGCCATCGCCTCCCAAGGACCTGACATTAGCTCACGTCGAGTTTACGTGGAACCCACAAGATGAGGTCGAACTATTTATGCAAGAGGGCCAAATTGTGCAGGTGGTGACCCAGGATACGGGCTCCCCTGGTTGGTGGAAAGGCCTTACAGTAGATGGCCAACTTGGTCTCTTTCCTTACAACCACGTCGAGCTACTGGATAAACGAGTGGGTGGTGCCGTCGTTGCCGGTACTTCATTAAGCAAGGCTGCGACGATGGAAATGAGTGGGCCTTCTCAGGGCGGATACGCCCAAACCGGTCCGTCGCGAAAAGAAAACAATCGCAAGAGTATGGGCAGTCGACTCAGCCGTAAACTTCTCGGTGGAGGAGGCAAAGGTGGGAGCTCGTCCAAATCGAAAGCTCAAGTTAAATCGCGCCAACCAAAGATCGTCAACTCTTTCTCCTTACTTGATACGGACTCGTTCGACTGCTTAATGGATAATGGTTTCACGATGGAAGCCAAGGGCAAACTGGTTTCCATGACGCCTCCTTCGTCTGCGCCGAAAACGGGAGATTTTGTTCAATTATCGTATACTGCTTATATTTGGGAGTGCCAAACACAGAGTTTGTTGGAGTTTGCGGCATCAGACAATCCTGGGCGCCTCACGGAAGCCGGCCCAATGGAATTTTTCGTCGGCAAAGACGAAGTTATCAAAGGAATTGATTTAGCTGTACAGCGTATGACCCCGGGCCAGTCTGTACGTTTAGTTGTAGCTCCAACACTCGCTTACGGCTCCGTAGGTTTACCTCCAGAAGTCCCTCCTCATGCGCATGTCGTTTACGATCTCACGCTGGATGCTTTTGGTAACGATACTGGCCGAGAAGTTCGTGCAGACAGTGAAGTTGAGCCAGCTCCTATGGAAGAGGACGGCATTGTTTACCAAGAGAGGCCAAAGCGCAAGCCTTCTTCCAATGCAGCACGCAAGCATTCCGCAAAGCCTCCTCGCCCTTCGGAAGGCAGCAAACCTAGTAAACCACAAAAGCCAAAGGGTGCAAAAGGAGGAACGCTTCAAGATGCCATTGCTCTCCGCCGTGCCAAGTTAGACAACGAACCTAATCTTATGGCCCCTATTGCCTCTCGAGGCAATCGTGGTGATGGCAAAGAAACTGAGGGTTTGGCCAAATACGGAAACCAAAATACCGTTCAGGTAGGCAAACCTAACAAGCCTAGTGGCGGTATCACCAAGCCTCCAAAACCCTCGAAGACGAGACCTCAAGCCGAGAAAAAGTACACCTTGAACGAGATCAGGGACGGAATGCGTAACAGACAGCTCGAACAGATGGGTATTGATCCAACTTGCGTCGAAGATGCTCTCACTGATGATGAATTTGAAAAAGGTTTCAAGATGTCCCGTTCCGAGTTCCTCCTCAAGCCAAGGTGGAGACAACAAGCTCTGAAACGTGGACTTGGTCTCTTTTAGTTCTTAATTAAAATAACTCTTAAATTATTAAACGTTTTATGTGGAACTGTCCGAGGGCCTCTCTTTCAGGGGTAAAAGAAGCTCGACTTTTGCAGTCGCCCTCCGGGAGGGAAAGAAAGCCTTCGAAGGGGATGATTACCAGGACTCAAACGTCCAGAGCGCGCCGAACTTCGTCATCTAGAGGCACTGATCCGACATTTAGATTGGAGCCTCGTGCTTCAAGGGGTTCGCGTCGTTCAAGCGAGAGCTTTGGATCAGTTTGAGGTTGTCGCAAATCCGCTAGGACGGCATCATCATGATATGCTTCTGGCAAACCGCTAAATCTTTTTCTCGCATTGCGTTTACTGTTCCGTCTTGACTTTTGCATTTTGGTTTTGCTCTTATTTATTTTTTAGTTGCGTGAGTCCATTTTGAATAGGGTGTGTTTACCGACTAAATAAGTAATATATGCAGTTTACTTGTTTAATAGGACTTCATGTAAATACCACTGTGGCGTTCATAAGGCGTACACAGTGGTATTTACATGATGCCGCTTTCCCGACCAGCATACCGGAAATACAACGTAACAAGAGAACAAAGACACTTGATTACTCAAATAAAGACATTTCGATAGAAATAGATAGATCCGGATAAAATAGCCTTGCCCCAGTAATAGCTGCAGAAGGAATACACACAGTAAGTATCCTTAATAGGCCGTGCACTATCCCGTCCCCAGGCTTTTTAACTTCGCATTCGGTGGCTTGGTTAGGTTCGTATTCGTTGGTTAGGTTAGGTTCGCATTCGGTGGCTTGGTTAGGTTCGCATTCGTTGGTTAGGTTAGGTGAGTTGGTTATAAAAAGTAAGGTTTTTGAGTTTTTTTCCCCTTTATTTGTATGGGGTGGTTTTTTGATTAAAATCAAGGAATAATTCAAAAATAGGTTGGTCATAATTTCCTATCTTGTTATAGGGCTGCATTTCTGAAAGGCCGGTCGACTCTTAAACGGTTTTTTTTTTTTTTTTTTTCTTTCCAAAAAAAATAAAAAAAATTGAAACCGAAAAAAAAGTTTAATTTGAAAAAGAAAAGGATGAAAGGTGGTACTGTGTTTGATATCCAATTCTCACCAACGATTCCGGTGAGGAAAGTGAAGGATACAATGAAGAATGAAGATGATGTACTTCCAGCGTATGTGAAATTGGATCTAGACAATTTTTCTACTCAAGGTTCACTTGAGTTTGGAAATGTTGAGTTTGTGAAAAAACAACATGCAGAGGGCGACGAGGAGCTGGGGGAACAAGGTGATGGTGCGTACATTGGTGTCGTCGAAATTGTGTCAAAGGAAAGTGAACCTGTTACAATCGATTTAGACCGCTTTGTGAACAAGAACGGATTTGTTATCAAGGGTGGGGAAACTTGCTGGAAGGTTTGTAAAGATGAGCCGACCAAAGTGGAGGTTTTGTGGCGACCAAAAGGGCCTGGTGGTGTAAGACAAATGCTGACTTTCTCTTATTTAAATCAGCAACGAAGGCGCGTGCGCTTTGGTACGTATTTGTGTGGCGTAGCAAAGGAAAGGGAAATGGTAAAGAAAGTTGTTAAAAAGAAGTTCCGGGAGCGTCAATTTGCTGAAAAGGAGAACGTTGAAAATGCAGCACACATAGGCAATGGTTCAAAAGTAGCAGTGTGCGAAAAGAAGAAGCCAGCGATGAAGCGAAAGGTAAATGCATTGCCCCCCCGTACTCTCTCGTTTCGCCGTAAGCAAAAGGAAGAGACGCAACTCAAGGTATCACGAAAGGATTTGACGATGCGGCGCGTATTATTCGACGAAAAGTGGATGGATAAACAGGAAACTAGCTTTGTGGCGTGGCTTAATTTTGTGTTAAACCCTGATGCAGATAGTGATGGTGCCCCTGCAGTTGGCCCATCCCCCGACAATGTGGGTGGTTTGCAAACAAATAATTCTCTGGCAGTTTTGGCACACAAGCAACGCACGGCTTCAGCTTCCGAGATCAACTCGACATAATTGAAAGGAAATTCCCCTCTTGCTCCATTCCCACAATGTTCTCCTGCCCACCATCCAGAGTCATCCTGATCAAGGATGGCAATCACTTCATCTTCTCTAAAACTTAAATCCGATTGCTGTGTTCCTTGAAAATCATATAAAGCTCTTGCATATTTCGTTTTTGATGGCATTTTATCCCTACAAATCAACCTTTAGCCCTTCCTTCCTTCCTTCCTTCCTTCCTTCCTTGCAATTTAATCCTTTGTGAACAAAACTTTAAAATTGCTTTTGCTTTTGCATCCGTGTGCACACCTCTTACACACTTTTGCAAAATGTCCATGGTCTTTATTACAAGACTGAAACTTTTGGTGGTTTTTTAAAAACTTGAAATACGGATGACTTGATGAGAAAGAAGTCAAGTCTGGTATTTTGATATTCTTAGGTTATATTTAGGTTAGGGCTACGAGATTCCATTTCTTCCGTGTACTTAGTGTACACGGACGCACACCACGTTACCAGCTGAAGGAAGTTTTCAATTTTGGCGTGGTTTCCATTTTGTCCCGAGGTAGTGTGGTGAACCGTCAACGTGCACTTGAACAATGTTCAGAAACAATAAGCGACATCTTGCAAAACAACAAGCACGCCATGGGTCTGCAGGCTTTTGGACTTCAAGCGAATCGTGCGTTTTCCGGGTCAAGTCAGCTACAAGGTAGGTAGATCGTGCCAACAGCAGCACAGGGCATGCCCATAGGTGGGGACCATACGGAACCTTTCGAGTTCCCTTAAGCATAGGTTGAATATTGTATACGTAGAGAGTGATTATAAGTATGTAGACAAGTCCTGATGTAAAAGCAGGCTGCGGCAGCCTGCGGTAGCCTGCCCGGCAGGCCAAGGCCCCCGGGAGGGGTATGCGGGAGTGCTCTGCAAAGACGTTATTGATGATGAGTTCACCATCAACTTCTGAAGGGGTACCGGTACCACCACCAGCACCACCACCAGCACCAGTAAAAACTACAGGATCAACAGTAACAGCAGTAATTCCACCAAATGCACCACATCGGGTATCAACACCTTCGAAAGGTTCGGTCACCGCGAATATAATGGCGTCATTTGGTACGGAGATTTTGAATAATGAACCTAGATCGACGACTGTGACGCCTAGAAGTAGTAGTAGTAATAGTAAGAGGGTGAATGGTGGAAAGAATGCTAAACGAGAAGAGAATGATTTAGTCGAAGCGAAAGTATCAAGTATACCTAGTGCTGGAATGGGACTTTTTGCAAAATGTCCAATAAGCGCGAACGCTGAAATCTGTGAGTATTCTGGGGAGTTGTTAAATTTGCAACAAGCGAAATCGTTGCGTGACCGAACTTATTTGAAAGCGATAAATCTTTGCAAACACATAAATGCTGGTGTACCCAATGGGTCAATTGGTAAATATATAAACGATCATCCCGATCCAGGTCGACGAAACGTGAAGTTTGTGACACGAAAAGAGCAAATCTTTGTTGTAGCTACCCGTGATGTTGCTGCAGGGGAAGAGCTTTTTATTGAATATGGTCGAGGTCACTGGTTGTTTTGCGGAGTTGGGGTGTTTCTTGGACTAGAACTTGATAGCGCACACGTACTCCGCGCAACGCAATTACTGAAACCCCGCGAAGTAGTGTGTGTGTATTCGTCGCGTGCTATGGTTGATGCCGATGGTCTGAGTCAGGGTATTCAATTTGCTACTTCATTCCAAGACGAGCGGGCAAATTGTCGTCTCAAACCGAACCCGTTCGTGAATCAAACGGTAATGGTAGGTGCAGAGAGGACAATCCATCCTGGGGAAGCCATCGTTGTTCGCGCGCAAGACCGTTTAGCGGTGAAGACGTCGAAGATTAGCGGCGCAGGTCTCGGCGCTTTTGCATTAACAAAGTTGAGCGTCGACAATGTAATTTGTGAGTATTCTGGTACCCCTGTAACGCTGGAGGAGTTTGAATCCAAGGTATCCCGGTTTCCCAACGTAGCGTTGTACGGTTTTGCAGTGCAAGGTTGGTCGAATCTGGACGTTAACAAGAAGACGGTGATTATAGATCCTACGGATAGCAAAGGGCAAGTTCGTCCATTTTTCGCTTCCCATGCGTGTTTTGTGAATCGAGGGTCCCAGGCTCAAGTTGTAAACTGCAAGTTCAAGGTACTAGATAACGATAGAGTGTTGCTGTTGGCAACAAGGGATATTGCGGCAGGCGAAGAAATGTATGCAAACTACGAAGACTTTCTCAAATAATCTTAAATTAAACAGCGTCCTCTCCTGAAGACGACTTTGCAGAAGTTGGTGTTGGGCTCAGACAGAACAAGTCGTCGTCAGATCGCTGTTGCGGAAAAGTGGACGAGCCAATGGTGTGAAACGGTTGTGTAGAATTGCTTCCCCCAGACGTGGGGGAATTCTTGGAGGGGGACGGGTTAAGCAATGATCGAGGCGTAGCGGAGGAGAAGGACGTGGAAGAAGAAAAGGAACCATGCAAGGATCGCCCGGTGGTTTCCTGATAAGTCGAACACGGCATTGGGGTCGATAGAGCGGGAAGCATGTGCTGGGCATTTTGATGTGCAAGGTGTCCCGCCCACCACCATGCTGGACCGTGTTGTACGAGGTATCCAGGGGCGGGAGGGCAGGACCCGATGGTATATTTCCAGTTTCCGGCAGCAGCACTGTTGTGGCGGTGAGCAGACTGTTGGTGGTACCCCCCTGTATAACTACCAGCACTACTGCTGCCTCCTGAATACGATGCACCTGAAGATCCCGAGGTGCTGTGCGTAATGCCACCGCTATTGAAGGAGCTCCCTCCTCCCACAAACTGTCCACCCTTTGGAAAAGAGGGGTCCCAGCTGGACTGATGGGCAAGTGGGAATGGGTGATCTGGTCTTGAAGGCGGCGACAACAGCTGCTTAACCGCTACGGAGGCGACGGCAGCAGCCGTAGTGGCAGCTCCACCAGTATTGGGGCTTTGTGGTGACATCGATGCGGAAAGGTTGTTGGCGCTAACAGCATCTGCGCTGGTACCGGGCGCGCTGGCGCCTAACGAGGACCCCAAGGAACCATGGTACGGCATGAACAACCCCGACGCCGAGAATGAGGGGCCAATAAATGAGGAAACGTCGTTGGAAAGTAAGTCATGCTCCTCTTGTGGAGTTGGTAGCAATTCCTCTGCATTAATAGCGGCCTTGCTCCCCCCGACCGATGTTGGGGTTTTTGTGCTGCTGGTTTCTGGAGCCATGACGGGGTCCTCACGCATCAAATCAGGGGGTGGCTGGTACGGTAACCCAAATGATTCACCTATGATGAACGGATGCGACATGGCTTGCCATGCTGTCCAACGTTGTTCGGGGTCTAAGCATAAAAGTCCCCTACAAAAATCTAGCAACGACTCGCGCGTCAAGTACGCAGGCAAATCAGCATCGCTTCTACTGGTGTTGTTGCTTGCCCCTTTCTTGTTGCTGCCACTTTGATGGCCTTTCAAGACAATGTCCTCCAAGGCAATATACTGGATGTACCGTTTTGTGATTTCCGCTTTTTCTAGGTTCTTTTCTCGGGCCCACTTTTCAGACGATTTCAGCTTCCAACGCTGTGCGGGGACTCCAGTTTCCAAGTCTGGCGTCTTGTTGCCACAAGAATCGTAATACTTATGCGAATCCCTAGCGCAGTCCAGCATGGAATCGGGAATCGGACCTAGCGTTTCCGTGATCCGCTTGAGTTGATTATGCTGAGACACCCCGGGGAATATCGGTAGCCCTACACTCAATTCTACGGCCAGACACCCCAAGGACCACATGTCGATCGACGCACCATACGGTAGACCCACTATTACTTCCGGGGCACGGTAGAAACGCGATTGAATATAGCTGTAAATTGCCTGACCCCGAAAACACGATGACCCAAAGTCGATCAACTGAATCTTTGGAGAACCAAAGTCTTCCAAAAGCACGTTTTCAGGCTTGAGGTCGCAATGCACCACACCAACTTCAGAGAGCACATTAAGAGCATCTACCAATTGCGCCACCGTCGATTGAACGAATGCTAACGGCAATCCCCGAAATTTGTTGTGCTCAAGCAATTCAAACAGATTTATAGACAGTAACGGGAACACCAAACAAAGGTGGTTGCGAAACTCAAAGCTGTCCAGAATACGCACAATGTGCCTCCCTTGCTCTTCCCTCTTCAAAAGCTGCAATACACGCCGTTCGACAAGAGCTTGATTATAATATGCTGGTTTATTCTTCACAATCTTGACCGCAACAGCTTTACACCCATATTCATCGGGGCTAATGCCTTCCAACGAGCCTCCAATTAATTCACACTTTACAACCTGCCCAAACGACCCTTGCCCTACCATCTCTATTACGCGATAAGACATCCCATGATTCGCACGTAACAAATCATTCACAACTAATACTAAATCACTACTAGCGTTGTCAAAGCCACCATTCCTTGCTGGTTTACAATCTTTTGTCAAAGCACGTCTTGGATTTAAGCTTTTCGTGTACCGGAAGTCACGATTACATTTGCGGTACACGTCAACTAATCTAACTGTCAAATTACGAGTCAGTGAGCCATCGTACGGATTCATTACATTTTGGAAACTTGGAGCTGACGACGACCTTGGTCTTCTTTTGCTTCTATTCGAATTGTCCTCCGTCACATCGACTGATTTCACTCGGTGAAAAGCAAGAGCTCCTAGCATTTGCGATTCTGATTCATTCAGATCCATCTTTTCTGCCTTTCGCCTTGTTTTTTTTCTCTTTCTTCTCTTCTTCCTTCTTTTCTCTTTCCGGTCCTATCCTGGTCTTCGCGATTGTTGATTTTCTTTCCTTTTTTCTCTTTTAAAGGCAATCCCTCCAATTTCAATTTGCCCCGTTCCGACAAATCCTACCTTCTTTCCTCCTTTTCCTTCTTCCCTTCCCAGCGCAAAATAAAAAACAACAACCAGAAAACCAACCAAGATTTCAAATTGACCGCTTCGACGTACACTTTCCCCCCCGAAATTGCAGAACTTACAATCAATTCTCTTCTCGCACAATTTTTCCTTCTTGATAAATACAAACAAACAAACAAACACAATCAATCAATCAACCAACCTAACCAAAACCAACCAATATACACAACAATCGAATCAATCAATCAAAACACTCAAGTAGGGTTCCGGTTCTGCATATGATGTTTGCACGACTCGAGGTTGTGTCTGACAACGTTGAGCTTCCAGCTGTGTGCTATACACCTAGTACGTACTGTACACATGCACGAGTGTCACACGTACGTACACTCACAACGCCTTGTAGACAAGACCTGTCTCGATTAGCGACACGTCTATAGATCCATCTACAGCTACATGAAGAGTGCAGGAACGTGTAATGCGCACAGAGATTCCTTTTTTTTGGGGCCTGGACATCCCTAAAGTTTCTCTCTCTCACAGCTTACCATTTTAAGTTCTTACAAGTCCAAGGACCCAACAAGTCGCTACTACCATACAATACATCCGTACTAGCTAGACCTGGCTACCCAAATACATACATACAAACATAGATGTGTAGTACATCCCTACAAGACTGTGAAGATTTCCACGAAACTTCCACGAAAAAAAAAGAAAAAAATTACCCTAAGGCCTAAACCTATACTATAGATTCGTTGAATTTGCAAAAAAAGCATGCCACAGAGCCCAAAAAGCATTAACGTTGGTAGTCAAACAAAAGGAAGGATGAGCGGATCAATGCCACGAACTCGGTTGGGACTGGATGGATTAAAGGAACATGGAAAGAGCCTTTGTCGATTTCCACCCCAAGGTCTGAACTACCCAAATTCCATGACGGATATTGGACACGTTAAACATAAACGAGGCAAATTGGAGAAGTCGAGAAAGAAACCGATTCCAAATGACGCGAAAAGGGTTTCCAATAAAGAGCTACAAGATGGCCTACGAGCTATGGGACTTGTACTAACAAAGGATCAAGTTCAAAAATTACAACATGCTTGTAACACGAGCACTTTACAGACCATTTCCAGCATGAATCAACCTGTGCCTGAGAAAAAAGTGAATCGCAAAAATTCATCTGTAAATGTGTCTACTGTTTTGGATCCTAAAAGCCTTCAAAGTAAAGACGATCAAAAAGAGCAGAGACTGTCGAAATGCAAGAAGAACCTTTCAACCCCGGTGAAATCGTTGATAGAAGAAGAATTCAAGGAGGAAGAACAGGAAGCGTTGAGATCGAGACGGGCAGAGTTCAAAGAACAAACGTCTCTTATATACTCTGGTGACCAGACCAAGACGTTGATGGCAAACGCAAAACAGAAACAGAAATGTGAGATCCCTGTCAAGGTAGAACCTACTCGGCACCAAGCTGGCGTGGTTCGAATTGTCAAGCACCAACTACTCTCACGATTTGGTCGCGATTTGAGTCGGTTAAGAGATGCATTCGAGTCATCAGACCCTCACGGAGCAGGTCAGATCAATTCAGAATCATTTAAAGGAATTCTGGCCAAGCACGCAGGTGTAGGCCTTGCAGACAAGGACTTTAATGTACTGGCAAAACATTGGAAATGCGAGAACAACATGCTAAATTATCCTTGGATTCTTGATACCTTGCGGGAAGAAGCGATTGAGACGTTCCCTGACGGAACAGTGATTCCCGTGGAATCGTCGAAAAAAAGGTCTCTCCGCCTAAAGCGGCAAATAGGCAACCACCTCGTTGCTACGTATGGATCTATCGACGCAGCATATCAACACTTTTCAGGCCAAAACTTTCGAGTTGACGACATCGTTAAGTCTCTAGGTCCAGAAATCATTCCACAAGACAGAAAGCAATTCACTCTCGATCTGCAGCGAGCTATCGGTCCAAACAGCGATGGCGTTGTTGACAAAACAACCTTTGCCACCATGCTAACTCCCGCCGAGACGGATGCGGTTCAAGTTAAAGCTGCACCTGCAAAATCGATCAAGTCGGAACATTTACTACAGCGAGTGCGCGAATTTGTTGAGCGCAAACAAGAATCTCGGTTCGGTCCTGGGACAAGAAAGCTTTTTCGAAAGATTGACATCGAGAGAAACGTCCACGTCCCAACCCACGTTGTCGTCAAGCGTTTGCAAGGTATGGGGCTTGAACTGAACTCAGAAGAAGCACAACAGCTGTCCAAAGTCATTTCACAACCGGGAACTGGTATTTGTACCTACTCCAGTCTTGCACGCGGCATTTATGAGGAGAAGTGCGCCCCCAACCAGCACAAACGCCACCACCACCACAAGCAAAGGAAAACCTCGGTGGCTATCCAGCGCGCCATCGACGTCGTCAAGGCTCGAAACAAGCAGCTCCATAAAACGTACCTTGGTTTCAAAAAGGGTCAACCCTTGTCTTGCGCGAAACTTAAAAGTCTTATGGCTACTAGTGCAAATATTACCCTGGGCGAAGAAGAGTTTGAACGACTTCTTTGTGATCGACACATTCCTTCGAATTCGACAGACATCACTTTCGAGCAATTCCAACGATTGATGTCTATCGACAAATCTTTCGAGCATGAGTTGTCACGCAAGGTTGAACTCCAAACCCGACAAACCTTTTTCACAAAGCCTGCCGTGTCTCCAGGAGTCCCGCCAACCGCAAAACAGTCCACTGTGCAGCACCTTTTACAAACAGAACATACTGTCCCGCCAAAGAGTACCAAAGTACTGCGGCTAAAAATGAGGCCACCAACACCTCCACCTTCATCTATATTATGATTAATCTTATTTACAGCCAAAATCTATTTCGCTTGGTTCGTCAACCAAGTCAAAATCTTGTCAATGTTTTGCTTTCGCAACGCAGAGATTGGAATAACAACCCACGGGTTATCAACAATATAGTCCAAATTCAACTCACGGATTACTTCACTTTCACTTAAATGCGGTTCAAGGTCCACTTTATTCGCAGCCACAAGAATCGGCGTAGTTGAAAGCTCACGTTCTTCCAAAAGTCGATGAAGTTCAAAGCGTGCTTCTTCGATTCTTTCAGAAGCATTCGTATCAACAACATAAACAATCACATCACATCCTTTTGTATATCTTCCCCATTCCTCCCTATATTGGCTTTGTCCCCCAAGGTCCCAACACTTGAGTGAAACCGAACCATGCTGAACAATCTTGACATTCAACCCAATTGTAGGTGCAGTCTCGATTGATTCACCGTTCGCTAAAACGTTCAACAAAGTCGTCTTACCTGCGTTCTCAAGTCCAACTACTACTAATTCTAAATTTTTGTTAAAAAATTGCTCAAACAAACTAGACAACAACGAACCCATCCTTTTCACATTTGCACCTCTCCCCAGCCCATGCCTTATCCGCCTGCAAGGCAAAGGGCCTCCATGGCAGCGGCCCCATCTTGCCCCATTGCTGCGCCACCATCCCCTCCCGGGGGATGAAGTACCGTGGAGGCTTTGGCCTGTTGGCGACTTGACATCGCAAAATGGTTCCATGGACTTCTATAGCACTTGCTAGATCGCAGGTGGGTCGCACCTTAGTCCTGGTCAACAAGTTTGTAAACGTGGTAACCACAGATCGGCGAGCGACCCGCACAGATCTTTCTCGGAAGTGGCTCCCCGGCAAATTAATGCCCCCCACTGAATGCACGTGCCCGCTTTGGCTCGTGGCCTGGTTTACCTTGTGTTCGGAAAGACCTGTAGACAGTCACAGCCCTTTACTTTCCGTTTGTGAAAAAGAGAAAGAAAAATTTCATCTCATCGAATGGCTCGCTACAAATGGTTCTTGAAAAGAAACTAAAGTTTTACAAGTCCAAAATCATTCGATCCAAACGCTACAACGAGTCAACACCATTCATTTCAATCGAAAAAGTCCAACCCGTCTCTACCGTATACTACTTACAAGTTTTGATGTGTCACAATCAGTGATAAGTTCGGATGCTCGGAAAGGTCTTTTTTCATTTGTGAAATATTTTATCGCCACAGTACGATCATATACCAAAAACTGTACAAGACTCTTACTGCACGGTCATCATTCCGTCAGTTTTTCATTCCCGGTGGGAGGAGGAGCAGTGCAGCACTTGCAACGAAAGGCAGATCTGACCGGTCAAAATGAGTCAACGCATGGAGTAATGTCATGTCACTTGCATTCTTTAGATAGCAAGACTACAGACTTGCATAACATTTAAACGTTGCTTGCAAGCACATGCGAAATGAAATGTACAGCAGCCAGCCTCACCGTGCAAAGAAATTCTTTCTTCCGAGATTTCAAACAAATCAGAAAAAAACGCAAACAAGAAATCAGGAACGAAGTAATATCTATCCTCTTTTTCATTCTGTGGAGAAAGGGAACCAAAACAAACAGGCCAAGATCAAAGCTGAGAGCTTATAATAAGGGTAAGACCCAATAAAACGGAAGTAAACCTGTGAACGAAAAAAAAGGAAGAAAGAAGAATCCCAAGGTAGGTAGGTAGGTAATTTAGCAAGATAGGACACCTTGGTTGAGAAGAGAGAGACAAGGAGAATGATTTCAGCTGTTGCTGCTACGGCATCTCTAAAAAGAAGAGACTCGCCATTTATGAATGATACTGATGTGTCTCCAATTTCAAGGAAACGATTAAGACTGTCTTTTGATTCAAGAGAGCATGTAGAAGAACAGAAAGAGCAGGCTGAGAATTCTGTCGAATCTATGATATGGAACCTCGGTGATGCAATTGGGAATGTGGCTAGTTTGAACGATTCTTTCGATCTTGGGGACACACAGGATGACGTACTACGCGATTTCCGCGCCACACAAATCCCCAGTTTTTCATTTAGTGCATATCTTGGTCGTTTAGTAAAGTATCTGGGAAAATGGAAACAAGCAGAGGTTGCACACAGTGGTGACCTCGGTAAGAATGGATTCGAGGTAAGAGAAGCTACAGGCCTTCGTGCTATCGTAATGGCACTTGTTTATGCAGATAGAATCCACAAGCTGTTTCCAAAATCGCGGTTATCTTCTTGGAACCTGCACCGAGTTATTCTCACTGGCATGCTCATCGCTACCAAGTTTACCGAAGACCGGCCACTTTCGAATAAGTTTTGGGCCCAGGTAGGGGGGCTAAGGCTAGGTGAGCTGAATAAGCTAGAATCGACGATGTGCTCCCTTCTGGGATACAATATGTTTGTCAAGAGTGAAGAGTTTGAACGATGCGTAGAAGCCCTTGGATTCTAGAACTCTTTGTAAATCTTCTAATTTAATCTATTTATATTTATACGAAACGAGGTAGCACGGCTCTCTACACCAAAGTCTGCAAATAAAAGATAATCTTACTACTTAAAAGATATATAAATGTTCATTTTTACAAGGTTTTTTTTTAACAGCTCTCAACCGCAAACATACAAAGGGCCCTATCAAAAGACTCTGGTAAGACCATGAGCTCAAACTGAATCATTCTAAGAAACTGCGATTCTAATACGTTCAACTCTTTCAGACTAACTCCCCCAACACGGGCCCAAAAGCTATTTGGGAAGGGCACGTCCTCGGTGAACTTGATGGCCTGAAGCATCGCAACCATGCACAGTCTGTGTACATTCGATATTGTTAGTTGAAAATCCACGTTTTTCTCACATATACGATCAACATAAATCATGGATAAAATCAGTGCCCGGAGGCCCGTGCTAACGGCCTCTGTTTGCTTCTTCTGCCACTCGTTTATGTATCGCACCATTCGCTTCAGGTATTCACAGACACTAATTTTCGGAATATTGGGTCCACTAAACAAACCATTATTATCAATACCGCCACGCTGTGCAAGTTGTGTCATTGACTGGCCTAGTACCTCGATTAATTCGTCTTGAGACAACAAGTGACACTTTTTGCTACTAACTACGTCAGAATACACCGACATCGCTTCCATGTCGCTGTCGAAATCCTCGGCAACATGTTCGGTACAGCTAGAGTCTGAACGACTTTTGCGATGGTATTCTATCTCTCGGACACGGTTGCTTCCCGTGCCCGGGATTTTTTTCAAACAATCACCTTTCCACAGACTGTCAGGAGAACCTTCAGGGCGCGCTTCTTGGCTAGCTTTCACTGCAGCAACTGCGTGGCGTCCACTTTCTGCAGACAATAGTACACTAGACATTGTTGGTGCTCTACAAAACATTGGTAAATCAACACTTTCCGTCCGTACTACCATTCTTTACGTTTCACAATTTCTGATGACTCAGATTGCGTTCCTCCTCAGTCCTTCCCTTCTTTCCAACCTTTTTTTTTAATTCCCCTGTTAAGCTTTTCTCTCGTCTGTTCTTGAATTATTTCCTCCTAACAACTTTTACGCATTCGTTCGTTCGTTCCTTCCTTTCTTATGATTCTTATGAAGGACTCGAGCTTTTTCTCGTGCTCAATTGAATTCGGTTTTTGTTTACACAACGATGAAATCAAGCGCTTCGATTTCTGTTTTTGTAATGACGCGTTTTACGAGAACAGATCCTTTCTGGTATCAAAAGTCTTTTTCTTTCCCATACTTTTATTCTGAATTTTCTGATACAAGACTCTTTTTTTTTTTTTTTCCTCAAAGGGAGGTTGGATTCCTTTGGAACCAAGCCAGTTGATAAGAAAAAAAAGTTTACAGAAAGAAATAGATAGACCGACCTGTAGAACTACCAGCTCTAGATTCTCGCTGTAGATGGACAGCATCCGTTCCTTCTGTCAAGTGACTCTGTGGACAGGTCCTCCTAGGCCGTCCGCCGCTCCGGAGTCTCAGGGTACGTGGCGCTGGGGAGACTTTCTTGAAGATTCAAATTCTTCATCGGATCTGGAGAACAGCGCCTCTCGGGTTCCCCAAGATTCTCAACTTGAAAGTTGAAACAGCTCGTGGCGTCCGGTCTTTCAGCGTCAGGTCGGGGAGGTCCGGTGGAAAGTTTCTGGAAGAAACCGGTACCCGCTAGAAGCCAGTAAATATAATGCCAGGTGTTCATTCATCAGGTGTTCATCTGGCGGTCTATTTTTTTATCTCCCATAGATTTTGTATGTAGAACATACTAGAACTGGTCATCAAGTTGAAGGAAACACCTGGGGCCCTGGGCAGCTCTCCAGGGATGCCCAGGCTCCAGACTCCAGTCTCGAACCGAGTCGTCATCG
>JACLAD010003883.1_pt1 | contig 16029 bp, 17 predicted proteins | sample 8027901 | NCBI WGS metagenome assembly JACLAD01 (sample SAMN15725071, study PRJNA655200) | protist metagenome | isolation source: fluorescence activated cell sorting (FACS) single amplified genomes of... | place: Spain: Blaines Bay Microbial Observatory, Mediterranean Sea | collected 2016-07-05 | reverse complement strand
AACTGCGCCAACCCCAAGAATTGCGCAGTAGTGAGATTCGCAGTCAGATTTATAAGTAGAACATGCATCTTTAGAGTGAGGAAATCATAGAAAAAAATTTTGTTCACTAAGGGAAAATAAATTTTTCAAGATTTATAAAGAATTTTAATTAACCGATAGAAATTTCAATTTTACATCAGGCATCACCGCATAATGCGGCCAGGGCTTTTTGGTGGATTCAATATCTTACTCTCTGGTATTTGACTAGGTTGCATAATATGTTCGATCTAGGAAATTGAATTTCCTAGGAACTAAATTTGTTTGCAGCGGGTAGTAGTATTTTCATATAGAAAATGAAAACGAATAGATCGTCATCACAATAAGCCGAAGAATGGTTTGAGGGCAAAATCACCATTACCCTGCCATCTTTCGCTATGCCACGACGAATAACCTTCACCCAATCTTCATCTGTATAATTTGCCACAGGTCCGGCGGGGCTGGGGTTGGGGGCAGATACATATCCAATCGGCGCTTCGTTTATAAAATCTTTTCCCTCATAATTTGCGCCATGGGAACCGTTGCGTTCAATAATGATTGCTAAATGATTTCCTCTTTCAGGGGCAACCATATATTAACTAGCTCTTACTGTTGTAAATCAATCAAGTTGATATGTACTTAAGTTCTGTAATCAATAAAAATGTGCACCTACAACAGCAACGAGTAATGCGATAAAAAATCCTTTTCATACTCTCTCATTGGAAGCCTAAATTAGGTTAAGCGATTCATTAACAACTACTTCTAGAAGACATTAGGAAAACAAACTCAGACTTTGAGTTCGATTTGCTTGCTGAAACCTGGGATAACAACTTTAATCCATACAATTAGGGTTCCGATCAGAAAGTGATTCTGACCTTGCCTAAAAAGTACTCAAAACTTTCAAGACTCTCTCTGAAAAAAGCCTTTAATTGACTTCTGTCTTGCGGTCTTTGTGTCAGCAAAGCTGATTAAGAATACACTTTGGCTTTAGAGGCAAGATAGTTAGTACTGGTTTGAACTCAATAGTTTTGCTCAAGAGACATACTAAGCTTTGTGGGAGTATTAGTGATTCACTTTTTTAAAATACATTTTACATATTTTTACTGGAAAGGATTTAAATGAAAACGATTGAATTTGCTGACAAGGGTCCGAGTGAAATACCTGATTGGGCAATTCGACAACGTCATTTAATTGATACGATGAATCAAGCTGCACCAATTTATCAGAAGAGATATACTAACGATGATGGAACATTTGTTTGGAGAGAAAATTGGCCTGGAATGGATGGATCAGATGATGGATATGAAAGTTACCATAATTGGCCACTATTCTACGCTCTTGGAGGAAGTGAACACATACATGAACAAAGTAGATTCTTATGGAATTCAGTTACAAAACAATTCACAGATTATGGGCAAATTTATAGAGAATTTGATGGCTACTATGATTGGATGCATCATGGTGAATCAAGTTTGTACATATATTATTTCGGTTTGGCAAACCCGTCTTTGAATCAAGATCGAGCTAGAGCAATTCGATTTGCAGGTTTTTATATGAATGAGAATTTAGCTTTGACTCATCCAGAAATATCTCATTCGGTTGAAAATAAAAAAATTTTAAATCATCCTACTTTATCTAATTGGGATCCAGTAAAAAAATTAATTCGGTCACCAATTAACGGAAGTAAAGGACCCAGATTTATTAATACTAAAGAAGATTGGTGCACACATAGATGGATACTTTCAAAATATATTACTCCATATGAAGATTTAGATGTTCCAACAAAACTTTTGTCAATGCCTGATGGTGAGATGGTTCAAAAGGCAGATTGGAACGATGATAAAGTGTTTGAGAAAATACTGGATGCTCTAAATCAAAGAACAATGATGTGCGATGTGCCCTTGAACCTAACTGCGACAAGCTTAATTACTAATGCTTATCTCTACACTAATGAATTTAAATATAAAAGGTGGGTGTTAGATTATCTTGAAACCTGGTCTGATAACATAAAACTTAACGGCGGAATTTGCCCAGATAATATTGGCCCCAATGGGATCATTGGAGAAACAATGAACGGCAAATGGTGGGGCGGATATTATGGTTGGAGGTGGCCCCATGGTTTAAACACTATAATAGAACCACTAACTATAGCAGCAATGAATGCTGTTTTATTGACAGGAGATTATAATTATCTCGATATTCCGCGAAGTCAGTTACTTAAATTAATGGACTTGGGTAGAACTGAAGATGGTCAGTTACTTGTTCCTCACAGGTATTCTGATGAAGGTTGGACATCCTTTAAGCCACTTGCGCCTAAACATATCGCACACATTTGGTACATGTCTATGGATAAAAAAGATTATGAATTAATGAATCAATTCCCCGATTCAAAATCTACATGGCATAAGGTAAAACCTGGACGAGGGAAAGGCGATGACATTCATTTTGGTCCTTGGTTCTGTTATATCGACAAAAGAAACTCTAATTATCCAAACTTAATCCTGCAGGAGCAGCTATCCGAAGTATTTCGGAGAATGGAAAAAATCAGAAATGATACTGGAGATCCCGAAGAATGGGATGTTCATCACTGGCAAGATGTAAATCCCATTCACACAGAAGGATTGCTCCAACTCACTTGTGGCGGACCCCAGGTTATTTACCATGGTGGTCTATTACATGTGAGATTAAGATTTTTTGATTTAACTCAAAATAGACCAGGTTTACCATATGATGTTGCAGCACTTGTCTCTGACTTAGACTCATCATCTACTACTTTAGAGTTAGTAAATACGAGTTCAGTGGTTGAAAAAACTCTGATTGTGCAGGCTGGAGCTTTTGGAGAGCATAAATTCACAGAAATTCAAGATCTTAATACAAAAGATAAAATATATTCAATAAATTCAAAGGAAGTCAAAATTATTCTCAAGCCTGGACGACATCTCAGGTTAAAGTTGGGTTATAATAGGTATTGTAATAATCCTAGTTACAATCAACCTATTAATTATTAATACATAATCACAAATATTTAAATATTAGATTTAAGTAAAACCTTTTTCAAAATCTAATCTTTACTATAATCAGATTAATATATGAATAAAAATATTTCAGAAAAAAATTTAGAATTTCTCCTGAAACATGGATTTGTCATAGTTAAAGAAGCTCTTGATAAAGATCAAGTAAGTGTATGGAAAGAGAAACTTTACTCACTCTATACTGGGCAAAAGTATGAAATCAGCAATACTGTTGGTAATGTTGCATTCGAAAAATTACTAGAAATTGAACCACATCTGTCCCGGGAATTAATCGGACATAAAAGTGTTGCTCCATATCTTAAATATTTTTTGGGTAAACAATGCCAACTCAGAAGCTTAAGAGCACATATTAATCCTGGGACATACTTACAAGAATGGCATATGGATTTCTATGATTATTGGTACCAACAAGAATCTTCAAAAGCGACTGTTCCGTTGAAAGGATTATGCATGAATACCACATTTTATCTGACTGATAACACACCTGAGAAAGGGAGGCTAAGATTTTTAACTGAATTTCTAGATAAGCCTACACCAGAAAACCTGCGTAGTCATGCGCACTACACAGATAATCGAAAAAACTTATTTCAAACTTGGTGCGACAGCCAAAAATATATTGATTTGTATCCTATGGCGGGTGATGTGATTGTATTTTTCAGCCACATACCCCATCAAGGTGCCAAGTTAGTTCAAGACGCAGAACACAGCCCGAGGTCAAATATAGTTTTACATTATCAACAGAATCCAATGTTTCCAGATATAAGTTTTGTAAGTGATCCTCAATTTACCCTTGATCAACTAGGTTACGCAGGCACATTTCCTTTTAAATAAATTTCACCTTTAAATCTTATTATTATAATAAGACATTCTTAATCAACTCTTTTTTCAATATAATTTTGTTACAATTTCTTGATTTTTTTTGTATCTTAATTCTGATAAATTCATTTATGATTACCAATCTTTTACAATGTTAAGTTTTCATGTTGTGGCAGATATAGGTTTCAAACACACCGTCTTACTAATGTAGCATTCCCAATCTTTGGCAATCATTGGTCATCTGTAAAGTCCAAGAAATTGATCGCGCTATCAATTACTGACTGATCGCATGCTTCAAAACTCAAGATCTGTTCACAGCAATCTAGAACAACTGCAATAAAAATCGATTTGGGGAGGTAATTTATTGATGGGTGGGTGTCCTTGGTCCCTGTCCCCCTCTCCAAAATCTGACTTCCCTCAGGTTTGACAGAAAAGTTTGGTTCCACCCTAATTGCTTTTCTTTAAGATCCTCCATCTATCAATTGGTTTACCTTTCCGCTTTTCCTCGAGATTGACTGAACCTCTCAAGCCAACAATTAAAGACATCAAAATAACCACAAACCATGTTTTAGAAATTTTGACTTGACGCTAAAACACCTTCTAGTTGTTATGATGGTCAGTTTATGAGAAAATTGAGTTATAAAAGTTCGACGAATAAATCATTCAAAGTTGGTACGCTTAATCAATCATAAGTCATTTTCTTTCATGGTAAAACTTGAAATCTTTGAGGGGAAATAACACGCCCAGAAAGGAAGAATCTTATAATTTATATTAGCCATAATGGCTCTTGATCAAAAAATTTTAAGCATCAAAAAATAAAGAAACAGGAAAAAGATGAAAAAAGTATTAGTTACAGGAATTTCTGGTTACATAGGACAACACTGTGCAGTTGAACTTTTGAAAGAAGGGTACTACGTGAAAGGGAGTCTCCGAGACTTAGAGAGAATAGATGAAGTGATCAATGGTATAAAAAAAGAGATAGATCCTGGCGAAAATTTAGAATTTGTAAAACTCAACTTACTTAGTGATGAAGGATGGGATGATGCTGTTGAAGGTTGTGAATCTGTGTTACATGTCGCTTCACCTTATTTTGTGAAGGAGCCAATTAACGAAGATGAATACATTAAACCTGCACTTGAAGGTACTTTGCGGGTACTACAATTTGCCCAAACGGCAAAAGTGAAGAAAGTTATTCTTACTTCTAGCATTGTTGCAATGATGGGAAAAGTTTTGGACAGTAATGAGGACACTGGAACTATAGATAGTGAAAGTTGGACTGATGAGAACTCAAGCAATATAAACACTTATATGAAAAGTAAAACTCTCGCTGAGAAAGCTGCATGGGAGTTTGTTAAGAATATACCAGAAAGTGAGAAGATAGAATTAGTAGCTATTTGTCCAGGAGTCGTAATGGGCCCAACTTTGACCGGGAATATTGATGGTCAGTCTATGCAATTTATATCCAGAATGTTGACTGGCCATTACAAAATGGCATTGATTCCTCCAATCGGATTACCAGTGTCGGATGTTAGAGATTTAGCGAAGATTCATGTCCGTTCGATTACAGAAAATGCTACAAATGGAAAGCGTTTGATACCCACAACTGCTAAAGCGCATGAGTTTATGGAAATTGCTAAACTTCTTAAAGAAAATGGCTATGAGAAAGTTAGCACAATGAAAGGTCCTACATTTATGATAAAATTTATGAGTTTATTTGATAGAGAAGTTAAAGGGATGGTACCCATTGTTGGTAAAAGTATAAATGCAGACAATGCTGAGACAAAACAAATATTTAATTGGGAGCCTCTTCCTTTTGAAAAATCTATACTAGACTGTGCTTCTTCGATAAATCGTTTGAATTAGTGGAATCATTTAGTAAAAAAATAACGAATAGGATTTAAAGTCTGCATGAAAATCGATCAGGGAAAGGAAGAGAAAGAAGTATTGGGGCTACGTTATTGATTTCCTGACATTAATCTTTATTGGTTTGATCGCCATCAAAACTCTTTCAGAGAAGCAAGGGGAACCAGCTTATTTATGCTGATAGAATTGATTCTACTAAAATCATCACTTTTTAATTCGGTTAAGCACGCCGATGAAAAAACCGCAGATCATTCGTTGGGCTTGCCTTGGGCAAGGGCTAGTGGCCAAACCTCGCCACTTCCATTTATGCGAAGTAGCCATGACGAAATCGTCAGAGTCCACCCAGACAAGATAACATCGTCGACAAGCAAGACAGGACTGGAGAGAATTTGATCTCGGATTGGAGCAAGTGACCCATCAACATTTCTAGCTTGCTGGAAGCTGTTGTTGAATTTGTTTTGTTCGGGTCGTGAGTCAGTCTTCTCAATTGCTACTCTGAAAGATAAATTCAAAGCCTGCGCAAGTCTTTTGGCAAAATCTGGAACCAGTGTTGGATTCCGTAAAGATGGGACACAGGTCACCCATGTCGGAGCCGGCTGGGGACCCCACTCCTTGAACATAACTACGCAAGCATCGATCAACTCATTAGAAAAGTACTGTTGTTGGTTCTTTCCAACATTCACCAAATTTCCTAGACCGGCATCCCCCAAAAGACTTAATACTTTTCCAGAGTTGGCTTGGTGACTCTTGGCAATCTTACCGTGGTTGTTTGAATGCTTCAGTCCACCATTAGGCCATTGCTTTCGAGGATTAATTGGCAGGTGGTATCTTTTGAGAAAAATGTTTGCTTCTCTAAGTTTGTCATTGGGATAATCTTCAGACAATGCTTGCAGAGATGAAGTAATGACATCACTCGGATCACCGTCTAATTCGCTAATTAGAAATGACATGTGTTGACCGAATGGGAGATGCACGTATTCGCGCATTCGCTGCTGTTCTCTTCGACGAAGTGTTGTAAGGCGTTCGGCCCGCTCCCAGAAATCCTCGGACAAGGCGACCTCCGTCTTTTGCCAATGCCTTCCACTTTTAGTGATTGGTGGGGGCGACTCCAGTGCGAGTAAAGACAGAGTTTTTTCAACCCTACCTTGGCTAAGATTAACTTCTTTTAGCAACTGGGGCACCGATAAGCCTGCAGGATGGGCCTCAAGTTGAGCGACTACTTCTTTAACTTCTTCATTTGTGGGAAAGGCACTCTTAATAAACCAATTAGCAATGTCATCCTCTTCTTTTCCACTTAGCAAAATTCCATAGGCGGCATTCAAGGCACGACCTGCCCTTCCCACCTGCTGGTAATATGCAACCACTGAAGATGGCATTTGATAGTGTATTACAAAAGAAAGATCAGGCTTGTCATACCCCATCCCTAATGCCGTGGTGGCAACCAAGGCTTTGATGCGGTTTTCAGAGAGAGCTTGTTCCAACTCCGGACGGTGGCTACCCGATTCCCCAGTGTAGGCTTCCACATCAAAACCCTGACTATTCAACCAATTGGCTACTTGGTTGGCGTCTCGCACCGTCAGGGTATAAATGATGCCATGGCCAGCTAGTGCACTGAGTTGATGGGAAAGCCAAGCAAGGCGCTCAGCTTTACTTTGCAGACGAATGGTTTGCAGAGTGAGGGATGGCCGGTTGAGATCACCTCTTGAAATTCTAAGATTTGGGCCCAACACATTTTCCAGATCCTGCACTACTCGGTTGTTTGCGGTAGCAGTGGTGGCCAACAATTTAATGTTAGAAGGCATATTTCTAATAAATCTTTCAAGCAGGCGATAATGCGGCCGAAAGTCGTGCCCCCAGTCTGAAATGCAGTGAGCCTCATCAACTACTACCAGAGACACATGTAGCGAAAGCCCACCCAGTATCTCTGCCCTGAACCGCTCGTTAGCCAAGCGCTCAGGAGAAATGAGCAAAATGTCGATTTCATTTTGCTTTATTTTCGCTTCGACTTCAGGCCACTTTGCTATGTTGTCAGAGTTGATTGTCGCAGCTCGAACCCCCATCCGCTCTGCGGCAGCTATCTGGTTCCGCATCAGTGCGAGCAATGGAGAAACCAACAAAGCTGGACCACACCCAGCCTCCCTCAATATTTTGGTAGAAATGAAATAGACAAAACTCTTACCCCAACCTGTCTTTTGAACCACAAGTAAGCGATGATCACCATCGGTCATTTGTTGGATTGCCTCTTCTTGTCCATCACGAAACATGGCATGAACTTGACCTGAACCAAGACGCAGCAATTCTAAAGCTCGCTCAGCAGAATAAATTTTTTCTGTCATCTGGTATTTTGATGCTTGGTGCAATTTGTCATACGTTTATTTAATAAGTTTAAATGATTGCAAGCATTGGGAATGAATAACTGATAACAATCAAAATATAGATCGATCTATTTGTGGTCAAAACAACTGTCTCAATAATCTTTCAATTCTTTTTGGGTCCTTGCTTGTGTGACCGGAGTTGATTTGAGAGAAGCTGATCTAGAGGGAGCGAGATTCAAGGAAGTTGATCTGACAGGAGGTGACTTGAGAAGCTCTGAGATGCATGAAGCAAACTTGAGCAAAGTGGTCCTGTTGGTAGCCAATTTAGATCTTCAGACTTGAAGGGCACAGAACTAGATAACACGCTGATGCCAGATGGCCAGAGAATCTTTAGGGGGTTTGCAGGAATTATTAGTAAGGCCCAAGATGAATAATCAGCCAGCAAACAGTTGTTGAGATTCTTCATCAATGAATCAAAGCACATTTACAACTGTAAGGATCACGAATGAGTAAAGTGAGAACATATCAGAAAGCTTGGAACCTTGCGCTGAAGGGCGATTTTTCATTGGTGGATCAAATCTATCACCCAGATTATCGATCATTTGATTTGAGAACCGGTATCTATACAAATATTGATGACGATAAAGTCATTGTGACAACAGAAAATGAAGAAATTTTCACAAGTTATCCTGATGTCCTTTATGAAAATGATGAGTTTCTGTGCATCATTGCGTATCAAAAAGTTTCTGATCCAGAAACAAGATACAGATCATTCATTACAGCGATTAATTATAAAGACGGACAGATTCTTAGCCAAAAAACTACAGTACAAGAATTAGATTTTGATCCTAGTGAACACCTTGACTGGAACTGGGTGGACCATGAATAATTTGGCCAGCAAGCAGCCAAGAACTAAACAATCGTAAAAAATCAAATCACGGATAACATGAAGAAAGCGAATGACCAAAGCGGAAGAATACGTAGCAGCTTGGCGACTGGGTTACAGGGGCGATTTTTCTCTCGTGGATCGCATCTATCACCCTGATTACAAATCATTTGATTACAGAACAGGTATCGAGGCAAATTTAGAAGACGACAAGGTCATCACCTGTACACTCAATACCGTTATGACCATTGGGCATTTCCAAACTATCTATGAAAGCAAAGACTTTTTATGTGTCGAGTGCTTTGTAAAGCGGAATTATGCTGAAATTGATGGTTCTGATCCAGACTATGCCGCCCGAATCACTGCTGTGCACTACGAAAATGGAAAGATCATAGCGCAAAAGACGTCTACGAATCCCTTGGATTTTGATCCAAGCGAATACTTTGAATGGAACTGGGAAGACTATGAGTGATGAGGTGGTAGTACTAAACTATTTTTTTAGGAATGGTTTTTATCTTCGGCAAAATAATTTTGCATCACCCACTCCAACTGTTCATCACCTGCTTGGCCTTCAAAAGATTTCTTGATACATCCATTGTCTCGCAACCAATAGAGCTTTAACTCAGTGTAATTTTCCCATTCTGGTTCGAACTGATGTGGATCATCAAATGCGCCCAAAATAATTCCGGCACCTCCCATGCTATAAGCATCAGCTTCTGCGTTGATCATCGTTCCACATACGGGACAAAAGTAGTGACGTACAGGTAGACCGCTCTCACCTTTGGCCACGTATTCAAAAGTTTCTCCGCTAAATTGAACGTTGGCGCTGTCATCAAATCTTACGAAAACAGCCATTGTTCCAAGGAGTCTTCGGCAGCGCATGCAGTTACATTGAAAGACCATCCAAGGATCTGCTTCTGCCTGAAAACGAACTTTCCCGCAATGGCAACCACCTTGATGCTTGATCATAGAATCTAAGCATTGATGTGTCGTTTATTTTACCGTGAACAAAATGATTTTTGTTCAACGTCAGATTTGCTGAGATAATCCCCACCATAAGCATTTCAAGTCAAGAACAGAAAAATAATGAATAGACTCCATGAAGTTTGGGAACCAAACCAAGATGGATGGATTAACTGCAGGGCACTACTCACAGCAGATTTGAAAGAAAATCAAATATGCTGGAGAGTGTATTGTGGGAGATAAAAGGTCAGAAACAATTGGGGCCTGTACTAGTTTTATTTGTTTTTAATGAGGTGAAGGCAAGAACAGTTTGAAAAATTTTATAACATAAACCAACTAGTAGCTTGACAAATTTTGTGATTGGGTTATGCATTTTCGCTTAGAAAATAGATCTATTCAATCAATATGTCAGTAAAACTGATTTTTGATAAAAATATTAGTATTTACCATATAATCATCTTTAATTCTTTTATTTCATAAAAGAATTACAAAAATTAATTAACCTAATTATAAGATATGAAATATAAAAAAGAATCTATGAAGATACTAAAAATTTATCGGAATTCGATCGTTTCATCTATGCAAAATATGTACATATTTCTTTTTACAATCGGAATTTATTTTGTCTACATTCCTTGGAATTTAGAAAGACTTAATCTCGTAGAAACTGATTTGGGATTGTGGCTTTTTATATTTGGTATTTTGAATCTGTTAAGTAATCAAATAACCGGAAGAATAATTGCTCCAAAAGTTGGTTCAAAAAATATTATTATAATTGGCACAGTTATTCTTTCTATATGCCCTTTCTTACTCGTATCTGTCGAGACTTATTCTATGTTTATGCTTGTCGCAATTCCTTTTGGAATAGCTATTGGGTTCGTATTTCCTACTAATCAAAGTTTAGTTTCTTATATAGAAAGTAAAACAAACAAAATTTACACACCTTTATATCAAGCTTGTATGAGCGCGGGGTCTTTATCTGGGGCACTAGTAGCGGCTTACGTTATCAAGAAAGATATTGATCCCCAGGTTACATTTGCCGTAATGGGTATTATAATTTTACTGTCTGCAATTATATTTTACTTTCTTGGTATGCCAAGAGCTGTGGAAAGCAATGATCCTGTAAATAAGTTTAAAATACCTGAGAAAAAAATATTAATATTTGGCGTATTACTTATGATGAACTTCGCCACACTTGGTATTATCATTGATTGGTCTTCATTGTGGTTAACAAAAGATTTAATGGCACCGCTTTTTCTTGGCGGACTTGTTATAGTTTTCTTTAATACAGGTGAAATAATTGCAAGATTAGCAGCCAGCTATATCATTAACTTACTTGGCGAAAAATTTATAGGAGGATATTTACCAATGATTGGTTCGTTAGTTTTATTTATAAGTATATTGACTTCAAGCCTATATGTAATAATACCTGCATTAGTTTTATTTGGATTATTCACTGCTAACTTCATTTCTATTGTAATACGACTAGCGATTAAAGTCACAGCTGAACCAATTTCTTTAGCAGTATCAAATTTAACAACACTTGGTTTTTCAGGATTTATATTCGGTCCTGCTATAGTTGGTTATACAGCTAAAAATATCGGTCTTACATTTAATATGTACGTACTCTGTGTTGTTTGGGCATTAAGTGCAATTTTTCTAATTAAAATGATTACAACTGAGGAATACAGTTCACGTGCTAGCTGATACAAACACTTATGAATAACCTCTCCCACATCCAGAATTAACTGCTACTGTCAACGGTCACGGCGACTTCGAAGGACAGCGGTGGGAGGATAAGGCCGATTAGGAGTGGATCGTCAGGCAGTTGGTGGATTATGCCATCGCAGAAATCAAATCATGGATACTTGCATAAGGAGAATGGGCTATGGCAAATGCGCTTAAAGGAAAGACATCAGTTTCAATTATCTATATTACTCCAAATGAGAGGGCGACAGAAGCACTTAGAGTATTTATAGAAGGACATATGGAATACATGAGGACAAAAAGCCATGAAACTGGTCCTTTGAAACTAATTCACTATTCAATTTCTGAAAGCCATGAATGGGCAGATAATTCACGATGGCAGACCGGTGAAACTCCTGAAACAACTGGGAGAAGGGTTTTTCATCTGTTCGAAATTTATGAAAATTTAGAAGGACTTCAACACCATTAGATGGAGACACAAGAGTTCATAGGCGAATTTTACGAACTGCTAGAAACTCACAACATTGAAGTTCATACTTTTAATCAAATGAAAATCATCCAAAGTTTGTGGGAATAATCATGGGAGTTAAACAGGTGTGGGGCTACACCATCGCAAAAATCAATGCACGGATAGAAGCATAAGTAGCAAAAATGACCAGAGGAGAAGAATTTGAGAGATTACAATTCCGAACTGCTCGGGAGAAGAATGATTCTCTGTTGGAATCTCTTTTTCATCCAGATTGTACTTATGAAAACAACCTGATTCCAACTGAATTAAAAAGTAGAGAAGAAGAACATATTTTTTGGGAGACACTGAAAGAAGATATCAATGCAGCAACTCATAAAGTGATCTATGAAGATGAAAATCAAATCCATGTTCACAAGTATTATAAACTGAAAAGCACAGATGCATTTTATTCAGTCATTCAGAAAGTGACTATAAAAGATGGAAAGGTTCTTCATAACCAAGAAGAATATGAAGATTTAGACGATGATCCATCTGAAGGTCAACCTTGGACATGGGAAGACGTTAGATGCTTCCATGAGATGACCACAGCCCCAGCCACCACCTTTGAAGAATGCCAAGCTTTTGCTAACCAGAAGAGCATTCCCACACTGAGAAACAGTTCTACTGACAACGAATGGAAATGGAATTTGTCCTAATCCAAAAAGCTAAAGTCGAAGAATTAGACAATGACCCCAGAGAAGGTCAGGATTGGAACTGGGAGGATTACGAGTAATCAGCAAGCAGTCGGGGGCTACATTACTGTAGAAATCAAATCACGGATAGCATGAGGAAAGAGAATGACCAAAGCGGAAGCATTCGATAAAGCGTGGAGGATCGCCATAGATAAGGATTTTTCTCTTGTTGATAAAATTTATCACGAAGACTATCGACCTTTTGACGCTTATGCAGAGGTCGAAGTTAATCTTGAGGCTGAAAAATCAGGTATAGAAACCTTCGGTGAATTTTTAATAGACACCAACTCTACAGTTCTTCTAGAGAATGATAATTTTCTGAAGGTACATAGGATACAACAGCCATGCAGACGCAGAAGTCTTTGCTTCTGTAATGACCTCTATTACCTACAAAGACGCTCAAATTATCACTCAACAATCTTAAGTTGAAAGATTAAACTACGACCCCAGCGAAGGTCAAGACTGGAGTTGGAAAGACTTTGAATAATTCTACCTTACAGACTAAGGAAAAATGAATTACAAAGAATTGTCACGGGATTTTTTCGAATATTATAAGTTTTCAAATTGGGAAAAACTATATGATTTATTAAACGAGAAGATCGAATATGAAATAGTTTGGAATGGAGTAAAATATAAAGGTAGGAAAGACGTTTTTACAATAATTACAGAAATGAATAATATGACTGATATAAAAGAATTAAATCTCCTAGAGATACTTGAATGTGGTCAATAATCTATGATAGATTTTAGAAGTGCGTATTTCGACAGAAGAAAAGGTGAAACTGAGAATGTAAGAAATTGTTTCTTAATAAAATGGGATGAAGAGAAAATTTCGCAATTAACTCAATATACTAATCCGATTAAAATACCTCAAAAAATAGGTCACACATTAATGATAAACTCTTCCGTGAATAATAGTTAAATTCAATTAATGGGATATCAAATACTAAAAAAATATTTATTTAAAAAATGAGAGTTGTAGGTCAATAGATTAAAAATTATGGAGTTAGATATTAAATTTTTTGTATTTTCCTATTATGGTGACTTAGTTTTCAGCAGGAAGATATATGGAACTTCAAAATTTATCCTACAGTTTCTTTAAACTTTGGGACGGAAAAAATTGGGAGAAACTGGGTGATTTGATTCACCAAGATATAAAATATGACATATTTTGGTGTGACTTAGAATTAGAGGGAAAAGAGGATTTTATAAAAGCACTTAAGAAAGGTCGAAATTCCTTTTTGATTCGAGATATTGAGGTAATAAATTCGACTGAATGTGGTGATTATTCTGTTTCAGAATGGAAAGGATCGCATACTAATAAGTATGGAAAATTAGAAAGTTTTAAAAAGTTTTTAGTTTTTAATTGGGACGAAAAAAAATAATCAATTTCAAAGTTTTTGAAACAATTGTGGTTGATATTAATCACATGTCAGACTGGATTGATTCAATTTGATTCAAAAATTTCTCTGTGAAAGCCAAGACTGATACTGGGATGACTACGGGTGATCAACAATTAGTTAATGGGACACAACATCGCAGAAATCAAAGCACGGATAAAAGTGTAAGGAGAAAGAATGACCAGAAGAGAAGAATTTGAGAGATTACAATTTCAATCTGTTCGGGAGCAGAATAATTCTTTGCTGAATACATTTATACATTTTGACTGTACTTATGAAAGAAAGTCAGTACCAACCGCATTTAAAGGTTTGGTGCCTACCGCAATAAAAGGTCGAGAAAAATAAATATTATGTGGTAGAATTTATGGTATATTTTTGATTCTGTCACTTAGAAAGTCATCTACGAAGATGAAAATCAGGTACATGTGCACCATCATGACAAACTAAAAAGTACTGAAGCATTTTTCTCAGTCACTCAGAAAGTGACTATAAAAGATGGAAAAATTTTTCATCACCAAGAAGAGTATCAGGACTCAGACCATGGACCCATCTGAAGGGCAATCTTGGACATAGCAAGACGTGAGATGGCTTCATGAGATGGTTACAGCCACAGAAGTGACCTTTGAAGAATGGCAATCTTTTGCCAACCAAAAAGGTATTACTACCTTGACAAACAGTTCTGCTGACAATGAATGGAGTTGGAATTTAACCTAATCCAAAAAGCTAAAGTCGAAGAACGAAACTATGAACCCATTGAAGGTCAGGCCAGGGAACTGGGAAGATTATGAGTGATCCAAGCCCACTTCAGATAAATCTTAGTCTTTATTTGTTTTGGCTAGGGAAATGAAATTTTTTTTAATCTAGTACGTCAGCAATCAATCTCCTAGTTTTTGCCCAGTATTCTCCCAATCTTGTAGAAACTTTTCAACGACTAAATCAGTCATTGGATGTTCAAAGAGTTGCCAAAGAATATTCGGTGGTACTGTCGCCACATCAGCGCCCAAGCGCGCAGCTTCCAACAAATGGCCTATACCTCTCACTGAGGCGGTTAAAATTTCTGTTTCAAAGGCAAAATTGTCATATATCAGTCGAATGTCCTGAATTAACTGCATCCCATTGGCACCAACATCATCCGATCGACCAACAAATGGGCTGATAAACGTTGCACCAGCCTTAGCTGCTAGTAGGGCCTGACCAGCACTAAAACAAGCTGTCACATTCACAGCAATTCCCTTTTCGCTCAAAATCCTAGTAGCCTTTACACCTTCGGTTGTTACAGGGACTTTCACAGTTAGATTATCAGCAATCTCACTCAACCACAGTCCTTCTCTTACCATTCCCTCTGCATCAGTGGCAACAGCTTCCCCAGAAACTGGCCCATCAACAATATCACAAATTTCAGCAAGCACTTCCCTGATGGGCCGACCTGACTTAGCAACTATAGTTGGGTTGGTTGTCACCCCATCAACGATACCGATATCATTCAGTTTTTTTATTTCAGTTACGTCAGCAGAATCGACAAAGAATTTCATTAATTAGCCTTAAAGAAAATTGAAAGTAAAAAGTGAGTTATTTATCCTTAGTTACTTGCACAACAATATTAAATCGAAGTAATTATGTGTTTTCTTCCTTCGAAAAATTTCTTAAGCAACTAAGCTTCTGAATAAGCTTAGAACCTATATTGATCTTATAGATTTTACTTGAAGTCAAGAAGCAAAAAACAATCATTAATGAAAATTCTGTAGTTTTCAGGTGATTTTTTGTAAAAGAGTGATTTTTCTTCTTACTACTTTTTCTGCTTTTTGTACTCAATTCTTGGGGTTGGCGCAGTT
>JACLAD010004822.1_pt1 | contig 16050 bp, 21 predicted proteins | sample 8027901 | NCBI WGS metagenome assembly JACLAD01 (sample SAMN15725071, study PRJNA655200) | protist metagenome | isolation source: fluorescence activated cell sorting (FACS) single amplified genomes of... | place: Spain: Blaines Bay Microbial Observatory, Mediterranean Sea | collected 2016-07-05 | reverse complement strand
TCATCAACATCACCCTACGGATCATCATCATCAGCATCATCATCATTATCAACATCATCCTCGCCAACATCATCCATCATCATCAACATCATCATAACCATAGTCGTTATATTGGTTTTCAAAGGTGCGTGGTCTGTGCGGGCGGTGCCAGCACAACGGGCTTCGCAACGGATTTGGCAAAGGTTTTTCAACAGATTTCATTGGTTCTGGCTCTCCAGAGGAGCAGCGCGGTGGTGTCGGAAAGGTGCAGGCGCAATGGGTTGGCAATGGTTTTTTCGATGGATTTCAATTGGTTCTGGCTCTCCCAGGATGCAGCGCGGTTGTGTCGGAAAAGAACCAGCGCAATGAGTTTTCCGAAGGTTTTTTGATGGATTTCTCTGGTTCTCCCAAAGTGTCGGTGCAATGTGTTTTGCGTCTTTCAACAGATTTCAAAAGTTCTCGCTCTCTGGAGAAGCAGCGTGGCAGTGTCGGAAAAGTGCTAGCGCAATGGGTTTCGCAATAGTTTTTCAATGGATTTCATTGGCTCTGGCTCTCCAGAGGAGCAGCTCGGTAGTGTCGGAAAGGTGCTGGCGCAATAGGTTTCGCAATAGTTTTTCGATGGGTTTCATTGGTTCTGGCTCTCTAGAGAGGCAGCGCAGTGGTGTCGGAAAAGTGCCGGCGCAACGGGTTTTGCAATGGTTCTTCGATAGATTTCAATGGTGCAGCGCAGTAGTGTCGAAATGGTGCCAGCGCAATGGGTTTTCCGATGGTTTTTCCTGGTCTCCAGAGAGGCAGCACGGTAGTGTCAGAAAAGCACTGGTGTAGTGGGTTTTGCAATGGTTCTTCACTGAATTTCATTGGTTCTGGCTCTCCAGATTGGCAGCGCTGTTGTGTCGGAAAGGTGCTGGCGCAGCGGGTTTTGCAATGGTTTTGGAATGGTTTTCATTGTTTCTGGCTCTCGAGAGAAAGGCAGCGCGGCACTGGCGCAAAAGATTTTGCAATGGTTGTCAATGGATTTCAATGCTTCTGGATCTCCAGAGGAGTGGCACGGTAGTGCCGGCGCAACGGGTTTGCCATGGTTTGCATTTGTTTTTCACTGGCTTTCATTGGTTCTGGCTCTCCAGAGAGGCAGCATGGGAGTGTTGGAAAGGTGCCAGCCCAACTGGACACATAACAGTTTTTCAATCGATTTCATTAGTTCTGACTCTCGGAGCAGTGCGGTAGTGTCGGAAAGGTGCCGGCACACACACATACACACCCACACAAACACACAAACACACACACAGACACACTTTTCTCGACCAAATGTTTGGTGAGTGTGTATGATTACCGTCAACGGTCATATGATGTTGTTAAAAATGCAAGAGCGTGAACAATTGCAACAGCAACAGCTGTAAAAATTGATCATAAAATCAATAAAAACAAAGAAAGTGGGTACGTTTCCACAGAGTGAACAAGGGTCTTCTTTGGGCACCGCCTTGTTCACTCATCAGTGCCCCCCACTCAGAATTGGGCACCCAGTGCCGTTTGACACCCCGTGTCGGATTGGATATGATACTGAATGAATACGGATGCATCGTGCAAGCATCCCCAAATCAGAATTTGGCACCCAGTGCCGCTTGACACCCAGTGTTGGATTGGATATGATACTGAATGCATATCGATCAATCGTGCAAGCATGCACACACACACACTAGCAAAGGCTTCACAACTAAACACACACACACACACACAAGGGCGTCAAGACTAAAAATTGATTACCCTGATCTAGGTGTTGGAGCAACTACGCTGGGAACGGATTCCCAGCGGGAAATGAAGCAAATGATACAAGTTCATCCTATTGAGGAGCCTCAGCATCCTACAATGCAACCTACAGAGTACAGACAACACAAGCACACGATGCAAGCCCCTGCTGAGGAGCTTCAGAATCTTACAATGCAACCTAGAGAATACGTACAACGCAAGCAAATGATGCGAGCTCCTCCCGCTAAGGAGCTTCAGCAACTTACATTGCAAACCACCCGGCGACGAATCAACAATCCAACGAGCTGTGAGTGCAAGAACTGTACAGCAGTTACACCGGTTATCAGTAACGGCTTGTAAGTACAAGAGCTGTACAATAGCACACTGTTTGTAGGCAATGGTTTGTAGATGCGACAGTTGTGAAAGCTGTGAAAGCTGTGAAACAATCACCCTGGCTGTAAGCAGCAGAATGAAAGGACAAGAGCTGTACACAGATACAGCTTATACGCAACGGATTGCAAGTGCGAGAGCTGTACAAAGCACACTGGTTATAAGCAACGCTTAGGAAGTGCAGGAGCTGGCTGAAAGTGCAAGAGCTGTACAAAATTTATAATGATTACAAGCAACAACTTGTGAGTGCAAGAGCTTCACAAAAATCATCCTGGCTATGCAAGTAGCAAGTTGGAAGTGCAGTTGCTGCACAGAGATGCTAGTTATAAGCAACAGATTGCAAGTGCGAGAGCTGTACCGTGTAGCACACTGGTCGTAAGCGACACTTTGTGAGAGCAAGAGCTATATAATAATCACACCGCTTGTACGCAACTGGTTGTAAGTGCAGGAGCTGTACAAACGAACCACACTGGTTGCAAGCAACAAGTGGTAAGTGCAGAAGCTGTGAAGGGACACTGGTTTTAAGCAATGGACTGTAAGTGCGATAACTGTACAATGCCACACTGGTTCTAAACAAAGCTTTGGAAGTGCTCAACCATTGCAAACAAAGGCTACCTCAAGCGCCAAGAACTGTACAAAAGACACGAGACCTTTTGGATAACTTTGTGAGGACATATCGTCAGAGCATCCGATCAGAAACTGCACAACAAGATGGTAGCTGTACAACAAGCAAGCAACTCCTCCACAAGATGACGACTGTACAACAAGATGTCAACTGCACAACAAGATGGCACAAGGTCATCATCATCATCATCATCAACACCCCCATCATCATCACCATCGTCATCATCATCATCATGACCATCAGCACGGTCATCACCAATCATCATTCATCCATCATCCCATCATCATGATCATTGGCTGTTCAATGGATTTCAGTGGCTCTGGCTCTCCAGAGGGGTGTCGTAAAGCTGCCGGCGCAACGGGTTTTGCCATGGTCTTTCAACAGATTTCAATAGTTCTGGTTCTGCAGAATGCGCCGCGCGGTAGTGTCGAAAAGGTGCCGGTGCAACGGATTTTGCGATGGTTTTTCAAAGGATTTCCTTGCTTCTGGCTCGCCAGCGGGGCAGGGCGGCAATGTCGGAAAGGTGCCGGCGCAACGGGTCTGGCGTTGGTTTCTCAATGGATTTCAATGGTTCTGAGCAGCGCGGCAGTGTGGTGCCGGCGCAATGTGCACTCTCCAGAGGGGCAGTGTGGCAATGTCGGAAAGGTGCCGGCGCCAGCGCGGTAATGTCGGAAAAGTGCCGGCGCAACAGGTTTGGCGATGGTTTTTGAAGCGGAGCGCGGTAGTGTCAGAAAGGTGCCATTGCAATGGTTTTTCAATGGATTTCAACACTTCTGGCTCCGCAGAGGGGCAGCGCGGTAATGCTGGAAAGGTGCCCGCGCAATAGGTTTTGCAAGAGTATTTCACTGGATTTCATTGGTTCTGGTTCTCCAGAGGGGCAGCGTGGTATTTTCGGAAAGGTGCCGCCGCAACAGGTTTTGAATTGGTTTTTCGATGGATTTCATGGGTTCTCCGTATCCAGAGGGGCAGCGCGGTGGTGTCGGAAAGGTGCTGGCGTAAAGGAATTTTAATGTTTTGGGGTTTCCGAGGGGCAGCGCAGTTGTGTCGGAAAGCTGCCAGCGCAACAGATTTTGCATTCAATGGATTTCATTGGCGATGGCTCTGCCGACGGGCAGCACAAACATACATACAGACAGACATACATACATACATACACACATACATATATATATGTCTATATATATACTTAGCGCATCCGACATATAAACCACATTCGTTTGAAAATGCTTGATTTCGGCCCACAATCAGCACACACACACACACACACCAGACAATACAATGCCTTCCTACATACATATACACGTAGCACATCCGACATGTAAACCGCATTCGTTTGAAAACGTTTGATTTCGGCCCACAATCAACACACACACACCAGACAATACAATGCCTTCCCGCATACATAAATCATTCCAAAATAGGACGCGTTGAGATAGGACTGACAGACCAACATACAAACAGACAAACGCCGTGCCTTAAGATTTGTCATTGCCGGCTCTGAGCGAAAAAAAAATTAAATCTCTCATGGCTTGTTTTTTTATCAATTGCTTGTTCACCCCTCGGTGGCATGGACAAGCGGCAATCGGTTGTTGCTGCTGCCTGTTTGTTCGTTGGCAGCGATAGAAAGATTTTGAAGCAATGTGTGTGTATATATATATATATTTGTTTATTTACATATATTCACAAATTGTATGAAAGTTATATTATGTTTTGTCCACAGCTCGGCGTATTTTGAGACGATTCTTGCACCGTTGGATGTGGAATTTTGAATCATAAGGAAGGAGGAGGGAAACAAGAGTGAGGGAGGATGGGTGGAGAAGGAGGGTTCCTCCGACGCCAGTGTTTGAAGCACATGGTCGAATATGATACATGGCAGCCTTGGAGGGATTTGATGCCCCGTGCATGCAATTAGGGGCAAAAGCCAAAGCCAAGGCGTGCCAAGCCTCGACCTTTTTGTTTATTTGCGGACCTGCCATTGCCGGCTTGTTTTGCAGGGTGCTCATGTCGAATTTGTTGGCTTCGACACCGCGAGGGGGTATCCAAAATGCGCATGGACGAGCAACAAGGCCAAAGATATGACAAATCGCTCAGTGGACAATCCACGAACACCAATTTTTCCATTGGCATCCCGTTCATCAAACTATCGCCTCAAATTTTCGAAAGATTGATAGCAGTGTATGGCCCGCTCAATTTGATCACCTTCAAAATCTTCGAGATGTGTGCGTGTGTGTGTTTATTCTAACGGGCTGTCATTGCAACTTGTCGTGTCTGTTTTCATGGTGTGCTAGCAGCATGACGGGCTGCCGTACAAAAGGAGATGGGGCAAGGATACTTGGACCTTGCTGAATACAAAGCGACAGATGGGTTCGCAAAAATCGCCGTTGTGAAGTCATGATGCCCATTATGTTTGGGGGTGATGCCATGGGCACCGCTGAAGTGCCATTGAGGCATTCCACAAGCAGCTAGGTATCTCAACAGCGCCCGCAAGCGAACCGACTTATTTATTCCCAGGACCGGCTGGCGTGACTGCTGGTGCACCTGACTTGCGACTTGCGCATGGATGTGAATGCTTTGGATCAAGCAGCTGTGCATAAAATCATGGCAATCAACAAGGCTGCAAAGGCTTTGTGTGCACTGCACAGATCGATGCGTTTAGAGCAACCCAACATCCCAAGAAAACAACGCCGCATCGAGGCACTGCAAAGAATTTGATCTGACATTGCACAAAATGAAGATAGAAAAAGAAAGGGTTGCCACCTGGCGCCGTAGGGGGTTCGCCCCATAAATGCTATATGCTGCTTGTGACGCCGCCTGGCTGAAGTAGCTCATAAACCGTCCCAATCGCAAGTCTTAGTCACTCCTTGCTTATCCAGTGTTGCACTGGTGGTGCAACAGTAGGAGTGCTGCAGTTCATCAACTGCATATCAGCAGCACTTGGGCAGCAGCAGCTCAACACCGGAACACCCCTCGATGCAAGGTGTGGAGAAGCTGCAGCTCGAGTATGTGCTATGGGCATGTTCAGTTCATGATACTTCATCATGTGCAAGTGGTAGGCAGTGCAGGCAACACCGCTTGGCCAGCAACACACATCACCCAGCATACACTGGTCAAGTTTAACCGCTGAAATCCACAAAAGGTACAGCCAGATGACAGGCCCAGGGCTTGAGTACAATTCAACATACAAGGTCACAAGCGCCAAGGTGAGCAAGGAAGCCACTTCGGCATGGCAAACGCGGAACCGGCTGACAAGGAACAACCGACAGCTAGTGTGCGCAGAAAGCAAGTCTCTGCAGCCCGATTGCACCAGCACACCCACAGGATGATATATTCACACTGCTTCTCGTTCTCCTGCCCAATTACATCTCTTTCTGTTTGTGTGTGGCGGCCAGTGCTAGGCACTGGCCTCCTGGCAACTGCACCTTCCTCATGTACCCACCGCCGCTGGTGCAGGTCTTCAATGCGGCGCATAACATGCTCAGCAGCACACGGCACTGCTCACGGTTTTTTCCTTTCAGAGTCAGCGCTGGTGCACAAAGCCATTTCTCAGGCATATGCTGGATGAAGTTCGTGGTGCACGGCGGGGCGTGCCGGCTCCACATATTCACTGCTTTGCTCATCCATACCTGCTGTTCCGCGCACTCGTGCTTTCTCTCACCACTCACACTCTGCACATCGCCAGCGCCCAGAGATTGGACATGGTCCTCTTGCCCTCAATTCATTACAAGTTCAATGTCATGTTCAACCTCGGCCGGGTCAGCCTTGTCTAGGTCAAGCCGGCACTCAAGATCGAGATGGACTTGCTTATTGTCTAGCGCAAGTCTTGAGCGCAAGTCTTGGGCATTCACAGTGGACTTGACAAGGCCCCCTTGCTCCTTGGTCCAAAGGGGGCCTGCTGTAGAGAGGATTGGTGGGGTGAATGATTTAATTGCTTAACCACACCTGCCAGAAGTGTGGGTCCCATGAGTCTTGGATGGCATGGTGGGCCCTCCCTTTGGGTGTGGTCCAGCATGTTGTTGTCAGTTGTGTGTATTCTGTATGTTCTTTGAGCCTTGGGCTCAAAGTGTCCCTGCTGTCCGTTGCCCTCTGTTGACGGGAGCACAACTGTTGTGCTCTGCATCCAGTGTTGCTTGCACCCATCTGTCCACCCACCCACACCTTGTTGAAGGGTGCTGGGTGCTGGAATGATGGGTGTTCCCGTGTTGAGCTGATTATGCCCAAGTGCTGCTGAAGTGCAGCTGATGGACTGCGGCCCTCCCACTGCTGCACCACCACGTAGGGAGTGACCAAGACTTGTGTGAACAGATGCATTATGTTTCGAAAAGGCATGCAATGCGGTCATGCAAACAGAAGTACATAAATGCTGTCTACATTTTCGCGTGAAACTTAACATTCCTGTAAGTATTGAAATCTTTAACGAATATATTGTCCTCGCCTTGGAAAATGAAGATGTGGGAGCCCAGATATTGCTCCTGAGAAAAAGAGAGTGCTTGTTTGAAAAACAGCAATGCATTTCTGGACTTTTCAAAAAATGATGCTAGCGCTTACGGAAAGTAGCAGAAGCCAACACAACACAACAAAACAGTTTACATGGCACCAAAACAAACAAAAGTCTGAATGTGTTCAAGCGCCGGGTGTCTGGACCTGGTTCCCTGAGGCACTGGGGGCCTGTCCCATGCCTCATGGAAGCAATGCTTTTTGTTTTTGCTTTGGTGACGTGTGTGCGCTTGTTTGGTTTTGTTTGTTCTTGGTCTTCTTATGAAATAATCATATTTTTCCAAAGGTCAAAGGATCCTATGGCAAATTCCCATTTTTTTGCAAGGGAAAGCACAACATCTGTTTAAAAACAAAGCGCACACGCACACAGCAAATGTGTTGCTGTTTCATGAGGTGAGACATAGCGAAGCAACACGAATGCAAACTTTTGTACGTGACAAAGGACAACAAAAACATTTTCAATCGTCAGGAATCCGGACCTGGTTTTCTCAGCCCTGGGGGAAGGGGGCCATGCCCAATGCCTAATGGATGCCGAAACATCGTTGTTGCTTTCTGGCGAGGCTAAAACTGTCATGCTTAGAAAGGTGTTTTGATTCTTTGCCTGGTGAAGTGGCAATCTTCTGGTAGAAATCTGAAAATATTGTAGGTTGTTTTGCTTTTCAAATACTGCGCTGCCCCCCAACGATATCTAGGGTCCTATGCCTCGATTCTTCTTCGAAAAATGTGAAACTGTTTTTTGATTTCCATCAGCACTGACCTAAATGCTTTGTTAAGTTGACCCTTTCTGGTCCGAGGCCTGCTGGCATTGTCGCTTCCTGCATCCATTTCTCCGGTCTGACACGTAATCACTTCACCGCCCCTCTCTCCCCAAACACCCTTCTCGTCTGATTCCAAATCGCTCTTTGGCACATGGACGCGGGTACACCTGCAGTTGTGCCAGTAGAAGCGATTTGGTTGCAAACCACGCTTTGCTTGACACTGCATTTCCTACTAGCCCAGTTTGCATTCACCGGGCCTGGGCCCCTGCAAGGCTCCAGAGAAAATCATTTCACCGCTCCTGGCTGTCCCGCTTGGCCGGCATTATTCTGCATTGTAACACCATCATCCCACCGCCACCATTCAGAAACATGCGCCTGCCCCAAACCTTTGTTGGATTGCCATAACTTTGGCAAGAGGCCTCCCAGGCCTTATGATGTGCTAACCTTCTACCGTCAAGCCTTCCCGAATAGTCCCGTTCGTCTCAGGTGTACGAGATTATGATGCGTCAAACTCTTAAGGCAAATCGGCTTCCTCATGATGCTTTGAGAGCGCTAGAGGAGATCAAGCAGAAGCAGAAGGATCTCTTCAAGGAGATTCTTTACCAGAAGCAGGAGAAGTTGGATCGTGAGTTCCATGACCTTCCAGGGCCGAGTGGCAAAGGAAGCCTGACGAGATGGATGACAATGATATACAAGACCAGATGCAGCCAAAAATCTCCCTTCGCAAGTACTTGAACAAGTTGACAGATGATCTGAGGTCAGCAGTATCCTCTAAGGTCTGGAATTTGGACGGCGCAGACAAGCCAGCTCGCAAATATCTTATTTGGGAAGAGTGTGCCCAATATGTGGAGATGGAGTTGGATCAACGTGCTGATTCGCGTGCCCCCAAGGAGAATCTCCATGCCTGGACGGATGTGATTGGTGGTGGGGTGCAACCTCCTCCGCACCCCTCGTGCTGCCGCCCGTCGCACCGTTGTTCTTCAACTGTTGCTGGTAGGGCTTCGCCAAGGCAGGGCACAAGTCCCAGCAATAAAGAATAAAATATACATATATGGGGGATGCAAATGCGTTTTGCAAATCCCAATCCGTAAATTCTGATCTGTTTGATTACACCTAATGTGCCGCAAGAACACTTCCGCAATTTCATGCTCAAATAGGTCTAAGCAAACATCCACACAAATGTTGAATACAATTTGCAAGCAATTTTGTTTTTTGCATCGAAGTTGCAACAATGAATGGCCACCGTCCAATTTGGGGCACTAATAGTCCATGCCCTGCCCGGGCCTTCTGTGGCAACTTGACCTCCCCATGATGCTATCACAGCTGCGCAGCGCTTACATGCAATCCTGCATCAACATCTAATAATAATTTGACAGACATGTACGTTTGCTGCAATATTTGGTGCGAAATTACATATCAAATGGTCACCATACTGTTTGGTTCGGCCACCTAAAACCTTCAAAACCGTCAACGCGTCCACATCTTCAGTTGGTGGCCATCCAATTCTTTCAAGGGGTGGGTACTTTGTTAGCCACATCAGCTCCTGATGTTTGTGCCACCAGCGCTGAATGCGAAACAATAGTCGCCCAAAGAGTGCATGTGTGCAAGTGGACCAACAATTGTCAAAACCCTGCAGAAACAGAGCACTGCTGAAGACAAGGACCCTCAGGACAAGGATTGCTATGTTTTTACTTTGACGTGAAGTTCTGTTTGTGGCACATCTGCACATGATTTTTACTTCCTTTTGCCCGTTGCTTTCTTTTGTGTGGAGCATGTGCCATACTGCTGGTGCGATGGAAGTGTTGATGCCTGCCATGGACGTAAGTTCGTCAACAAGCATGTGTGCAGAGCCGCTCAGCTCCAAACAAAAGTTCCACCGGACTACTGATTCAAAAGATCGTCCAATGATGACCCCGTTTCTGGCATGCGGCCGCCCTAAACATGATAGCAATCACACTGTCTGCAGTTTATCATTGTGTGGTGACTGGTTGGACTAGCTAATTACATAAGCCATGGCAACATGGAAATTCGATTTGGTCCATGACGATGTGGCAGAACGCGCTTGGATAGTGCCTCGTCGTTCCCATATCAATGCTGGGGCCAGAAGCGAAAACTTTTGTTAGGAGACTCGGCCAAAACAATTCTCTGAAGGGATCGAATACTAACTGTCTACGTAGAGATGGCCCGCATGCGGTACGCTTCTACCCCCTCCTTACCCCCAATGGGCAAACAATAAAACTAGAGTTTTATCAGAATGCGAAGAAACTCCAGATTAAACTGTTAGGTGATGGAGCCTCTTTCTCTAGTACTTGTCTGTTAGTCCATCAACAACCATCATTTGATTAATATAAATATGATGTTGCAAATTGATTTCGTAAACGTATATCAAAAGTGCAATTTCGCAAAAACCCAATCTCTTTTTCTCTTTCTATCTATTTATATATATATATATATATTAATAAATACACATGCGCATGTGTCTTGCACGGCCTGTGTGCTCGCACCGGCCGACGGGCACCCTGGCGTGCAATCTTGTGCCGTCCACCAACGCGATTCCAGCACAACCTAAACTCGAGATGGGCCCGCAGGCCCTTGGCTACCCACCCGTGCTCTCCATGAACATAGCTTCGGACATGGGCCTGGAGACTAGCAATCCCATTCACCCCGTGCCATCCGCCAACGATCGCAAATCTTAACATGGCTTAACTAACAGCCTGAATATTGGCATGCCCCCCCCAAGCACTCCGGTTTGCAATATTTTTCGAGAGAGCAACAGCTGCGCGCAATAAAAAAACGGGGACCACGAGATTGGTCGGAAAAATGCATGACCTCGCAGAAAATCCAAATGCACCTTTCCCAAGACCACAGCTTCGCAAATGACAACAATCACAACACAAACCAGCACAGCATGTTCCACTTCGGCCAATGTTGAAGGATCTGGGGGCCATCTTAAACATAAAAGGCCTTTTGGTCGCCATCTCAACTTATTTTTGGAGCATCTTGGATTCAGCTGCCGCCATCAAAGGAAAATCAGCCAACGGCCCCCAACTCGACTTGCAATGACGCCACTGGTTTTTAACTTGGAAGCACAGATGCTCCAATACAATTCGGACTTTCAAAGAAAAGAGAGTCCTACATGTCGAGTCCCCTGGCGCGGCCCTCCCCAAGACCACGGCTCCACAAACTACAGCAACTAAAGCACAAACCAGCATTGTGCTTCTGGGTCGCTTTGGGGTAATTTTGGTCCCTGCAGGTTGTGCTTGGGCTTCTTAGGGATTATTTTGGAAACCTGTTTTGGGGCCAACTTGCGTCATCTTGATGCAATTGTCGGGTCACATTGGGCCAATTGTGAAAAAACTTGAACTCACCTGCCACCATCAAAAACATGGGATGCCAACCAGCATTGGAAACCCAAACGTTTCAATAGAGTATAGTTCTTCAAGGAGGAGCGGATTTCAGTCATCAAACCCCCACCTCGGCGCTTCTCCCAAGACTGCGGTTTTGCAAACTGCAGCAGCAAGATCGCAAACAACGGTGGGATTTTGAGGCCCTCGTCACTTCAGCACCAAATTCTTCCTACTTTGGCATCCAGCATAGGCTCATCATGGAAATATTCTATCAAAAAGAAAACCGCTTGTTTATCCCAAAATATTTCAGAAGGAAGATGCAAAAGAAAGAATCAGGCTCTATCTCACCCTTCCTTACACCAGGTTTTGCCCTGTTTCTTTTCACGAAGAAGAAACTCCGACAATGTCGAGAAAGAAAGACAAACTAATTAACATGTATCAAAAAGTGCCGCCCATGTCGCCCCCCCCCTTCCCATTTCCAAATGTAAGCAAAAATTTATTCCGAAAATAATGTTGCAAAAGTGCGTCGCCGGCCTTGCATTATGTTGGAGTGTTGCTCAAAATCTTGTCGGACATTTATAATTTTCTTATGGTCTACGTACCATTGTGTTATTTTTCGAGCTTCGGGCTCTGTCGAATCATCGTGGATTGGTTGTCCACGCTTCGGCAAAGTTTTGTCGAGGCATTGTTGAAGTGTTGTGGAAGTTTTGTTGGTGACAGTCCACTGACTATTTGACATCCTTGTTTGTCCAGTGTTGTTTTCCTGTTGATTTCTTATCCGTTTCCTTGGTTTTTTCATCAAAGCGTTGCTGGCATTTTGTCGAGGAGTCGCCCATGTTTTGCTGAAGCATTGCTGGAGTTGCATCGGCTCTTTGTGAGAGGTGCGGAAGTTGCCTCATTTTTGTTTGGTAAAAAAAATCACTGCCGCTTGGAACAGGCTAGGCTCGGTATTGTGACAGTTGCGCTCCCTCAAGATTGAATGAAAATGCAAATTCTTTTTACATATGCATGGTCTTGGCATGTCGCTGACCGAAAACATGAATGTAGATCCATGCTGACAACTGCACAAGACGACCTGACCCCGATCTGCTGTAAAAAGTGAATAGCTTTGTTGGCTTTGTTGGGAAGCACGATCTTCAACTCCAAGCACAGCTTACGTGTCCAAATTGCAACCAAAGTAATGGAAAAAAACATTATTTTTATTTTTGACAATCTCAGAAATTCAGACTTGGGAGCTGGCGTGTGAATCATTTCAAATGAAGCAAATCGTTTTGTACAAGAAAAAACAGGTCATGCGAGATTGGTTGGGACATGACAAATGTTTGCAACACTTTCCGAATCAGCACCGGCTGCCTGCAAGAAAAGACCAGGAACGCAAGATCCGTCGGAAAATGTATGCTCTGGAGGAAAGTCCAAGAACACCTTTCCCAAGATCACAGCTTCGAAAATCACAGCAACCCAAACACGGATGCCTTAAGATTGGCTTACTGAAATGCCCAGTTGGGCTTTCCGAAGAGGATGGATCACTGGATGCCCAGAAAAATGTAAGACTTATTCCTAGGTGGTGCACTTGACGTGGTCCAAGGGCCTCCACCAGCTATCCCATCCAACTAACCTGTTGATCCCTCCGAACTCTGCCAGCTATCCAATTGAAAACTTATTTGTGGAGGCTGGGCAAAAGTCGGCGCCACAGAACCATGCATGTTCAAAACAAAAATACATCAGGCCGTTGACGGCGCCAAACATAAAAGCTGTTCGCCAGGGCAGCGAAGGACGGCTTTCCCATGCCAGATTTAGAATCAAATCTTATCTTTTCCGTGTAAGTCTTGCATTTAGAATGTGTATGGTTTGCAAACTTATTTGCTGCTCTGGGCAGGCGCCGTTTGAGTTGCGCATGCTGACCATGCTGCGCTTGGAATTTCGTATGTGTGAAACGCCCTGCTCTGCATTTGTTAAAACCCTGACCGTGCACTTATCTTAAAATTGAGCAAGGCTACCCACACCATCCGGCAAGACGAGGTTGGGCATGGATGGATTGTTCTGTTGATATATGTTTGATCAAAACAATTCACCTTATTGTGTTAGATGATAGCAGTGGGTGTACGAGATTGGTGTCGGAAAACTTGTCATGTTGCATGTTGGAACTGCATTTTTGAAAATATATTGTGAATGTAAGAGTAAGGGAACATGAGATAGCTCCATAAATACTTGAAATGGCGAAGGTAATATTGATTCTGCGAATATAGATTTTATATGTGCCACTATACGTATTCTATGCTGGTGTGAATGTCAGCACAGAGGCCTGTACCTGTGTCAATAGGCCCACCAACTTCGCCCCAGCAGCCCCGCCCGACCACTAACTGATCCACAATGGTCCCGAATCGTATTTTTGCTTTACAAACCTTGATAGACCCAAGCGCTGGACCACAGTTGCCCAAACTATCCCTCCAATGCGCCCACTGGCTGAGCCCCAGTGGTTCGAAGTCCCTCCCAATATATCATCTGCCGAGCCGCAGTGCCGGCAAGTCCACTCTTAAGTAACACAGACCGAATGGCTTCAAGCCTCTGCTCATTTCCAATGTCCCTAGCCCAAGCCCCCAAGTTGCAGCGCAGCCCGAAGTCTTTTCCCGAGGCGACCCTAATAGCATTTATACCCGAGCGGCTCCAAGTCTCTCCCCCCCCAATCTGCCCACCAGCAAAAGCCCGGTGGCCCAAAGTTGCTCCCTTCCCAACGCACCCATATGGTGAATCCCAGTGTCCCCAAGCCTCCCTCGCAGTGCTCCCGGCACAACCGCCAGCTGTGAAATACACTGTCAAAGTTTCTAGTTCCAATTCAAAATCATTTGAACATGTATTTCTTTGGCTCCTCCAAACGGGCTTGGCTTGCAGGGCCTCTTACCTCGTTGAAGGACCATCGTGTTGGCTTGCACCTCGCAAGTTCTTGTGACAAGCAAACGTTGCGAATGCCATATTTATTTTAAAAGTTTGCATAAACTTTGTGAAAACCATGCTGATCTTGTGTTCCTATTGCAGGGGCGTAGAAAATTGGTCATGATGGTTCTGGATGGCCATTTAAAAAACATAAAACTTCATGCGTGCCTCAACGGTTCCGAAGTGCACACCGGTTTCGTGCCATGGACTGCCTGAAAATTGTGCTCGGGCAGACCTGGCATTCTTATGCATGGCTAGACGGGAAGGGAGCCATGATCAAGATTTTGGAAGCATTCATGTCGCCTCAGAAATATCGAAGAGGATTTCAAGTTTGAATATAGATCGGGAAGAGATGCCGGCAGGTAAAGTGCAAGGCGAGCAAAGAAGAGTAGCAAGTCCAACAGAAGGCGATATATATATATATATATATTTATAATTATTTATTTATTTATCTATCCTTAAATCTATATGTATCTAGATAGTTACGTGCGCATATGTATGTGTGTGCATCTACATATTCACATGTATATGTATATATTTCTATATATATATATATATATATATATTTCTGTACACTTGCGTGTGTGTATATTCATGTGTATATATATATATATAGATAGATAGATAGATAGAGAGAGAGAGAGAAGGAGAAAGAGAGATGTCGTTTACAACACGCATACGCATATATCGTCTACACACAAGAAATAATGTATACATACATATATATATATATATATATATATATTTGATGGTGTGGAAGTTTGTTTGTGTGGAAGTTTCTTTGCGGGGATTCTCTAAGACCTTTCAGAAAATACAAAGAATCCGCGAAAAGAACGAACAACAAGTTGACACTACACTGTCCACCGAGGAGGCGTGTGAAGAGCATATGAAAAAACTGATGTTATATTATTACTTTCTGTCAGTTTGTACATTCTTCCGTGGTCGACACTAATAGTGTCAACCAAGGGCGCTTCACAGAAAAGAAAATGTTTTTCAAAAGTCACAACAATAACAATACAAAAAAGAATACAAGCATTAGTATCATCATCAGATCTCAAGATAATGTTTCTGTATTGGAAAATATGTCTACAAGTAGGCTCTGCCAAACGAGATCCTTACTTAGGATATAGAAACCGGTGCCCGCCATGTGGCCCGACGGCGCGCTCGAAAAAGTTCCCCGGGTTCCTCAAAACGCCAAAACGCTATAAAAACCATTGGCTTCAGGTTCGTCAATCCAAAACGCATATTTTCCATTTTTGTTTCCCAAAAACGTCAGACAAAAACACAGATTCTGTTTTCCAAACACAAAAACGCAATAAAAACACATGGCTTCTCAATTGTTTATTTTCTGAAATAAAAAACGAAAGAAAAACCGATGGTTTTTCAATTTTTCCATTTTCTAAAACGCAAAAACGCAATAAACAACAAATGGTTTCTAAAATGTTTTACATTCTAAACGCAAAAGCGCAATAAAAACTCTTCAAATTTTCACCTTCACGGAAGGTTCCCCAAGGAGGGTTCCCCAAGGAGGGTTCCCCAAGGACGGCTCCACAAGCAGGGCTTTCCAAGGGAGGTTCCCAAGGAAGGTTCCCCAAGCAAGGTTCCCCAGCCAGGAAGTTTGAACATTGAGGATGGTTCCCCAAGGAAGGTTCCCCAAGGAAGGTTCCCCAAGCAAGGTTCCCCAAGGAAGGTTCCCCAAGGAAGGTTCCCCAAGGTCCCACATCATACCAAATCCTAACTGGGGTCACGCTGGAATAATTCTTTTGAGACTACTCTTGAAAAA
>JACLAD010001180.1_pt1 | contig 16061 bp, 12 predicted proteins | sample 8027901 | NCBI WGS metagenome assembly JACLAD01 (sample SAMN15725071, study PRJNA655200) | protist metagenome | isolation source: fluorescence activated cell sorting (FACS) single amplified genomes of... | place: Spain: Blaines Bay Microbial Observatory, Mediterranean Sea | collected 2016-07-05 | reverse complement strand
CGTTCTTGATCCGGCGGCGCTGCCAACAGCACTTGGCCCGCTTCCTGTAGCAGCGCTTCGTCTCAATACAGATACCAAACTGCTCCTCACCCGGTTGGGCCTGAAAACCATCGGCGATCTAATAGCTGTGCCGCGTGAAAGCCTTGTGCGCCGCTTTCGCAATCGCCGCGCTGCCGAAGCAAATCCGCTCATGCGGCTCGATCAGGTTCTAGGCAAAACGCATGAACCGCTAGTGCCGCTGGCAGATGACCCTCCACTCACCGCCGAACGTCGTTTGATCGAACCCCTCCTCGCGCTCAATATGTTGACGCGCATCATTGCCGATCTGGCCGAAGATTTGGCATATGCTCTGGAAGCCGAGCATAAAGGCGCACGGCGTTTAGTTTTGCTGCTCTGGTGTGTGGATGGCGATACCATCCGCCGCACGGTCGAACTGGCGGTCCCCTCGCGCGATCCTGCGCATTTGGCACGGCTGTTTGAGGACCGACTTGAGGGGATTGAAGCCGACTTTGGGGTCGATCAGGTGCGTCTGGTTGCAGTCTGGGCAGAACCCCTCGACCAGACGCAGCACCTGCTTGATGCACCGTCGCACACCGGCAGTACGCTTCCGGTTCTTCTCGATCGGCTGGTCACACGGCTCGGGAAAGGTCGCGTTTCCAAGTTTGTTGCGCGCGGAAGCCATCTGCCTGAACGGGCACAGAGGCGCATTCCGCCGTATATGGAACACGCGCCGGTCCAATATGATCTTAGCTTCCACCAGCGGCCTTTGAAGCTGCTTGACCGCGCTGAACATATCACCGTGATTTACGCCACGCCCGAGGGTCTACCGCGGCGTTTTCGCTGGCGGGGCAGCCTGCATGATATTGCAAAGGTAGAGGGGCCGGAGCGCATTGCGCCGGAGTGGTGGCGTGAGCGTTCCACCGCACGTCTGCGCGACTATTACCGGATCGAGGATGCGAAAGGTCGGCGCTACTGGATTTATCGCGATGGTCTGATTGGCGACGGGCGCGGCGGTCTGCCGGACTGGTATCTGCACGGCTTTTTCGCCTGATGGCGTTCGTCTGATGCCGGACCAGCCGCTCACCCCCGACCGCCGCACGTTGGCACGGATTACCAGTGAGGATTTCACGGGCAATCCGCGCGCCGAATATGTCGAGTTGAGCGTAACCAGTTGCTTTTCGTTTTTGCGCGGCGCGTCCGATGCGGTCGATCTGGTGCTGACTGCTTTTGCGCATGGCTACGACGCGATTGGGATTGCCGACCGTAACACGCTGGCGGGTGTGGTGCGCGTGCATACCGAGGCCTCAACCGCAAAGATGCGGCCTGTCATCGGCTGCCGGATCGTCACTGTAGAGGGCTGGCAGTTCCTTGCCTATCCGACTGACCGCGCCGCCTATGGACGGCTTTCCGCGCTGCTGTCCAAGGGCAAAATGCAGACGCTGGACGGTGCATGGCAGGATAAAGGCGAGACACAGATCGACCTCGCTATGCTGGGCGCGCACGCAGACGACATTCAGCTTATTCTGATACCGCCCGATAAGCTGGGTGACACATTTGAGGTAGCACTCCCTGATCTTGCCGCGCGCCTACCCACCCTGCGCCATATTGCCGCCGCCTATCTCTATCGCGGAGATGATGTTGCCCGTATCAATCGCCTCGATGCACTGGCGCGCGAATATGGGCTTTCCATCCTTGCGACCAACGACGTGCACTACCATGCCCGCGAGCGACGGCCCTTGCAGGACATCATGACCTGTATCCGCGAGAAAACCACCATTGATCGGGCGGGCTTGTTGCTCCACGCCAATGCTGAACGCCACCTCAAGCCGCCTGCAGAAATGCTCCGCCTATTCGCGCCCTGGCCCCATGCGATCACGGCCACGCGCGAGGTTGCGGATGCCTGCCATTTTAGTCTTGATGAACTGCGCTATGAATACCCGGATGAACCAATCCCGAAAGATCGCACCGCCGATGCGCATCTGGCCGCGCTGACGCGGCAGGGGGCCAAGTGGCGCTATCCCAAAGGTGTGCCAGACAAGGTCGAGCGGCTGATCGCGCGCGAGTTGGTATTGATCGGCAAGTTGAAGATCGCGCGCTATTTCCTGACCATCAAGGACATCATTGATTTCGCGCGCGGGTGCGACCCGCCCATCTTGTGCCAGGGGCGCGGCAGCGCCGCCAATTCTGCCGTTTGCTACTGCCTCGGCATCACCGCTGTTGATCCCGATGAGCACGAACTGCTGTTCGACCGCTTTATCTCCGAAGATCGCAAAGAGCCGCCCGATATCGATGTCGATTTCGAGCACGAGCGGCGCGAGGAAGTGATCCAGTATATCTACGAGCGCTACGGGCGGCAGCGCGCCGGGCTATGCGCCACTGTTATCCATTATCGCCCGCGCATGGCGATCCGCGAGGTCGGCAAGGTGATGGGCCTCTCCGAAGATACCACCGCTGCGCTCGCGCGCACGGTCTGGGGCAGCTACGGCAAAGAGATTGCCGAAAAGCACGCCGCCGAAGCGGGTCTTGATATGTGCGATCCGCACCTGCGCCGCGTGCTCAAATTAACCGAACAGATGATCGGAATGCCTCGCCATCTCTCGCAGCATGTCGGCGGCTTCATCCTGACCCAGGGACCACTGACCGAAACCGTCCCGATTGGCAACGGCGCAATGGCGGATCGCAGCTTTATCGAGTGGGACAAGGATGACATCGACGCGCTCGGCATTCTCAAGATCGACGTGCTTGCGCTTGGCATGCTGACCTGTTTGCAAAAGGGGTTTGATTTGCTTCGCGAGCATCATGGCCGTGACCTGACGCTTGCGACCTGCCCCCGCGAAGACCCGCGTGTTTATGATATGCTGGTCAAGGGTGACAGTTTGGGTGTGTTTCAGGTCGAAAGCCGGGCGCAGATGAGCATGCTACCCCGCCTCAAGCCGCGCTGTTTCTATGATCTGGTGATTGAGGTTGCGATTGTGCGACCGGGCCCGATCCAGGGCGACATGGTGCATCCCTATCTCAAACGCCGCCGCGGTGACGAGGCGGTCATGATCCCCAGGCCTGCGCCAGAGCACGGTCCGCCGGACGAGTTGTCTTCAATCCTGGAGCGCACTCTGGGGGTGCCGATTTTTCAGGAACAGGCGATGAAGATCGCGCTCGATGCGGCGAAGTTTTCCAGCATTGAGGCCAACCAACTGCGAAAGGCGATGGCGACGTTTCGCAGTCGGGGCATGGTCGATGCCTTGCAGGACAAGATGGTCGGCCGGATGATTGATCGCGGCTATGACCCTGACTTTGCCGAACGCTGCTTCAACCAGATACGCGGATTTGGCGAATACGGCTTTCCCGAAAGCCATGCCGCCAGCTTCGCACATTTGGTCTACGTCTCAAGCTGGATGAAATGTCACTACCCGGCGGTGTTCGCCGCCGCACTGCTCAATTCGCAGCCAATGGGTTTCTATGCCCCGGCCCAGATCGTCCGCGATGCGCAGGAGCACGGGGTCGAGGTCCGCGCCGTCGATGTCAATGCAAGCGTGTGGGACAATACGCTAGAAGCCCTCACCGATGGTAACCCCCAGCCGCCAATGCGCCTCGGCTTCCGTCAGATCGACGGGTTGAAAGAGGCGGCTGCCGCCCGCCTGATCGCCGCACGCGACATGGGCCCACCCTACCGAAGCATTGCTGAATTGCAGGAACGGGCGAAGCTTTCACCCGCGGTGATCGAACGTCTTGCCGCTGCCGATGCGTTTCGTTCGATGGATTTAGATCGGCGGCAAGCGCTATGGGATGCGCGCGCCTTGAAACCAGTTGTCGACTTGCCGCTCTTCGCTGCCACCAAGGCGCGTGACGAAGGTGCGGAGCGTGCGCAGCATCTGCTGCCCGAGATGCCGTTGTCGGAACATGTGGTGGCCGATTACCAGACCACCCGGCTTAGCCTGAAAGCCCACCCGATGTCGTTCTTGCGCGACAGCCTGCGAACACGCGGCTTTACGGCTAACGCCGATCTGCGCGGCAAGAACTTCCGCGCCATGGTCAAGGTCTCCGGCGTGGTGCTGATCCGCCAACGGCCTGGCAGCGCCAAGGGTGTGTGCTTTATCACGCTGGAGGACGAAACCGGGGTCGTGAACCTCGTTATCTGGCCCGATATGATGGAGCGATACCGCAAGGTCATTATGGGCGCGCGGCTGATGGAAGTAACCGGGCGCGTCGAGATGGATGACGAGGTGCTTCACGTCATAGTATCGAAAATGGAGGATGCGACTTGGCGGCTATCCGAATTGAGCGATGATCTGCTTGAGACACCGGTCGCGCGTGCCGATCACGTCAACACCCCATTGCAAGGCTCCGCCGGACCGCAAAGCACAGTCCATATCGTGCCAGAGGCCGCGAATGCCGATTGCGCGCCGCGCCAGCATAAGCGGTCGCTCGCCGCACCGCAGCCAACCCATCCGCGTAACGTGCGTATTTTGCCGAAAAGTCGCGATTTTCATTGAGCGGCTGGAAGGCTTTCGCACTTGAACAGTCTTAACACGTGCACCCCGTTGCACTGTGACCGTCCTACTAAACCCTAGGGGTCAGGGAAATCGCATCCAAAATCGTGGATCAAAGCTAGGCTGCTTGGGAAGCTGCTGCTTTACCATTGAGCTACGCCCGCGAATGCCCCGCAGAAGGGTCGGCGGCGATTGCACCCTAGCGCGTTCACGGTCAAGATTGGTTTACGCGATCAATGTGCGATGATCCGCACTGCCTAACGCGCCCGGGGGAAGACCAGTACTTATGATCAGCAGCGATACCATCATCTTCGGCATCCTCGCCGGCATCCTCGGGGTGCTGTTCTTCCTGCGCGAACGTGGCGGAGTGTGGGACAGGGTGTTCACTTTCGTCCCCATCATTCTGCTCGCCTACCTGATCCCCTCGCTGCTGGTGAGTTTCGGCGTGATCGACGCGAGCGAATCCAGCCTGTGGACGATCGCCAAGGACTATTTCCTCACCGCCGCGCTGATCCTGCTGACGCTCAGCATCGATATCAAGGGGATCATCGGGCTGGGCCCCAAGGCGCTGATCATGTTCTTCACCGCCACCATCGGCATCGTGATCGGCGGCCCGATCGCGCTGTGGACGGTCGCGCAGTTCGCGCCGGAGATTCTCGCAGGCGAAGGCGCGGACGCCGCGTGGCGTGGCTTTGCGACGCTGGCGGGCAGCTGGATCGGCGGCGGCGCAAACCAGACCGCAATGCTGGAAGTCTACGGCTATAATATGGAACAATACGGCGCGATGGTCGCGGTGGACATCGTGGTCGCGAATATCTGGATGGCGTTCCTGCTGTATGGTGCGGGCATGCACGAGCGGGTCGACCGCTGGCTAAGGGCGGACAATTCCTCGGTCGAGCGGCTGCGCGATTCGATGGCCGCCTATTCGGAGAAAGTCGCCAAGGTGGCGAGCGCGAATGAGATGATCGTGCTGGCCGGCTTCACTTTCGCGGCCGTCGCATTCTCGCACTGGAGCGCAGGCTGGCTGTCGCTGTGGTTCACGAACATGCTGGGCGAGGAGGCGGTGCTGGCGGACCGCTTTTTCTGGGTGGTGGTGATGGCGACCACCATCGGCCTCGCCAGTTCCTTCACGCCTGCCCGCAGCCTCGAAGGGGTGGGCGCCTCCAAGATCGGCACGGTGTTCATCTTCCTGCTGGTCGCGGTGATCGGGACCAAGATGGATATCTTCCAGCTGGGCGATGCGCCGCTGTTCATGGCGGTCGGACTGATCTGGATGATCTTCCATTCGGCCTTGCTGCTGATCGTGGCTCGGATCGTGCGCGCACCGTTCTTCTTCGTCGCGGTGGGCAGCAAAGCCAATGTCGGCGGCGCAGCGAGCGCCCCGGTGGTCGCAGGCGCGTTCCACCCCGCACTCGCGCCCGTGGGCGTGTTGCTGGCGGTGCTCGGCTATGCGCTGGGCACTTACGGCGCGATCCTGTGTGCGGAGATGATGCGCGCAGTCAGCGGCGGGTAGGATCCGGCGATTTCGGGAACGCTAGCGCGATCCGTCCCTTGATTTGGCAAGCCCTCAAGCGCTAGCGCGAAGGCAGAAAAATCAAGCGGAGAGAGTTCCCCACATGCGCCAGATCGACCATCACCTCGCCACCGGCGTCGCCGCCGGCGAAGCCGCTCGTACCCACAAGGTATGGAACCCCTCGACAGGGGAAGTGCAGGCCGAGGTCGCGCTGGGCGATGCCGCGCTGCTCGAACGCGCGGTCGCCAAGGCGAAAGAGGTCCAGCCCGAATGGGCGGCGACCAACCCCCAGCGCCGGGCGCGCGTGATGTTTGAGTTCAAGCGGCTGGTCGAAGCGAACAAGCAGGAACTGGCAGAACTTCTCTCCAGCGAACACGGCAAGGTCGTCGACGATGCGCATGGCGATGTGCAGCGCGGCCTCGAAGTGATCGAGTATGCCTGCAGCATCCCGCAGGCCTTGAAGGGCGAGTATACGCAGGGCGCGGGCCCGGGGATCGACGTCTATTCGATGCGCCAGCCGCTCGGCATCGGGGCGGGCATCACCCCGTTCAACTTCCCCGCGATGATCCCGATGTGGATGTTCGGCATGGCGATCGCGGCGGGCAATGCCTTCATCCTCAAGCCTTCGGAGCGCGACCCGAGCGTGCCCGTGCGCCTCGCCGAACTGTTCGTGGAAGCCGGCGCGCCCGAGGGGCTGCTCCAGGTGGTCCATGGCGACAAGGAAATGGTCGACGCGATTATCGACCACGCCGATGTCGCCGCGATCAGCTTCGTCGGATCGTCCGACATCGCGCAGTATATCTATTCGCGCGGCACCGCGAACGGCAAGCGCGTGCAGGCCTTCGGCGGCGCGAAGAACCACGGCATCGTGATGCCCGATGCGGACCTGGACCAGGTGGTGAACGACCTCGCGGGCGCAGCCTTCGGCTCGGCTGGCGAGCGTTGCATGGCGCTGCCCGTGGTGGTTCCCGTGGGCGAGGATACGGCGAACAAACTGCGCGAGAAGCTGATCCCGGCGATCAACGCGCTGCGTGTTGGCGTCTCCAACGATCCCGATGCGCACTACGGCCCGGTGGTCACACCCGAACACAAGGCACGGATCGAAGAGTGGATCGACACCGCCGAGAAGGAAGGCGCAGAAGTCGTCATCGACGGGCGCGGCTTCACCCTGCAAGGCCACGAGAACGGCTTTTTCGTCGGCCCGACGCTGCTCGACAACGTCACCACCGACATGGAAAGCTACAAGGAAGAGATCTTCGGGCCGGTGCTGCAGATTGTGCGCGCCAAGGATTTCGAGGATGCGGTTCGCCTGCCGAGCGAGCACCAGTACGGCAACGGCGTCGCCATCTTTACCCGCAACGGCCACGCCGCGCGCGAGTTCGCGCACCGGGTGAACGTGGGCATGGTCGGCATCAACGTGCCGATCCCCGTGCCGGTCAGCTATCACAGCTTCGGTGGCTGGAAACGCTCGGGCTTCGGCGACATCGACCAGTACGGCCAAGAGGGCCTGCGCTTCTGGACCAAGAGCAAGAAGGTCACCCAGCGCTGGCCCGATGGTGGCGGCGATGGCTCCAACGCCTTCGTCATCCCCACGATGGGGTGACCATGCACCCGCGCATGACCGGCCTTGAAATGTAGGAAACAAAAGTCTCCCTGAAACAGACCTCTTCCGGCCGATTCCCAACTGCCGGACTAGCATTGTTGCGGGAGAGACTATGGAAAACGCATCGCGAGCACAGCAAAGGCTGCGGGACCGGGGTTACGATATTGCCGTCGATGGCGATTTCGGGCCGGTCAGCCACGCAGCCCTGATCAGCTATGTCGGTCGCAAGAGGTCGATTTCGCGCCTGCGTTTCGCATTGGGCGGCGCGATGGCTCTGGAATTTCCCAAGGCCGGGCTGGATCGCCCCTTGCGGCTTGCCCATGCGCTGGGCCAGCAAACTGCGGAAACCGGCGGGTTCAGCAGCCTGGTGGAAAGCCTGAACTACAGCGTGGCGGGACTGCGCGCGACCTTCAGCCGCAGCCGGATCAGCGATGCCGATGTCCAGCGGCTGGGTCGCAAGCCGGGTGAAGGCCCGCTTTCGTCAGATCGCCAGCGGCAGATCGCCAACATCGTCTATGGCGGCAGCTTCGGACGCGACAACCTGGGCAACACACAGGAAGGCGATGGCTGGCGCTATCGCGGGCGCGGTGTGAAGCAGCTGACCGGTCGCTACAACTACACGACCCATGCGGCGGAGCTGAAGCTGCCCATCGTGGAGCATCCCGAATTGCTCGAAGACCCGCTGCAGGGCGTGCGCGCGGCATGCCGTTTCTGGGACAGCCGGGGCTGCAATGCGCTGGCCGATCGGGACGATCTGGTGGCGCTGACCCGGCGCATCAACGGCGGGACCAACGGCCTGGCGCAGCGGCGAGACGGGATGGAACGCGCCAAGGTAATCCTCGTTTGATGCGTAGCCCTGCGGAGGTTTGCGGGCTTGAACCCGACCCAGTTTCCGTCCGCTCCCAACTAGCCATTGCGAGGAAGCAATCCATGCGCATCGCCACCTTCGCTCTTACCGCCGCGCTCGCCATAGCTGCCTGTGCCGAAGCGCCCGAACCCGAAGCCACACCCGATGGAGCAGGGACCGAAAAACCCATGCCGGTCGAGCCCGATGGCGGGATCGGCGACGGGGCGGGCCCGCCCGATGCGCCGAGCATGCCCGAAAACGCAGACGACATCGAGGAACCGAGCGCTTTCGCGCAGACCTTCCCCACAGCGATCCGCGGCAAGTGGAGAGAGACCGACGGCGCCCCGGTAACCGCCGAGCAGTGCGACAACTACGGGTCCGGAAACATGGGCAAAGTGCTGAACATCCGGGCCGACAGCTATTCCTTTTTCGAGACGGGCGGCCGGTTCATGATGGTCTCGGATCGCAGCGAGGGCCATATCCGTGGGGTTTTCGACACAACTTATGCCGACACCCCTAGCCGCGCAGAACTGGCATTCCGTGTCGACCCGGTGGCCAGAACGCTCACCGTCCAGAACTTCGATGCGGGTGAGCAGGGGAGAACGCTCTATCGCCGCTGCCCTCCCGGTTAGGAGCGCGCACGAAGACGCGGAAAAGCCACACTACAACGCGCAACAGGTTGCCTCGCGCATCATAGTAGGCACTTCATTCGGCCGGATCTGCATGGTGCATGTGGGGGTAGAATGATCCGGAACGCTCGAAAGCCAATGGTTTGTGCCATGCTGGTGGTGCTGGCGGCTTGCACCCACGTCGGTGACGTCGCTTCGCAACCGGCCACCGGCAAGCGCATTGCACTGACCTTCGACGATGCTCCTCGCGGCCCGGGCGCGTTCCTGAGCGAGGACGAACGCACGAGCATGCTGATCGCCAACCTGAGCGAGGCCGGGGTCGATCAAGCGGCTTTCTTCGTCAACCCGGGGCACATCGAATCTGCAGACGATGAACGCCGCATCTCGGCATATGTCGACGCTGGCCACGTGCTGGCCAACCACACGGCCACACACCCGCATCTCTCGCAAACCGATGTTGAGGCATATGTTGCGGATATCGATGCCGCCGCTGAGTGGCTGAATGGCCAAGAAGGCAACCGCCCCTGGTTCCGGTATCCCTACCTGGACGAAGGCCGCGCGGACAAGGCGAAGCGCGATGCGATCCGCGAAGCGCTGGCAGAGCGTGGTCTGGTCAACGGCTATGTCACGATCGATGCGAGCGACTGGTTTTACGAAAGCGCGGCGATTGCGGCCAAGGCCGAGGGCAAGGCAATCGACCGCGACGCTTTCCGCGATCTTTACGTCGAGGCCCATGTCGAGGCAGCCGAGTTCTACGACCAGCTTGCGCGACAAGTGATCGGTCGCTCCCCCGCACACGTCATGCTGCTGCACGAAACCGATATTGCCGCGCTGTGGATCGGCGATCTGGTCGCGGCATTGCGCGCCAAGGGATGGACGATCATCAGCGCGGACGAAGCTTTTACCGATCCATTCGGTGCCTATGCGAAGAGCTTCGACACGCCATCAGCGCAAGGCACGCTGACCGAAATGGTAGCGTGGGAGGGAGGTGCCCCCGCACCGCGCTGGTACCGTGGAAACGACACCAAGCTGGCCCAGGAATGGTTCGACAGGCGCGTTCTGGGTCAGGCCCCGGCAAAGAACGACTGACGTTTTGCGCGCAATCTGCTATCTGCAGGGGCAATGCGGTTCATCCTCGGACTTCTCGCCGCCGTGCTGGTCGGGCTGGCTATCGGCGGTGCGTCGGCGCTGATCGCTGCCGGTCTGTGGCCGGCCAAGGGCGGGATCGGTGGAATCTCCGCGGTTACGGTCGACGGGTGGCGCGCCGATCTGTCCGTCGGTTCGGAAACCGCCAATCCCTACACTCGCGCACGCGTCGCGCGCCACGGCTTGCTGGGCCTCGCACAAAGCGAAGCGATCTATTTTGTCCGATCTGCCGACGATAAGGGCCAACCCCTTCGCGAAACATGCACCTATCGCCTTTCAGGCAAGGGGCAGGACGCACGCTGGTGGTCGATCACGCTCTACGATGCAGACAGCCGCCTGCCCATGAACGACGACGACGCGCTGTCGGTCGACGCAAGCGCCCTCGGTGAGGGCGCATGGTCGGTCATGATCGCCCCGCAGCGCCCCGAGGAAGCCGAGCACTGGATCTCCAGCAACAACGCAGGGACGTTCGACCTGACCCTGCGGCTTTATGTGCCTTCGCCGGCACTGCTCGAAAATCCGGCTCGATCGGTCAACGCGCCGCGCATTTCGCGCCTCGGCTGTGAAGGAGACGCATGATGCGGGCCTTCGTGATCATTCTGGTTCTGCTCGCCTCGATTGCCGCCGGGCATGCCGTCGTACTGTTCGGCGCCCCCAGCTTCATCATGGGCAAGGCCATGGCCGCCATGGAAGAACGCGACGTGCCCACCCATGCCTTCGCCCTTGCGGAACGGATGACGCCAGAAACCCAGCGGGTCGTTCGCCCCTCCCCCGACCTCGCCTATTCGCTGTGCCTGTTCGATTTCAGTTCCAGCGATCGTCAGCCCCTGATCGTTCACGCCGAGCCATGGAGCGACTATTCCTCGGTCTCGTTCTTCGATGCGCAGACGAACAACTTCGCAACTCTGAGAGATAGTGGTGAAGGCATTGACGCGGTACTGCTGCCTCCCGGCGCCAGCGCCCAGCCCAACGATCTTGTCAGCCCGAGCGAAAAAGGCATCATCCTGATCCGGCGGCTTGCACCCAGCGATGCGGCCTATCGCGAGGTGGCCGGGATTGCGGCAGGAGACCGCTGCGAGGTGACAACGGATACGGGAGACGGGGAATGAGAGCAGCCCATGCTGCGATGATGCTGGCGAGCCTGACCCTGCTGGCCGGATGCGATACCGGTTCGCGCCCTTCCTCGCCCGACGAAACCACGATTGCGGTAGACGGCGAAGAGGTCACCGTGACCACGCCGACGCAAGACGCGCCGAGCGAGGCGCCCGTGCAGATCGAAAGCGACGACGGCGATGCGCCCGAAGCGGCAGCAATGCCCGAGGCGCCCGTGCTGGCCAATCCCGACGCGGATGCCACGCTGACCGCAATCCCTGCACGCTTCCTTGGCCAGTGGGATGCCATCGACGGCCCGTGCGAAGAGGGATCGGAGATGTATCTGACGATCCGCCCCGGGACGGTCACCTTCTATGAATCGCAAGGCGAGGTCACCACCGTAAGGCGCGGCAAACCGGGCATCGTCCTTACCCTCGCGATGGCGGGCGAAGGCGAAACCTGGACCAGCGAATACGCCATGAGCCTGGTCAAGGGCGGCGAGCAGTTAGCCACGCGTGTGATTTCGGACTCCGGGACCGGTACCATTCGCCGCCGCTGCCCGGCGTGACGTAACGTCGGCGGTCGCAACCCCTTTTCTTGATCGGCTCGCGGGGCTAGGCCGCGCAGCATGACCGGACAATTCCAGCTCACCGAAGACCAGCTCGCGATCCAGGACATGGCGCAGCGGTTCACCGCCGACAACATCACGCCGCATGCCGGCAAGTGGGACGAGGAAAAGATCTTCCCCGTCGACACGATCAAGAAAAGCGCCGAACTCGGTTTCGGGGCGATCTACGTATCCGAAGAAGGCGGCGGGATCGGCCTGGGACGCCTCGAAGCGGCACTGATCATGGAAGCGATGGCCTATGGCTGCCCGGCGACCAGCGCCTATATCTCGATCCACAACATGGCGAGCTGGATGATCGACCGGTTCGGCGGAGCGGGTGTGAAGGAGAAATACCTGCCCGACCTCGTAACGATGGAAAAGATCGCCTCCTACTGCCTCACGGAACCCGGCAGCGGGTCCGACGCGGCGGGCCTGAAGACGCAGGCTGTGCTGGATGGCGATCACTACGTGCTTAATGGCACCAAGCAGTTCATCTCGGGCGGCGGGGTGAACGATGTCTACGTCACGATGGTCCGCACCGGCGAGCACAAGACCAAGGGCATCACCTGCCTCGTGATCGACAAGGACACGCCCGGCGTCAGCTTCGGCGCCCCAGAAAAGAAGCTCGGCTGGAATGCCAGCCCGACCGCGCAGGTCATCTTCGAAGATGCCAAGGTGCCGGTCGAAAACCGCGTGGGCGACGAGGGTGAAGGTTTTCGCTTCGCCATGATGGGGCTCGATGGCGGGCGGCTGAACATCGGCGCCTGCTCGCTCGGCGGGGCGCAGCGCTGCCTCGACGAGGCGGTGAAGTACACCAAGGAACGCCAGCAGTTCGACACGCCGATTGCCGACTTCCAGAACACGCAGTTCATGCTCGCCGACATGGCGACCGACTTGGAGGCGGCACGCGCGCTGCTCTATCTCGCGGCGGCGAAGGTGACCGACGACGCGCCCGACAAGTCGCGCTTCTCCGCGATGGCCAAGCGGCTGGCGACCGACAACGGCTCCAAGGTGGTCAACGACGCGCTGCAGCTCTTCGGCGGCTACGGGTACCTGAAGGATTACCCGATCGAACGCTATTGGCGCGACCTGCGCGTCCACTCGATCCTCGAAGGCACCAACCAGGTCATGCGGATGATCGTGGGCCGGGATCTGCTCCGGCAGGGTGGGTGACCATGACCGAACAGATCAACATCCACACCCACGGCGCGGTCGGGCATCTCTCGCTCAACCGGCCAAAGGCGCTCCACGCGCTGACCACCGAAATGTGCACCGCGATGATCGGCGCGCTGACCGGATGGGCTGGCGATGAGGGCATCGCCGCGGTCATGGTCGACCATGCGGAGGGCCGCGGATTCTGCGCGGGCGGCGATATCGCGATGCTGCGCAACTCGGCGCTGAACGATGGCGGCGAGACTGGCCGCGCATTCTTCCACGCGGAGTACCAGCTCAACCACCAGCTGTTCACCTACACCAAGCCGGTGGTCGCCTTCATGGACGGGATCACGATGGGCGGCGGGGTCGGCATCAGCCAGCCTGCGACCTATCGCGTCGCGACCGAGAACACCAAGTTCGCCATGCCCGAGACGGGGATCGGCCTGTTCCCCGATGTCGGTGGAGGCTGGTATCTTTCGCGCCTTCCGGGTCGCATCGGAGCCTTCCTCGCACTCACCGGCGCGCGGCTGGACGGGGCGGAATGCCACGCGGTCGGCCTCGCCACGCATTATATCGCGAGCGAGAAGCTGGCGGGCGTGAAGGCGGCGATCGTGAACGACCCAACGAATATCCAGTCGATCCTCGACGACGCATCGGAGGCCCCGCCCGAGGCACGCATCCTCGCCAATCGTGAGAATATCGACCGGCTGTTTGCGGGCGATACGCTGGAAGAAATTCTCGCTGCGCTGGAAGCGGACGGCAGCGAGTGGGCGGCGAAGGAATTGAAGACCCTGCGCACCAAGAGCCCGCACAGCTGCAAGGTCGCGCTGCGCCAGCTGGCCGAGAGCCTGGCGCTGGGCACCTTCGCGGAAGAAATGCGGATGGAATACCGCATCGGCAGCCGCGTGCTCGTCAGCCACGATTTTGCCGAAGGGGTCCGCGCGGTAATCGTCGACAAGACCGGCGACCCACAATGGAACCCCGCCACGCCCGAAGGCGTAACCGAGGATATGATCGACGCGATCTTCGCCCCCCTGCCCGATGGCGAGGAGTGGACGCCGCTATAACCCTCCCGTCATCCCTGCGCAGGCAGGGACCCATCTCTGGCACACGCCACTGATGGGACAATCGGGAGCTGGGTTCCCGCCTTCGCGGGAATGACGAATGGAGAATTGAATGCCCTACGAAACGATCACCACCGAAACCGACGGTGCCGTCACGATCATCACGCTCAACCGCCCGCAGGCGCTGAATGCGCTGTCGTCCGTGGTGCTCGACGAGCTGATCGACGCTTTTGCCGCCTACCAGGCCGATGACAGCCAGCTCTGCGCGATCCTGACGGGCAGCGGCGACAAAGCGTTCGCCGCCGGCGCGGACATCAAGGAGATGTCGGACAAGCCTGCCGCGGATTTCTACTTGGCTGATTTCTTCGCCAAGTGGACCAGCCACATCGTCGAGGCTGTGCGCAAGCCGTGGATCGCAGCGGTCAACGGCTTCGCGCTGGGCGGCGGATGCGAGCTGGCGATGATGGCGGACTTCATCATCGCGAGCGACAAGGCCAAGTTCGGCCAGCCCGAGATCAAACTGGGCGTTGCGCCGGGCATGGGCGGATCGCAGCGGCTGACCCGCGCGGTCGGCAAGGCCAAGGCGATGGAAATGTGCCTGACGGGCCGGATGATGGATGCAGAGGAAGCCGAACGTTCGGGCCTCGTTGCGCGCGTCGTGCCGCATGAGAGCCTGATGGAGGAAGCGCGAACCACCGCCGCCACCATTGCCGGGATGCCGCCAATGGCCGCGATGGTGAACAAGGAAATGGTCAACGCCGCTTACGAGACCTTCCTTGGACAGGGCCTCGTCCACGAACGCCGCCTGTTCCAGATCCTGACCGCGACCGAGGACAAGGCCGAGGGCATGAATGCGTTTATCGAGAAGCGCGACGGACAGTGGAAGGGGCGGTGATCCCATAGCCCTCTCCCCTTGAGGGGAGAGGGTTGGGAGAGGGGCCTGCAAGCCATCGGCCCAAGAACGCCCCTTTCCAACTTCGGCTAGCGAGCAGGCTCGCAAGCCTGCGTATCCTCTCCCCGGACGGGGAGAGGGCAATTGGAGAGTGACATGAAAATCGCCTTTATCGGCCTCGGCAACATGGGCGGCGGGATGGCCGCGAACCTCGTCAAGAACGGCCACGAGGTGCGCGCGTTCGACCTGTCCAAAGATGCGCTCGCCAAGGCCAAGAGCAATGGCTGCGAGACCTTCTCCGATGCGAAGGAAGCGGTGCAGGGCGTCGATGCGGTGGTCTCGATGCTGCCCAATGGCGGGATCGTGAAATCGGTATATTCCGACGCCGTGATCGGGCACGCGCCCGAAGGTGCGGCGCTGCTCGATTGCTCGACCATCGACGTCGCAACCGCCAAGGAAGTGACCGAAATGGCCACCGCCAAGGGTTACAGGATGGTCGATGCGCCCGTCTCCGGCGGGATCGCGGCAGCCGATGGCGGCACGCTGACCTTCATGGTGGGCGGCAGCGAAGAGGCGTTTGCGGCAGCCAAACCGATCCTCGAAGCCATGGGCAAGGCAGTGATCCATGCTGGAAGAACCGCTGATCTTCGAGATCGGCCATATCGAGACCACCGGCGTCGATTTCGATTTCGCGAGCAAGCTGGACCTTGCAGGCGTCGAGCAGCCGACCCCGCCGAGCGATGCCCCGCCTTCGCGGCTGGCGGGCCTGGAGCGGAGCGATCCCATCGGGCTCCCCGGCCTGTCCGAACCCGAATGCGTGCGCCACTACACGCGTCTCAGCCGCCAGAACTACGCGATCGATCTCGGGCTCTTCCCGCTCGGCAGTTGTACGATGAAGCACAACCCGCGCCTGAATGAGAAGGTGGCGCGGATGCCCGGCTTTGCCGATGTCCACCCGCTACAGCCTGTCGACACGGTGCGCGGCGCGCTGGAAGTCATCAACGAACTCGCTTTCTGGCTGCTCGG
>JACLAD010006366.1_pt1 | contig 16062 bp, 9 predicted proteins | sample 8027901 | NCBI WGS metagenome assembly JACLAD01 (sample SAMN15725071, study PRJNA655200) | protist metagenome | isolation source: fluorescence activated cell sorting (FACS) single amplified genomes of... | place: Spain: Blaines Bay Microbial Observatory, Mediterranean Sea | collected 2016-07-05 | reverse complement strand
TTCCAATCTTTCTTTCGTTCCGTATCACCTTGAGTCCATTACGTTTTTGCACTTTTTCGTTGTTTTGTTTTGACTGTGAAAAAGTACTCTTTTGCTTCTCTCCGCACAGGTTTTGTGTTGTCGTAGCTACCCCTCCGGGGAGGCCACTACCATAGGGCCTCTTTGCCCTCGCTGGGCTGGGCTGTCGCAAACTAGCTAGCGGCCTGCAGGCTTGCAAAAAGACAGACTCCTCTCGAGAGCGGCAATTGTTGGCCTCCCGGGAGGGGTCAATACGGCACGGCCACCTGGAAAAAAAAAAAGAAAAACCACTATCCCGAAGAGTGGTTGATGCAAACACGGGTTCATGACGGACGCCCGGCCGGCTCCTACCCTCGTCTATTACTTTGGAACGAAAGAGGCTGACTCCCATGTTAATTAATTACCAATTCAGAGCGGTTGTCACGTTTAAACAATTACCAACTCGGAGCGGTTGTCATCAACAGAGCACGGTGTACGTACACAACGGGTGCAACGCGGGTGGTACCACACCACTCCATTAGTTATCGTCGAAAGTCGTCCTTTTTCTATCGACGTTATGGTTGAAACACATGGTTCGTGGCATACTTTAAGTCATTGTGAGGAGAAATGATCGCGGTAGGTGGTGGTGTTCTAGCTAGATCGTTCGTTGGTTAAGAGTAAGCAACAGCAATCAATGTTCCAAATGGTGTGGCATCCGACCGAATTATCGGAAGATAACGTTAAATCAGGCGCTTAAGCATCTTGCAAGTAGAAACACACATCCATCCCCGTTCTCCAGTCCCTGGAGGAGAACTTTCTCGACAAGAATATATACTCTTATTCTGTTAATAGTATATATATTTACCATACACTCTGATTGACGTGGAATATAATACAAGAATAGATGTTGTAGATGACGTAGTTTCTCGAAAAAAAAGAGCGCTGAATTTTTTTGTCATTGTCCAAAAAAGAAAAAGCAAGGACGACGTACTTATTACTTGATTTGATAAAATTGATTGATTGGTTTCATTTTTTTGTTTGAATTTGGTTGGTTAATTGGTTGGCTGGCTGGTGGCTGCAAGGTTCAATCAATCGATTGGATTGGATTGGAGAAAAACCTTGATTTCGTTTTTTCTAATCTAGATTCTAGTTAAAGCCTTTTTTTGGTTTCGTTTTGTTAGTTGTATAAGCAAGCATTATGAGTGATAGAACGGATGAGCAAGGGCCAGCTTTGGCGAAATTAAGCGTTACGCCATTACATAAATTGCTCCTAGGTCTGTACTTGTTTGAGAAAATGCTGCTTTTATCGGGTGCGGCTGGGGGGGGTGCCACCGCGGTTCACGTGCAGTTTGGCATCACATCCGAGATATTCGAACTCACATTGTTTGCAACAAGGTCTGAACTACCCCTTCCTGAATGGAAAGAGAAGGAGAATGGACTTGATTCCTTACGTGCAATAACCGAGGAAGGAGAAGAGGAAGAAGTACCAGAAAAGGAACAAGTTGGACCCCTAATTGAGAGCTCGCAAAAACTACATGCGATTCTGCAGCAACTTGACGTGAGTTCGGCTCAAGCTGCGGAGTCGGGAACAGGTGGAGTTTATTTTCTCCCGGATGAAAATGGCAAGTCTAAAGTTGTTTTCAAGCCGGCGGAGGAGGAAAACGAGAGTACTGAGGGAGACGGATACCTTCGAGAAGTTGCAGCATACGTACTAGATGCAGGTCTTGCTGGTGTCCCCGAGACGGGCGTTTCGATTGTTAGTCTACCAGGAAAGGGTCCACAGATTGGATCAATCCAAATGTTTGTTGATGACAGTGAAGATGCAGAAGATTATGGTCCTGGAGTTTTCAGTCTCGATGACGTCCACCGTATTGGTGTTTTGGATATTCGTATCGTGAATCGTGATCGCCACTCGCAAAATTTGATGCGCAACAAGAGGACAGGTAAACTTGTTCCAATTGACCATGGAGCTTCATTTCCTTCAGCTTTTGATGGTGGTTTGAGTGAAGCCTCATTCGAGTGGCTTATGTATCCTCAGGCAAAGTTGCCGTTCACCACGGACATGTTGAAGACTATTGAAGAAATTGACGCGGAGAAAGATGTAATCAACCTGCAAAAGATCGGTTTAAAGGAAGGTGCCCAGCTTTCGACATGGATGGCAACAACTCTATTGAAAGAAGGCGCAAGGAGCGGGCTGACTCTTTTTGACATCGGATCCATGATTCAGCGCCAAGGAGATCGTTCCGAACCTTCAGTTTTGGAGAAGCTTTTCGCAGAGTCTATTCTTGAATGTTCTGCTTCCGGAAATGAATTTTTCGAGGTATTCACTGCGAAAGCGCACGAAACTTGTACCTATTAACTATTGTATTTATTTGAAAAAAAAAAAAGAGAAACACCATATTAAAATGTAAAAAAAAAAAAGTTAACTTGTAAACATCCTTTAGTTAGAAACAAAGCAGAGCACATTTCTTTAGTACACGCGAGCTACAGGTGGAAAAGGAGCTTGTTCTTTTTCATCCAGAGTGTATTGGTGGGTTGGGCGGTAATCAAGACTAGTCTCTCCAGTTTCTTCGTTGTGATATGCTAGACTGTGCTTCATCCATTCGTCGTCTAACCTGTCTGGAAAATCTTCTCTCGCATGTGCACCACGGGATTCTTTACGAGCCTCAGCAGCGTGCATCGTGCAAGCAGCGGAAGCCAAAAGGTTTTGAAGCTCAAGAGTTTCGATAAGATCAGAGTTCCAAATGAGAGAGCGATCATTGATTTTGACGTCCTTGAACTCTTTGACACATTCGTCAATCTTCGATACACCGTCTGCCAATACGTCTTGTGTCCTGTAAACCCCAGCATGCTCTTGCATTACTTTTTGCATCTTGAGGCGAAGATCAGCTGTCGAGGTTGGTCCGTCTGCATTCCGAAGCTTGTCCAGATTTTGAAGGGATTTCATGCCAGCGTTTTCAGGCAGTGGTGTCTTGGAATCACCTGGTTTCGAAATATCAGCAATGCGGTTTGCACAGGCACGACCGAATACAACAATGTCCAACAAAGAGTTTGCTCCAAGGCGATTCGCTCCGTGAACAGAGGCACAGGCTGCTTCACCAGCAGCAAACAAACCAGGAACGATGGCGTCAGGATTCTCCTTCGTAGGTTTGATTACTTCACCAAGATAGTTGGTACCGATGCCACCCATGTTGTAGTGCACAGTAGGAATAACTGGAATAGGCTCCTTGGTCACGTCTACACCGGCAAAAATCTTTGCCGTTTCAGAAATACCTGGCAAGCGCTCTGCCAAAAGATCATCTGGAAGGTGATCTAGATGCAAGTAAATGTGATCCTTGAGTGGTCCTACACCACGGCCTTCGCGGATTTCCATAGTCATTGCACGAGATACGACGTCCCGAGACGCAAGGTCCTTCGCGGATGGTGCATATCGCTCCATGAAGCGCTCACCCTCGGAGTTTCTCAAGATACCACCTTCGCCACGGCAACCTTCGGTAATGAGGCAACCCGCACCATAAATACCAGTAGGGTGCAATTGAACGCATTCAGGGTCCTCAAGAGGGATTCCTGCACGTAGTGCCATCGCACCACCGTCACCCGTGCACGTGTGTGCGGAAGTTGCGCTAAAGTACGCACGCCCGTATCCACCAGTTGCCAAAACAGTGTTCTTTGAGTGGAAGCGGTGGATTGAACCATCTTCCATGTTCATAGCAATTACACCAATACATTCCCCCTTTTCTGACATGATAAGATCCATAGCGAAATACTCGATGAAGTAAGAAGTATCGAAAGCTAGAGAACGTCCATAAAGGGTGTGCAAGAGAGCGTGGCCGGTACGGTCAGCAGCACACGCGCAACGGTACGCTTGCCCTCCCTTACCAAACTCAAGACTTTGGCCTCCAAACGCACGCTGGTAGATTTTACCGTCATCCGTGCGAGAGAAAGGCAAGCCAAAACTTTCTAATTCTAGTACCGCAGCAGGTGCTTCTTTGCACATGTAGTGGATAGCGTCCTGATCTCCGAGCCAATCAGCACCTTTCACGGTGTCATACATGTGCCACCTCCAGTCATCTTCCGTGTGGTTTCCAAGCGCTGCGTTGATACCGCCTTGTGCGGCTACAGTGTGACTACGAGTTGGGAAAAGCTTGGTGATGCACGCTGTTTTGAAACCGTGTTCAGCTGCTCCCATAGCTGCACGTAGGCCTGCACCGCCAGCGCCAACAACCACCACATCGAAATCATGATCTACAATTTTGTAATCATTCGAATTTCCCATTACAGGAGGTCCAGTTTGAGCAGCAGCACTGCTCATTGCAGCACGTTGTCCGGCAACCATTCCTCTTGCATTTCCACCACCAAGAGCAGATCGAATCGCTTGACGCATCATCATCCTTCCTTTCTCTTATCGACGATTTTCTCCTGTAACTTTTTACTTTGTTGTTTCTTTTTCAACTTTCTTACCTTCTTCTCAACTCAACAAAAAAAGGGATTTGTCGTCTGTCGCATCTCGCTCTTGAAGGATTTTTTTTCGGTGGGGTGTAGTTTAAAACTAATAAGATCTTTTTCTTCTTTTTGTCTCCGCTTTTTACTTGATATTCTTTTTGTATAAAAGATTTTTAGAGTTTTAGATAGCCCCATCGGACTGATATAAGCCTGGAGGAAGAAAAAAGAGGCGGAATAATAAACATTTTCTTTCCCTCGATACTGTCAGTCTATTTGGGTCGTAAAAAGCCGACATTACCAAGGACAGCTTTGGCCCTGCACTTTGTATGATTCACGTTGTATTATTCACAAAATCATTTACGGATATGTGTTGGTTATGATTTGAGTTCCTGGCTTGCAGCCTGCCCAGCGTGGTCACTCAACACCCGGCAAAAGAGCTTCGACGTAGTCTCGTAGTCGCCCCCCGGCCCGTTCAAACTTCAAAATTCGAACGCAGTGCTTCGCACACAAAGCCATGAAAGAAGCCAGTGGTAGTTAGGTTGGAAAAAAAAAGGAAAAAAAAAAGAAAAATGTAAAACGAAAAAGCAAAAGAAAACCAACGAAAAAGTTTAGAATTCATTTCTGAACAATTAATTTTTTCTTAAAACAGCAACCAAGGTTATAGGATGGATAATGCACTTTGTCCGATTGATTTGTATAATAGACAACCATCTGGGGTAAAAAGTTCGGCTTCAAAATCGAAAAAAAGACACTCTATCGATGTTGGCGAAAATTTGAGAGGAAAAGTGGCGCAAAGTTATGAGCTTGAACACGTTCAAGACGAAAATAAACAGCTCAAAAGACAAGTGTCGAAATTGAAGCTTTCATTAGCCTTGATGGAAAGCTCTAAAGAATCAACAACGAACAATGTTCCTGAACGAAAGTGGGGTCCACTGCAAGAATCACTTTTTCAGAGTGAATCGTTCCGAAAGGTTGGGACAGGGAAGTCAGTCTTGGACAAATTGCCAAGTCCGTGTCGACGAGATGTTGTATCGCGCTATTTTGAGCTGCTAGATGTTAGATAAATAATGTAAATTCAGTTTAGACAGTCAAGAAGAAAGAAAACTGTATATTGTTGGCGACATGCACCTTGCTTCATAAATAGGTTGTTTTCCCCCGCCAAAACTGCTCTCAGAGGAATCAATATCCGGGTCGTGGGGCCGTATTTGATCATAAACTCTGGTACAATAAGGTTCAAGTGGTTGTGCTTCAATACGAGCCCTTTTCTCGCCATAATTTTGTAAAACCTGCTGTAAAGTTAATTTGGAGTCAAACATTGGCTGTGTATCTGCTTGAACGATAATCTCCTCTTTTTTCCAATTGTACACTGTATTCGGGAGCCGTGGGATCAAATCAAACATGGACAAGTCGCAAGGGTCTTCGCCGTCATCTTTCATCACAGGGTCACTGATAATCTGCGCAGATAGCAAAATATGATACTTTGTAAAGCTTCCGACCATGATGACGAGTTCTTCTTGAATAAGACCGAGGTCAAGATTTGATGCGTCCACTTGTAACGTGATCTTTTGTGTCATTCCAGGTGCCACAACCGTGTTGCCGTACTTTGCTCGGAAACATCTATTTTCAAACGGCAGGACCCTGAACCGACCGGACAGAGTAGACATATTTTGCAGCGTGATTGTTCTCACATCGCTCTTATTCCCTCGAACAACATTCCCAAAAACAACCTGGTCTGGTTCGATAGCAAAATTATGTTTATGAGCTATGTGATCTAATGACGACAGTTGCTTTTTCAGTTCGCCATCACCTCTGACCATGAAACCTACGTCTATTTGTCTCCTTTCTTCCAAATCTTGCACGCTGTTTGGGTCGATCAAACTTGGAATAGCGCTACTAGGTCGTTTAGCGTTATTGTAGCTATTTGATTTCGAATGAGATATTTTTCTTGAAGATGCGGTTCGTGGTCTAGTTAATAGTCTTGATGATTCATACACAGTTGAAGTGGATCTCCTTTGTCTTACCAGATTCGGTTCCGATAGGTGTGATCGAGTAAGTCTTTGTTTCGAAACCCGAGGTTGTACATTAATATTTTGTTTCATAAGTTCCAAGATATTTTCTGATTTCTTACGTTCATATTCCTTCCGATTTTCACGATATCTAGATCGTATACCCTCCATCTTCATTCAAGATTGTCCAACTTTCTTTTTCCGAGTCAGAGTCATCTTTTTCGTCAACGGTAATTTGTGGCGTCTCGGAAGAGAAGTGAACCACACACTTTTTTTGCAAACCTGTGAATCACAGTCCTTCCTCTCTTCCGGGGCCCCGGCGACGGTACGTGTACACGTGTCGACCGAGCTCTTGCTCAAGCTCTTTTTGCCCATTCAGCCGGGCCATAACATGTATGTTATACGTCCAATTTCCAGCCTACCCGACCGGTGCCTGGGCAGGGCAAGCTTGCCAAAACATCTGGCTCTCACGCAGTCGCCTAGGGGATATGTCGGCTCATTTTCTTTCCGTTGGAAAAAAAAAAAAAAAACTGTGAATAAAAATAAAAAAAAATCAAGATCCCAATTTTTCTTGATCAAGGGAATGAATGTACACTTGACAAGGTGATTTCGAGGTAAAAACGTAGTCAAGTGGGTTATTTTGCAAGTTTACAAGTTTTAATGATTGGTGGGTAAAGCGGGTTATACAGTTGACTTGAATAACAACAACAAAAGACATGAAATTGAAATTGGTCACCTCCATCGAGGTCGTATTGCTTGTTCTATTCGGTACAAGCTCGAGGTGTGTTGGGTGGAGAAAATGGACTGATTCAACTGATGAATCTGATCTTGATGAAAATGAAACGATAGAAGGAAGGGGACCTAAAGCAAGAAGAGGACATTCTCTAGTAATGCACGGTGACCGTGCGATTTTATTCGGTGGGAAAGGACGAGACTTTAATTCGCTTCATGTTCCGAAAACGTTCGAGCTTGTCCCCGTGGACGGCAAGCTGGAGTTTGCTAGTTATGATCAAAACTCAGTACCGAAAGGGTCCCGTGAAATTTTACCCCTAGTCGACAATGATAAATATGTAGAAGAGTGCCTCGAGCCGTTAGCTAGTAATAATGCAACGAAAATTGAACAAGTGAAAGATATCGCACACTGTAATTTTAATGGGACGAAAACGGAAGAACATGAAATCGAAAACTACATCCCGATCACCACTTACTTTAATGATGTTTGGGCGTACGATTTGACTTGTGATAGATATGCCGACGCCGGTTGCGTTCCAGGTAGTGAGGGCTGGTCAATTTTAGACCCAGGCGCCCGTTTGGGTGGATGCTACCTTATTGAAGGATCAGAAGTGTGCTCTCATCCTAATGAAAGGTATGCACACGGCGCACAGATCATTAATGATGAGTTTTTGGTGATTTTTGGTGGTTTTTCTCAATTTTGTCAGGACTTTTGTGACGATGCGTGGTTGTTTGTTCTACCAGAGTTAGGCGAAGCTGCGTCCACACCAGGTGAAAGATGGGTTGAGCTGAAAACAGCAACAACACCTGGGAAGCGTTGGAAGGCGGCCACTACTCTGGTCGATTCATCGCGCATTATCCTATTCGGGGGTCACCGATTATGGCATGGATTTAGCAAAGACAACTCGCGGTCTACACGATACAGCAAAACAGATGAGTATCCCAATGGGGGCTACCTCGATGATATGTGGGAATGGGATCTTTCTAGTTGTCGACAACGAGACACAACGGATGGATCGCTACCTGTTCATCTTGTCGGCAATCTGGATGCTCGTATTGCTCAGTATGCGGCGACTTGCGTTTCAAATTGGACCATGTTTGAGCGCAAACGCAACTGCTCGTCTGTTTCCCTGCTGGAAAACGGTCAGCTGAAACCTGGATACACATGGGAGGCACGACATGACATGATATGTCATACTGTATGGCCACAGGAGCGTGCAGGTCATGGGATTTTGAACCACCAAGGTAGCCTGTATATGTTTGGGGGCTATCGCACGTTTTTTCCCTACCCGCACACACGCGGTGCCGGTGCTGGACCAGGGTCGGCAGAATCAAGTCTGGGTGGTGAACAGTACGCATTCCCCGATTTTAGCTTTTACCTGGACGACCTTTGGAAGTTCGACCTTGGAAGTGGGTACTGGTTTCCAGTAACCCCGCAGAGCTCAGTACAGCCAGCAAGTCGTATGGAGATGGCTTGGGTGGCAACAGAAGAGATGCTGATTTTATTTGGTGGATATCATGGGAATCACTATTTCAACGACATGTGGTATTTTGATCCTGTGACGTCAAAGTGGCTGGAAAAGAAGACCTTTGTTCATCCTCGTTATCCTGAAAACTGTACAGAAGGAGGGCGCGTTGTAGCATACCCTACTGCAGGAACCGTGCTGGACGGTAAAAACGGTCGTCTATCTGAAGAGCTTGAGGTAAACCTCACTCGTCGCCAAGCTCCAGGGTGGGACGGCTGCCGCGATCGTGATGACGGCAGAAAAGACATGCCTTGGGAACTACAGTGGGAAAAACCCCTGCAGCGATCCCACCTTGCGGCTACATACGCGCCAAACTTTCAGCTGATCCTAGCGTTTGGGGGGCACGGGTTTGACCAGGACTACCTCGAGCAAGTCGGTTTCACCCATCCCGTCGAAGAACGCGGAGATCTCTGGCAGTACCGGCTCCACCAGTGCGTCAGTAATTGTTCCATGCATGGGGATTGCTGGTATGGCTTTTGTACGTGCCATTCCGGCTACTATGGTCTCGATTGCTCCAATACATCATGCCCAGGAGACTTTTGCTACTACGACGAAGAAACCCACGAGCAGATTTGCCGCCACTGCTGTCACGCCCCACACAGGCACTCTGACAATGATGTGTACATAGCCGATCTCGGAAAAGAGTCCTGCTCGTTAGAAGATCCGGGAACAATGAACGGGATTTGTGATGGCAACGGGCAATGCCTCTGCGTGCCTCCATTCATCGGGCTTGACTGCTCTATCAAGGATTGTCCCAATAAATGCAGTAATAATGGCTGGTGCTCTGAAGAATATCCCGTTAGTCGTTGTATTTGTGATCCTGGATATACAGGGCATGACTGCTCTCACAAAGAATGTATCAACAACTGCTCTTATCCAAACGGTATTTGTGTCGATGGAGAGTGTCAGTGCCGGATGTGGAAAAACCCTTACGATCGAGAAAGAGACTGGAGGCCATTTATGGGAATGGATTGTTCTTTCATTATTCCTTTTGCTCATGCCCAAATATTTACACCTTCCTTTGCTATGATTATACTTATTGTGGCAACGCTCCAACAAATATTCTTTTAAATTATTTTAGGCTTAATTTGTTTAGTCTGCGTAGCGCATTTGCTTGTCAATTTTTCCAGAGTTGACCCATGAAGCTCCAAGCCAGATCACAAGGGCCAATCCTAGCGCCACAGCTAGCAAAATACCCACTACGCCGCCCTTGGTAAGAGGGCAACCTACATCGACGCAGTTGGCGTTTTCCACTTTACCTTGAGCGTTAAGACTATCACAGTCAACCTCACATCCATCAGTAACTCTAGCACAAGTGGAGACCAAAACTCCTAGACTTTCAAGCGCACTACATTCCAACGGATCTTGGTTCACCTGTTCCCCAAGAATCGCTGCAGCGAGCCCTTGGTTCACACAATTATCGAATTCACCCTGTTGATTGGCACCACAAGTCACTGCAACTTTGAGCGTATTTACATCATCAGTAACATTAGCTACACCCAACACATTAGCAAATAATAACGCCATTACAACCAAGATCAAATTACTACTCGTCATTTTTTTTATCATCTGACGTTTTTTTTTGGATCGTAACTAAACAGTGTGTATGTTCGTGTACACTAGGCCAGCTGACCAATGAATGACACGGTCGACGGTCGACACACGTACGTGTCCACATGTATGCACGCAGCAGTGCGCAGCAGGCAGTGCGCAGCAGTGCGCAGCAGTGCGCAGCAGTGCGCAGCAGTGCGCAGCAGTGCGCCCACGCACATGTATTGATCAGCACTGACTCTACAGATCAACACGTGTCTATGTCTGTTGCCGTGTAGTAGGTACGTAGGTACGAGAAAAGAAAGATGTCCAGAAGGAGCCCAGCTCAGCCCGCATACTTTTGATCGAATTTTCATCACGATTTTACAAACAAGTATAGCGGGTCGCTCCCCGAGTATAGGAATGAACGGAAGAGGAGTAGTAGGTAGTAGACAAGGTTCCTTGTCGTTCGTTGATCGATGGAGGTCTACAGGTTGGTTTTTCAGTGACATACAAGATCATTGTATGCGAGAACGTAAACGTATCCACAACGACGAGTTCGGAACACGCACTCAGTTGCGCACTCGTTATGATGGCAAAGAGTCGCAAGACATGAAGGTTCAAGCAGGGTTCTTCTTCAAGAGGAAATTTTTTTTTTCCAAATCTTTTAAAATCTTTTAAAAGAGAAAGGAAGGAAGGAGGGTGGGAAGGAAGGAAGGAAGGAAGGAAAGAAAGAAGAAAGAAACGGACAAACAAACGAATAAGGAGATAGATAGGTATGGATATACAAAACTTAGATTCACAGGAATCTGTTCACGTTAATCAACAAAATGGGGATGATACTCTTTGTAAACCTGTTCCTCCGCCAAAACCGACGACTCCAAAGCTTCCAGAGAAAGACATAATGAGTCCCATACCTCCTCCAAAAACGTTGAGTCCAACCCCCCCTGCGAAAGTGTCTAGCCCAAGTCATACTGCTCCACCGAAATCTTCCAGCCCTTCTCCGCCTCCAAAACCACCACCAGTAAGTCCGCAAGCACCTATACTAGAAGCGTTATCGAACACAAATGAAACAGGAGATGTGACTCGTACTAATGATATGGGTGTAGCAGCAAATGAGAATAGTGAACAATACGAGGTACTATCACCCCGTTTGATAAGTAACGAGAATGCCAACTCTGAAGGGGCACAAATGTTGAATATGTCGGCGGAAAAACAAGATGAGCACGGAAGCATATCAGCATCGTTTCGGCGAACAAAGAATGCCTCTCGTAAATTTCTGAGAAAGGTCAAAGGTAAAATAATTGGTGGGCACAAAGCATCTGACTCGGATACGGAACATTGTTATTTAACACAAGAGGATTACGACTTGCTTATGGCATCAAAAGCAAAATCTGCAGCAGAATTGATGCAAGAATTCGGTAGGCCTCCACCGCCTCCGCCACCAATGGATGATGAACTTGGTAGTGATCATACTACTGATGACGAGGTCGGGGATTTGCCTCCCCCCGTGTTGCCAGCTCGCGTACCTGTTGTAGTAAATAAGAGCGAAACTTCAAGCTCACCATCAACGAGACAGGAAAGACTGAATACAGAGGAGATGAGTATACTTTGAGAGTTGTTTGAAGAAAAGAAAAGAAGCTTTCATCTTGATGCGAAATTGAAGAATTGGGTGTGTAATCCGAGGTACATATCCTTGGATGTAATACGAGATACAACACGATGGACATTATCCACAAAAAAATATTTGACGACTGGTGAATGTGTATCATAGCATCGAAAAACAAGGATCCTTAGTTTTTCGATTTTACCTCATTCTGATCTCATCGCTTCGGAATCTGGCAGAAATTGAAAGAGTGTGGGGTCCAGCACAAGTGATAAATTTCGAGGCACGCTGAAGAAAAGTTCGACGGCTTCACAGAGGCACTTGTCAGTATCCTTGGGGGGTGATAAACCTGGTCCACCCAAGTTTTTGCAACGGTCTTCATCCTCGAGGGGGATACTCCTGTCGAACGAAGAGCAGAAAGATCATGATGGTAGTAACTCAAGGCGATGACAAGACCTCGGTATGTATGTATGTATGTATCGAAGGGGGCACAGCTGAAGAGGACAAGTCACCACTACCCGTTATCGCGTTTGGGTCGTCACACCAGCTGGGCGATGGGTTCTGTGTTTTTGCTGCACCTGATCGGCCGGACGACGCAACGTGCGGCAGATATTGCTCTAGAGCAATCAGTTCAAAGACAAGAACGATGGGTCGGATATGTGGGGTACTTATTTGCTATATTCTCGTTTGTTGTAGGCTTTTATGTACACAAGGTATTAAATTGAAGCAGACGAATGAAGCGGCACTAGTAGAACAAGATCTGGTGTCGTCGTTGATGGACAACTTTAATCGGGAATTTGTAAACCCTGATGCAACGAGTGAGAAAGCTTTGTCTCAAGACACCGATTCCGCGAGTATCGGCAGTACCGTAGTTAAGGAAGGGAAAAAGTTGGATTGTAAAGAGTTTACTATTAACGGTAAAACCAGTTGTGAAAATCCTAACGGGCCAGGCGTGTGTTGCATCGAAGGGATAGGAATATACACGACAATTTGCGAACATTCTGACCACTTTAAAAATAGAACGACGTGTACAAACTGTCACAGTGAATGTAAACGATATGGTACTGCTACACCGTCTGGTACTGTAAATGTTTTGCGACCAGTCGCTTCACTAGTTGTTTTCTTCATTGTAAATATATAGAAAAGAGGGTTTTCACAATTGATTGTAATTAAATTAATAAAAGGTCTTGACCGCCCTACTCTTACTCTGGCGGTTTCGAGTTTTGGATGAGGTACGCTTTGTGGAGCGACCGATGCGCCTTTTGTGCAGCTTTTCCTCTTTGGCTTTTTCAAAATAGTCAACAAAGTACGAAGTAAACTCGGATTGAAGAAACTTGTTTTGTTCCTCGACAGCTTTGCGGGCCTCTCGCTCTTTACGAAGCTGTTTCAACAAATCAGTATCAAAAATACGACTCTGGGAGTCCAGTTTCGAGTTGGAGTGGCTCAAGTATTCGTCAGACACTGCACTTTCACCGCAGTCACTGGAACTGTTTCCAGGGAGAGCAATATCGGTGACATCGTCCACTTCTACAGGTGTGATTTCGGTGATACAAACTGATTGGTTCATAGGCTGGTGGTCTCTTCTCCTCGCACCAGAAGACCTGCCCAGTTCGAAAAGAGCACGATCTATGTTGGGCATTTTGCCAAAGTTGTCCCTTTGTAACAAAAGAGTGCGTGCTTGTTCGTACTTTCGCTGCGTTTCTTCGACTTCTAGTGTAAGCTGGTGAATTGTCTGTGCTTGCTGCAATAAAACATCGTGGTGCGAAGCCGTAACTTTCCCGTTCATGTCAACACCATCAACACCACTGCCGCCATTGGTTAAGGCAAACCGCGAAATTGCGCGAGTCACAGCCATGTTGGCGTCTTCAAGCGCACTTACGCGTTTGTTTAACAAGGCGACAACGGGGCTTTCCTGATCCATACTGTGCCCAATTGCGCGTGTCTGCTGGATAGCCTGCAATTGCGCTATCTTTTGCTGCATTTGCTTCATCGTAGCTTGCTCCGAAAGGGCCGCTCGGTCGGCATCCCTGCGTAGCTTTTCCATCGCGCCACGATGTTGGTCCTCCTGTGATTGAAGCAAGCCTTGGAACTTTTCCTTTTGCTCGAATAGCTTGTGCTCGTAGTCCTCGATTGTTTGCTCTGTGGCGGACTCCGCTTTGCTACGTTTCGCTTCTTCGCGCTCGAGCTGTTTATCACGGACAGCAAGGTCACTTCTTATTTGAAGCATGTCCTCCTTGAGTTTATTGTGCTCAACGTGCAAATTCTTATACCTTGCCAACTTTTCCGACTCTATGGACGAACTTTGCTGGAGTTCGCACTGGAGCTGAGAGATTTCTTGGCGTTTCTGCTCCAACTCGGTTTCTAGACCCTGCTCTCGCTTTTGAATATTCTTGACAATATCTTGCACAGCACAAAGCTGCTCCTCTAAATCCTCGATGCGCTTTATCTTCGCCTTTGTTTCTGTATTGTGCTCCACAACAGAATGTTCTAGTTCCACTTTCTCACTCATTGCGTGAGCCAGACCCTTGGAAAGCTCTTCGTTTTCATTTTCCAGCCTTGATACCCGATCTTGGGCGTTCTGGTAGTGCCGTGTTAGTTCCGCTGTACGTTGACGTTCACGAAATAAGACTTGCTTTGATTCTTCCAAAGAAGCTGTTAGATCAGCAGCTTTCTTGGAATAAGTATCGACTTCCGACTTGAGCGCAGCAACATCAGCGTCCCTCTCTGATTCTTTATTTGCGAGGCGGTTTACAGTTTCACGGGCGCGTTCTTCCAATTCTTGAGCAAGTTCCTCAACCCTGCCTCGAAGATTGCATGATACTTCTTGCTCGTTTTCTAGCTCAAAGCGGAGCTTACTGGCTTTGCCAAGTGCTTCTTCGTGCTCTGAGCGTAGCCTTTCCAACTCACTGCTTTTGGACCGCAACTTGGCATCAAACTCTTGGGTAGCTTTATCTGCAGTCGACTCCAGATCAGCAACCTTGCTTAAAAGTTTTTCATTTAGAGCTCGCAGTTCTTCGAGCTGTGCCTTTGTGCGATGTGCAGCTTGCTGAGCGCCTTCCAAATCGTGTTCGGTTTTCTTACGCCTAGCCACTTCACTGGAAAGTTGGCCATCAACTTGTGCCAGCTTATTTTCATAATCAACCTTTGAGCAATTTGCTTGCTCATTAAACTCCCGCTCAAGCAGGGACAACTTGCTGCGATAATCTTCCGTGTGACCTCGACTCGTTTCCAGCTCTTCCTGGATGCTTTTCAAAAGTGACTCCCCATTCTCTGTCTCATCCTTTAGCATGGCGTTTTCACGCTTCAACATATCGATTTGGTGCAGGTAATCCTTCTCTTTTTCTTTGTATCCATCAACCGTGTTACTCAGATCTGCCGAAGTGTTTTCTAAACCACGCTTGATTGTATCGATTTGGTCAACGTAACTTTTTTCTTTTTCACTGTACTCAGCAATCGTCTTGTTCAAAGCTGCAACCGTGGACTCGTTACTTTCTAATTGATCCAGTTGACCGTCGCACGATTTCTTTAGCTCTGCATATTTCGCCTGTACTTCATTCAATTGGTTGAGCAAAATAGCCTCTTTTGCTTGAGATTCAGACAACTCATAGGACACTTTTTCCAAAGACGAACTGGTTTGGCGACTTTTTTCCGTTACTTCTTCCAAACGGGCATTCAAATCTTCTACTTCAATTTCAGCGTTGGATGCTCTCAGCTTTGCCTTCCCAAGATGCTTTGACAGATCATCTATCTGCGACTCATAATCGTCCCGCATCTCATCAACCCGTTGACGTTGCGCGCTCCACTCCGCGTTGGCCAAGTCCAATTCATCGCGTTTCAACTTGTCGAGTTGGGACTTTAGACTCCGTGCCACAGGAGTCAACATAGGCGAAGAATTATTATTATTCACGCTCGTCGTGGTTGGTGTCTGGAACGAGGCCTCTCCCGTAAGACCTTGATCAATCGGAAACGCCACACCTTGGTCCAACCGTTCCTTTTCTTCGTCATCTTGAGGCGGTGACCTCTCGACCGTATTCGCTGCCCACGCGACTTTTTTATTCGAAGTCGACATCACACCAGCGGATCGATCTGGCCCACTGCTCGTCGGTAAAGCAAATTTAACGGCATCGCTAGTAACTGAAGCAGGAGTTAAAATCTCAGAAGCAGGCGTGATTGGCGTTCCATTTCCACGTTGACGATATGCTTCCATACGTCTCCTACCCTC
>JACLAD010010894.1_pt1 | contig 16066 bp, 8 predicted proteins | sample 8027901 | NCBI WGS metagenome assembly JACLAD01 (sample SAMN15725071, study PRJNA655200) | protist metagenome | isolation source: fluorescence activated cell sorting (FACS) single amplified genomes of... | place: Spain: Blaines Bay Microbial Observatory, Mediterranean Sea | collected 2016-07-05 | reverse complement strand
TGAGAGTGGATGTGGATGGAACGTGCAGAAGGATATCTCTGTGTTTGAGGAGGAAGAAGAGGAAGAGGTTGTTGAAGAGGTCTGGAGTCGAAAATGCGAGGATAAGGACAACTTCGCGAACTGGTTATTCGGACAGGATCATACTCTCCCTGAGCACGCGGGTTTATGCGCAAAGGGTGCGTTGATCGGCTTCTGTGAAGGTGACAGGACTGGTGATGTGTATTCTGCGGTATGTCCGGTTAGTTGTAACAAGTGCGTGAAGGGTGAGGCACCACCAGGCCAGCAAGTGTTTGACAAGGCGATTGATTCGTTGGGTCTGATGATGAGTTGGTCGAATGCTTTATGCTCTGATTTTAACAAAGCCATGGCGCAGGGCGATCCTGCGATGTATTGTGGTAATAACAATGCAGCGTTAATCGTATGGTTTTGCGGACCCGACGCGTGTCCACCTGAAATGGTGACCATGACGCTCCGTCAGTTGTTTGAGAACGTTCCCTTTGAGGCCGCATTGCAGTTCCGTGAGGGCGTGCGCAAAGCAGGGTTAACCATTCCGAAAGACGCCCGCCGTCTTTCTTCATCCGCCGGTCGCTCATACACCACATTGTTCATCACCTGGGACATGGGAACCTCCGCGCTGCCACACACCGAAGATATGTCTCTCAAGTGCAACAAGGAGGTACCAGACCGCTCGCTCAACATCCCCGCGTTGTACAAGTACTATGAGCTCAACCAGGGCGTCGCAGTCGACACAGAGCTAGCCTGCCGACCCCCAACCCGGTATGTCGGGTCGTACGAACGGTACTGCCGACACAGCAATCTCCCGACTAGACGACCGCGGTATGAAGCTTTGCACAGCGACCTCTGCTATTCCAAATGTTACAATCCAGAAAACGGTCAATGGACCAATGACGACAAGATTGTGAGCGCAACCGGTGAGGTCACATGGATCTACTGCTCTGGTGCCGATCAGGCTTTTACTGAGAACAGTAATGCTCTCTGTTTACCAAGAGAAGATTGCGAACGCTATTGTTCCATGTTTGACGACTGCGACAGTTTCGATATGCATCGCTACAAACCCCTTTGTTACCTCAACGTCAAGGGCGGCAAGCCCGCGTGCGGTGAGGAGGACAGCACCGTCGAGAACAGCAAGTGGGATCTCATCCTTAAAGATCACAGTCAGGATTCAACCAATATGGTCGGCGAAAACGAAATTGCCATGGAGATCGAGAGCGGAGAACCACAGGAGTTAACAGGGCCAGAAGTGGCGTGGAGTACGAAGACTGGTTACAGATGCAAAGCTCAGGAGGGTAATGCAAACGTTCTGGAAGAGTGGTTCGTTGAGTATCAATGGACGCAGGAAAACGGAAGGGATAAGGTGCCCTATTCCATCGCTGATACGATCAAACAAACAACCGACGGTGTGCAACTGACCTTGTTCAACGACCGTGCCGATTTGGAAAGGCGCTGCGCAGAAATGGCTGATTGTATCGGTGTGCATATCGAGTACAGGTGTGACGTTGTCGACACCGCTGGTGGTTTCGTACAGGTGGATGCACCGCCGGAAGACAAGGGTGTCTGCACTGCGCAGCCCGTCCGCGCCAAGTTTGTCAGCTCATGCGAATTGGAAGAAGCCACCGGTATTCTCAACACGTTTTACCTCAACCACTTCATCACAAGGACCCCGCACACGGATTGCGATGTGAAAGTTACCAATTCATTCAACTGTGATGGTATGTATTTCCCAGAGAGCAAGGCTGAAGGACAAGCGGCGGGTGGGCCGAAGTTGTTGTACCACGAGAGCAAATGTTGCAGGTTAAAATGGGAGGATCACAACATCGTACCCCAAATCAAGTGGGCGAATGCAAGTGCCACGGAAGCCGATACATACTGCAGAGGTTGGAATCTCCAGTCCAACACCGCAGGCGAGGTGTCAGAAACGCTGTACACATACAAAGACCTCCCGGATTTGATGAAGTTATTCCTAGATGATCCCACTGATGCGTATTCTTGCGAAGTTGCACGTGATAGTGGTATGTGCGAGCATCCGCAACATGGTTTCATTGTCAGTAAGTTATGCGCAAATTCTTGTTCGCAGTTACAATATTTGAGTGAATGGAGTGATTGCCACACTAAAGTTGGCAAAAGGGATATTTTTTGATTTATAATATGCAATTTCATCGAATAATTTTGTTGACCAGGTTGAAGCTGAATACCATACCAAGGATCCCGATTCGGTTCTCAGAAGTATCAACGATTACGACGAAGCTTTCAACCAATTGATGCACACATCCCGCGCGGTCAAGGACAGAAAGGTGTTCAACGACGACTGGGTTGCATCACGCCCGGAAGATGTAGTTGTCGATTGCTCGGTTCTAAACGGAGAAAGGAATGCGGACCACGTGTTCTCCGGTGACCCAGCAATGATCGCATCTGATAGCGAACATTATGAGTTGTACCGCTTGGTGCAGGTGCTCTGCCCATCTGCGGTTAGGGATTGGGCCGCGTCTACCACAATCGAAGACGAGACTGGTATCAAATCAGAATTCATTCCCACGCCAACGGAGGTCAAGACCCACCCAGTTGATGATGACAGCCAGGTTGTATCGTACATGGGCGAGACAGAAAGTGATTGGAGTTACGATGCAAGCAGTTTCCCAAAAACCCAGGCATGTTCCACAGCGCCGGATGTGATTGCTTTTGACGGTACGGATCTTACTCCAACCACCGCCCTAGGAAACAATTGGTACGGGTGGGCTGCGGCGCCTGACGAGGCGGTGGTGATGAGCGCGTTGTGTCTATCAGCAAGCTTGTGCCCGCAGATGACCAGGTGCGTGCTCTCTGAGGCTAGATTTACTGATGAATTGAACGCAGTTTTTGCACCAGCCGGATTCGCAAGGTCGGGATTCTTATCCACCTACTCCGATGCTGTGCGCCACGATTTTTTCATGCCCGAAACATTCATTCCCAAGGTGTTGATCTCCCCGACCAGGGTGATCGCTATGATGACCGCGGAGAAGCACGATTTTGGCTTGCGACTCGGCAGAAACATCCCCGGTGCAACCAAGATTTCTATCCACCCAACCATGGTTGGCGAGAATCTAGTGATGAGCTTGGCGGACCCCTTGTCCGATGGTAGCTTACAGGAGCTTGGTCGTGTATTCTTCCACCAGGATACCGCCTCGCCGATGGGCAGGTACTGGACTAATTGGGCCACGGATGTCATCCGTCTAGAGCGTTTCGACTACGAGGGACGGGTTGCCAACGGACCGTGTTCATTTGATATCTACGCACCCGGCGCGACGAATCTTCACGTATTCGCGTTAGAGAGCAACATGCAGCGATCACCGAAAAAGATGGGCGGGGCACTTGGAAGAGTGTCTGGTAAAAGTAATTGGTTCCGCTTCACACATGATGAATGCCCCAACGCAGATTATGTTGGCGTTGATGACATCTACGAGTGTGAATTGGACAACGGCGCAGGCAAAGGCCCACTCTGTGATATCGATTCACACAAGGCTACGTGCCATGAGAACGCCGGTGCGGAGCCAACGTGCACATGTAAAAGTGGGTATGTAGGATTGGATGATCAGTGCGAGTACAATTACGAAGCGGAAGTGGCTGGGATGGTGAATTCGGTTTTCCGCTTGCATCAGAAGACACGAGGCAACTACTGGAAATTGAACAGCATCAAGCTATACACCGATACCACTTGTCAAACCGAATACTCACTTGGAGATGAATGGCTGTCCCATGTGTCCACGCAAACCGAAGGTACAGCCGCGGACGGTCACACCAAAGCTCCTGTGAGTGGTATCTTCAGGAATCAACCTTGGGTAGAGAGGGATTCTGGTCAAGCGGAGTACATCGAATTTGTGGTGGAAGGTGGAAAGTACATTCAGTGTGTGGAAGTCTTCGCGGAGGAATCGACCGAGTACACTTTGGTATTGCACCAACCTGGTGATGGCGACGAGACCGCTGGTTCGGCGATTAATACATGGCACGCTGAAGCGCATGATTACAATCACTTGACCGTGCCGGTACAGATTGTCCTTCCATGTGGAATGGAGTCCAATGAGATCCGTGAGGGAAATATTTTGTCCGCGCCAAAGGGCGCCGCGCTCCGATCGGATGGCGTCGTGTTTGGTTCTTTTGAAGTATCATCTGCTTGCGGATGCCAGCGTGTGGCGGATGGAAACATCCACCAAGGCGTGCGCATCTGGTCGTGGAACCAGGAGTCCCAGCAGTGTCATTTAATGGGTCCCGCTGTACGAGCATACACGGCCGACATGCCATTGATCACCGATTCGCTCGCGCCGCGGTTCCTCAGTTTTGAATTGTCCACGGAGACCGTAGTTACTGGGCAGGAATTCTGCGTGACGCTTGACGGTGTGAATTTGAAAGATGAATTGACCGATGGTACAAAGCACATCCGTATCAAGATCTTACGACAAGGTCAGAGTCTCACTGAAGCCGTACCACATACAGTAGATGGCATCGGCTGCGCGCAGTCTACGGATGCAAACGGCAACGCAGTGTACACCATCTGCTCACCGCGACCTTCGCAGACGACCAGTGACGGCGCGACATTCTGTGGTTTGAGGATTAGCGCCTCCGAGGCGAATGAACAATATGTGATTGCAGCGTGTAAGAGAAAGTGCGCCGATGCTGACAATTGGAATCTACTCCAGGGTAGCTTCCCGGTGGCAATGAGCGATACTTGGTGGCATATTGAAACTAGCGAAGGTGTGGCGACCAGTGGTGTAATGGAGCGCAAGATCAGCTCGTACGAGACGAACACTTTGGAGTTGACGGTCACGCGTTCGGCATTTTCCTCTCCAAATCCACGCACGGATTGGCGTGTGAAGATTTTGAAGCAAGGATACGATTGTGAATTATCTATGGATTTTAATTTGTGGAATTGCGCTGTTCAAGACGATGGAGCGTGTTCGATGAATGAGGATCTGTTATCATCGGAGCATGATTTGAACCACATCAAAATGGTCATAGATTACGATCTGTCAGTATCAGACGTCGGTCTTTACAAGGTATGCTTTGGAGAGGTTAATTCAACACATTGGCGGGAGATCCCTGCGATGGACGCTCACGTGATTACAGTCACCAACACGCATCTCGACGATATCCGAGCTGTTGGTGTTATGCGACATCAAAGAGTGTCAGCACTTGCCGGGCACAGTACCACAATCGTTTTGAAGGGGCATGAGCTGCGCGGTGATATGGATCATTCAAGGCTGGTACTTACCGATACTGGGGATTGCACAGGAGTAGATCTAGCAAACGCTATTCCGGTACATGATATCGGCCTGGATTCAATTTCGTTTAATCTTGATTCCTCCGTCGTGCCTCTCTCAACCGACAGCACCCTAACCGCTTGCTTTTGCGACGCTACGACGGACCAAACGTTGGATGATACTTTTATGTATGGTTCCGACCTTTCCACATTTCAACCACTTTTCAATACAGTTAATTCCCCTTCTGGTTGGATCGTTCTCACTGAAGATACAGAACCAGTGGGACCTTCAGACTCAGAGTTGAAAAATCATTTATGCCAGAATAAGTGTACCGGCAATTGCGTCGGCCGCGAGTGCTTTTGTGAGGGGTATCTTCCCCCGGACGTGTATAACATGGGTGCGTTAAATTACAATGACACGTTGGATTGGGATGGAAACACTCTTTGTTTGGATGAATCTGCTTGCAGGAGTGCTTGTAGATGGCATTCGGCTTGTGTTGGGTATCAGATGCACAAGTCACTGGATAGGTGTGTTTTGCTTGACAACGTGATGACCGTAAATGAGCCAGATGAGGACTATGTTCTCCAACTAAAAGCAGACGGCACCGCTTGCAGGGAAGCTGATGATTTTAGCGAAGAAGTTGCGACGGTCCACGTGACCAAGCGCGTGACGCTCAATGTTGAATACGTCATCACGCCTAACGAGGAAAGCAGTATTGAGGTTGTGAACGCAAATGAGGAAGATTTGACTTACATCCCCATTGGAAACACACAGGATTTAGGCTTTAGCAAGGACCGAATCATGGTGATCGAATGCGAGGGCGTCTGCGGATCTACCAACGCCGCGCACGGCATCGTCACCGGCATGGATTCCGCCGCGGACTGGGGCGGGTTCGCACCGGTGCGAAGGCAAGATGAGCTCCTTGAAGCGCAGTGCACAGCGGAGGATCGTCAAGCCGGCAATTGCGGCGGCCTCGCTGACGGTCTTGACGGCGAATCGATACCATACCCCGTAAAATCCAACAATTTCACCCACACCATCGGAAAGTATATGCGTTACCATAACATCGTCCTCAGCGAACACACAATCTTTGACAGCACAACGATGAAGCAGGTATCCTTAGAAACATTATCATGCTACAGCCAATGCCATACCGACGACATGAGCACTTCAAATTGCAATGGTTACCTCAGACATTTTGATTTGCCAGCTGGTACGTATACTGTCGATGGGAAGGAGGTTGAGAAACCAGGCTCACATTCCTTGTGCGTCACGCGGGATCAGTGCTTACAGATCTTTGATCATTTGAAAGCACAAGGTCAGAATGTACACTCCATCGACGTGCATAGGCACAGGAATCGCTGCTTTATCAATCAAGCGTCCGATTCAGAGGTAGAGCTTACAGATGATGAGAACTACGAGCATCTTGTCTGGGTGAATTATGACGATTTGGACGCGACGTACACCGCGGCGCACGCTGCCCGGCAGCCACGCATACCGTTTTCATCTCCAACTATTGACTACAGATGGTCGTTCGCAAGCATATTGCGCTTCAACAAGTTGACTTTCACGCAGAGCGGAAAGTATAAGTTCGAGTAAGGGTGATATTTTGATGTGGCAATTCGTTTTGATTTGTCCGTTTTCTATTTCAATTATTGTTTTTTAGGTTGTGTTTTTGCGATAGTTCTATGAGCACTGGATGTCACGACAAATCCAAATTCAACATTGAAATAGGGCGAATCCACGTCAGCGGTGTTTCCTGTTTGCTGGCTGAACACAGGCATATGAGCAAGGATTACGTATGTTTGAACCAGTACTTCAGCGGAAGAAGATGTCTGACCAAGGGTTTAAAACGAATATTTTGTTTGTCAATATTTATTCGCTTTACTTTTTTGTAGGTTATCCGGCAGCGAATGTGCCGTGGTTGAGGCAGCCTAATGTATTAGTTTCAAACGAACCATCCGACATAAACTCGCGGCGCCAGGCTATGCAGGAGAGGGAAAGGTATTGTAAGTTATACCCAGATGCCCAGTGCGATCAAGATTTTTACGACTAAAAAGATCAATTTTTGTTGAACAAAAATTTTACACTTTATTGATCATCTTATCTAGTCATCGTTACGTCGTAGTTATAAAACTATCAAATTAATTGCATGTCCAATGATAAATATTTGGTTCATCTCTCAGTTTTTTGAATAATTACGTTTTAATCATGCCTCAATTAGTACCCGGAGTGCGGGGAAAGATAAAAAGTAAGATCGCTAGGTGGTGGAACGGTCTGACGGTCAAGCGGCAGGCGCAATGTCGGAGTTTGTTGCTTATGCTTTTTCTAGAGTTGTGGAGATGGACGCGGTTTGATAAGATTGTATTTGCATTATTTGTTCTGTTTGTGATATTTTGGAATCTTGGGGAGAATAAGATTGGGGATGTGTCCGCGTACAGTGTGTTTAATCGAGATCAGCAGCATTTAGTGGGGGAATTCCGCGCGGAGCAATTCGAAGCACAGCTCCGCGGCGGTAGGGCAACCGCCTCCACCCAAGCATACCGAGGGGAAGAGCCAGCCGATCAACGACCGATCGATGTGCGGCAGAGGGAGTGGAAGCAGCGGCCCGACCAGAAGGAAGCCGCGGATAGAGCAAGGGATGAAGCGGAAGCGCTGCGGAGGAAGAAACAAGAGGACCAAGAAAAAAGGGAGCGCGAGATTGCAACAGCCGCGGGAATGGATTGGGACGTTAATCCAGATGATTATGATATTCAAGTCGTCGACGAAGGCAAGAGCAAAAAGTGATTTGTTTTTCAAGTCGCATTGATCGGTGATGTTGTCGTTCGACCTTTGATAGATTTGAAAACGTAGTAGATTTAGTTTTCTGTGTGTCCCAAAAAAAATCCAAGTTCCAAAAAGATTCTCTCCGTTTGTGTTCTGACGTAATTCTCTTTCTCTCTTCGATAAGTCCAAAATATGAGCGTGCCCAGCAACGAACGCATGTTTGATTTTCACTTTTTCGTGTTGATTTGCGGTCAGATCGTTTGGTGCGTACAAAATACACGCTCCATTCCTTTTGAAGCAAGGTTGCACGTGTAAAAAGTTGTTTCGCGTGTCTCAAATTCTTTCCTGCGTGATGCGGTTTTGAATTGCATGTCGAAATTAGTTAGTGTAGATTCGTGCGTGTATTTTTTCAAAAATTCTAAATTCCAAAAAAAGAGTAAACCATTTTGACCTATATTGGTTTGCACGTTCAAAGATTATTTCTCTACAAATGTGTGTGTACAAATCATTGATTCTCATGCAAGTGCGTCAATCTGATTTCTCAAATTCAAAAATGTGATCAACAAACCTAAAAAAGTGTGATTTTTGCACGTGTGGAAATGATTTTTGGTTTGATTTTTTTTCTCTTCTCTCGATTGTGATCAAAAAGTACTCGTGAAGCAAGAAAGTCTAGTTCAGATTTTTAGTGTGAAATTCAAAAATAATTTCCAAAAATGCAAAATAGTTTAGCCCGTTTTGAATTTGATTCTGATATGTTTCTGAATTCATAGTTAATTCTAAATATTCCCAAAATATTTTCCACAAAATGAATGCGCATATTTGTTTTCGTTTATTTTCTCAAGCGCATAAGTGGGATCGATGATTAGATTTATGTCATTGACCAAACACATTTCCAAAATTCAACTGTTCATGATTCTATAATGATAATGCAACATAACATTTTGTTTTCACTTGACAAATCATACTATTGATTCCACCGATATTCTCCACAAAATTCAAAATTCATCGACAGTCTGAAGAAGACAGCAAAGTATGAAAATTGTTTGAGTTCCTTAGATTCCTAGTCTTATAACGTTATTTATATTCCCAAAATAAGTCAGGTTCAAATTATTTATTGCGTTGCATATTGATATTTCAATTTATATTTTCAACGTTTAAATCGTACGTACATCAAAACATTTATATTTTGAGAGCTTTGGTAGAAAAGGAAGTTGTGCCCTTCTTTCGCATGTCGACTGTTTTTTCTGTCCTTTGACCGCGAGAAGGCCAATTCATTGATTGATATATTATTGATACGTGTGATATATTTTATGTTTTATTTAACCCGTTCGTTTTCCACTATTTATCAAAAATAACTACTTTGCTCAGATCCAGATTTTACATCAAAAAAAATCTCAATCAACTACCGCAAACCAACACTATATAAACAGCATTTTCTATTTTTTTTGAACATCTTCGTTTCAAAAGCAGCATTACAGCATGAAGTTTCACTACGGATATTTATTTGCCGCGCTCGGTCAGGTGGCCGCTGTTCACATGGACATGGACCCGAACGAGCATAATGATGAAAGCAGGGTAATTATTTCACGTTTGCGTAAAAATATGTTTTTTAATTCGATTTTGTTTGTTGTTTGGTTGATTGAGGTTCCGCAAAGGCAAGGTACGCAAGGGCCATCCCGTACCCCAATTGCCGACCCGTCTGCAACTACGCGCACGGCAACCGTATTTTCAAATTCACATTCAAAATTGTGATTATCTTTCGTTTTCATTTCATTTTTTGCTCTTGTTTGCATGTTTCAGCGCCCGATGACGGCCTCATCAATGCCACCGCCGCCGCCGCGCGCCGCGGGTCGCAAGCGTCCCGCATTGGAAGCGGTTCCTGAAATGTGCGCGCGTCGTACTCCGACATCGCCGTCTCCTCCTGAGCGTGTTGTGGCTGACCCTCCGTTCCCTAACCCGTACCAGCTCTATGTTCAAAGTCCGGATGGTTCTCTGCGTCATTCGGGATCGAGGCCCAACGATGCGCATCAGCAGTTCACTGGTATTCGTCTTGGATTCCATGAAGCGGTGCACAGTGGTGATATGAATCCAGGAGAGTGGACACTGGTCTGGTTGGACACCCCGATGGAAAGCGTGTCTACACCGGGAAAGTTTTACGTTGCCATTGCCGTCCGTAATGAGCATCTCGTCGCACCAGCTATGCGCGCTGCAACGCAGGAAGCCAGCCCGATGGGAGGTATGCAACGTACGATGATGCCTCGTTCCGCCGCCGCTTCCGGTGAGCAGATGTGCCCGATGCCCACCCATCGCTCCCTTGCTGCCGCCGCTCCGGCTCAAGATCCGAATGTGTATACTGAATGTCCTGTTTGCATGGACCCGGCCAATCCATTATCGGTTATGTTAGCCCCCTGCGGACACAGTTTCTGCCGCGGCTGCTATGAAAATCCGTTGTGCGTGATCACAACCAAGAAAGAATGCCCCGTGTGCAAACGAGGTGTTGTTAGCGCCGTCGAAAGGCAATTTGGCGGTCTCATCCCAGAAACCCCGCGTGTTGATATGACGGTCGAGCAAGCTCCCCTCGGCCAACCGATTACCGTACCCGCGGCGGAAGCCACGCCAACGGTTGCTGTGCACATGGAAGTCAATGGCGTTTCGATGGAACAGATGGAAAGCGATACTTCTACGATCCACGGCGTCATCCAGGTCGATGCGCCATCATTTCCCGAAGCGATTATGCAACACCACCGAGACCACGGGCACGGTGCGGATGTCGTCGCGCTCCTCGATCTGAGCAGCAGCATGGGGTGGGAATATGCAGGCCATCCACAGGGCAGCATGCCGAAGCTCCGCAACGCGGTGAGATTGCTAGTCAACACGCTCGGAGATCATGATCGTCTCTCCATCATTACGTTTACCTGCGAAGCAGAAGTCAAGGTCGGTTTGATTCCAATGACGGCTGAGAACAAGGATACGATCATCGAGACCCTTGTGACTAACGAACGCGGTTTGGTGGCTAACGGTGGCACAAACATTGGCGCGGGATTGCGAAAGGTTGCTGACGTTTTGAACCTCCGCGCGCAGACCGGTTCTTGGGTAGGCCGCCGTACGTCCGTGATTCTCATGAGTGACGGTCAGTGCAGACACCCTGTTCCCAGTATGACAGTGCTCGACCCCCAGATGCGCGGATTATGCGAAATTCATTCCATTGGTTTGACGCGCGACCACGACAAGGCCAAGTTGGAAGGTATCGCACAGATGGGCGGTGGCATCTACCAGTTTCTCGAGGTGGCTGAGCATTTTGACGAGGCCGTTGTAGGATTAGTCGAGCAAACGGTCTTTGGCCGCGTCGTGAACGATCTTACTGTCACCGCTGAGGTTGTCGGCCTCGACAATGAAGTTCTTGCTGGTGCCACAGCCGAGGTCGCTTTGTTGCAACCAGATGGTACATTGGCCGGTAACCAATTGTCCTTGTCCGGCCTCTCTGCCGGTGCAACCGCGCAGATGTTTTGTGCGCTTACCATCACCATGCCGGAGCATGTCCGCCAGCAGGTCAGCGACGCTGAGCCGCAGCAACTCGCCGTCCGCGTTTCCGTTTCTGATCCCGCGGAGCTCGATGTTCGTTTTGACCGCCCCTTGTTTGCCGTCGGACCGCAAGCCGCGTTACCGAGCGTCGAGGAGGATGAAAGTAATATTGTGCTCAAGCAGGTATTAACCCGTGGCGGTACACAATTGATGCAGGAGTTGCAAGAGACATTTCACAACCTGTCGCCCGAGGCCGCAGGAGAGTTGTTGACACGTGCCCAGTTGTATCTTGATACCCGATTATTGGAGGATCGTTTGCCGGTGCAGCTTCGAGAAATGGAGGATGTTATTATGGTTCGCAATCTTCTACGTGATTCAATCCGCGATTTTCGCTATCAACATGATCATCGATATGATTACTCACAAGATGGCGATGTCGAACGTACGTCAAGTCAAGCCGCTGAAAACTATCGTCATTTGACTAGGGCCAGCAGCGGAACGACATATCGAACGCCTTCTATGCGACAGGCATCTATGCAGTAATCAAGTATGTCGTTACTTGTTTTGTCCTTTTTTAATATTTTACAATAATTATACATATCCTGCCCATTAATTGGCGAAACATTGACTTTTCAAAGCAAATTGAAAATGTCCATTGATTTTCTTACCATTTAATTACATATAAAAACAGTTTTTCGATAATATAATCCACATCTATTAACCACAAACTTTATCAAACATTGCTACCAAAATCAAATCTAATTGGAATCCACGTATCAATGTCCATTCGGCGCTATCCTAATTTATTTCAACCGCCTTTTCTACATTCACTTAAATAATTACTTCATAAAATTAGTACACCCAATTAATTCTTACAAAGATATTTATGAATGTGAAAAATTGCATATAAGTATATGATGATCATTGAGTTTTGTTTGGTAGTCTGTATTGCTTTGAAATTTGATTCGTTTGTTCATTGGTTCGTTTCATCATTTTAAAATATTCACGTTTTTGAATCAATTACATATGAAAGTTTTGGTAACAATTTGATGAGAAGAAGTCGGTCCAGAAGTAGGAACAGGATGGGAAATCCAATGAATCCCGCTGATCTCACGCAGAAAAGCAGCACCAAATGCTTCGGCGGTGAGTACCGGGAGTACACGCATTCCTCCCCGGCGCTTGGCGGGTTGACGGCGAAGTTTGCAGTGTATTTCCCACCGCAGGCATTAGCCGGGAAGCAATGCCCCGTGGTCATCCACCTATCTGGTCTCACCTGCACAACTGATAATTTCGCACAGAAGGGTGGTGCATTCAGCCATTGCGCGAATCTTGGCCTCATCCTCGTTCTCACCGACACCTCTCCCCGGAGGAAGGATCATGGCAATGAGCTTGCCCCGATCGCGGCTAGCGATGGCATGTATGGAGAAGACGATAATTATTGGTCGAAACAAAGAGATATTCAATGATTTTTAATTTTTTACACATTTGTCATGTTTTTTAATTTTTTCTATCAAAATCTTCTTTTTGATTAAGGTTCGGCTCTGGCGCAGGATATTATTTGACCGCCACCCAAGCCCCATGGAAGGAGAATTACAACATGTATGGATACGTCACTAATGATTTGATGAAAGCGGTTGAGAGTTTTAATACGGCTGATATGAGTAGGAAGAGTATTATGGGTCATAGTATGGGAGGAATGGGAAGTTTGAACCTCGCGTTAAAAGATCAAAACCCATGCAATTTTAAAAGCTGCTCCGCTTTCGCCCCGATTTCAAACCCTAGCTTTATCAGCGACGCTGACAAGAGCAAGCAGTGGGGCTACACCGCCTTCACCCACTACCTTGGTGACGATGAAAGCACCTGGAAGGCTTGGGACCCCTGTGAAAACTTGAAGAAATTTGAGAAGAGCTTACCAATGAAGATCACCACTGGAACGGTACATCATTAGAAATGAAAAAGTTAACGTAATCTCTGTTTTTATTGCATTTTGATTTGATTTTGAATGTTTGTTTGTAAGGCGGACAATTTCCTCACCGGGGATATTAATCATTTGCAGTCGGCAACACTTGAGAAAGTCTGCCAAAACTGCAGCAACAAGGCAAATATCGATTTCGAATGGGCGGAGGGGTATGACCACGGTTTCTACTTCCAATCTACCTTTGCTGGTGAGCATCTTGCCTTCCATGCAAAGCACTTACAGTAACAAATGTTAAATGAACAAATCATAGTGACCAGTTCCTGGCGCCAAAAACAAGTAATTAAGAGAGTTTTTAAGTTATGCCATTCTGTTGAAATGTGTATGTCATTTGAAAGTAATATTGCACCAGTTCAAACCCCCCACTATATGAATAGCAGATGATATTTGTGTATAATTATTTTGTGTATTGATTGTTTCTGCCCCCAAAACACACACATACCCATGATGTTACCCACAACACCAAATTTGTAATTGTATACGTATATACACATTACTCAGGCGGCGTCGGAACACTTTTGTTTCGACTGTCCGCAGGGCTCCCCGCTTCGGGAGGGAGGGAGCGACGAGCTGGTGAATTTGAAGGGGATTTTTTTGATTTTACTGAACAAACGAACAGAAGACTATTTTTTGTAGGTTTTTGAATGTTGTTTCGTTTGCTTTTGGAAATATATTGATCTTTTTTGCTTGTAGGCGATGCCCCCGGGTTGACGTCAGAATTTTGGGGGAAACGTCGTCGCTCCCTGCCCGCTTTCTCTCACTTTTTCTTTTTTTAATTTCTATTTTTATTATAATACACACAACCTATTTCTCTTTCGTTGCTCAATTCTTTATATTCTATTCTTGGCCCACCAGGTGCTCATCGCCACTTTTTTCACATATATATTAATTTTTTCAAATATCGTAGTTAGAACTAGGCACCAATTTTGAATTTACAAGTATGGCGAATTATATGAGAGTTTGTATTGGGTTGTCTGAAACTATTTACATTTGAGGTGTTGTACCATTTGATTTTGGAAATTGTTAGGTTGGGGTTGCAGTAGCACCCACGGTGCTTGGTAAAATGCATCATATTGACGGCAGTTCTGCGTTTGCACACACTATTGATGGTTTGACGAAAGAAATTTCCAAAAATACATGTTCATTCTCTTCATTTTGAATATTTATGTATTGTAAGGTTTCACTTCATACTCGCTGAACCAGCATTGGAATAGTGATGATGCTTATGTTACGTATAGCAGTAGCGCTATCACAGATAAGATCTGTTATGCAGATGCAATGGATATTATGGGTCAAGGGACGGATGAAATGAAGGCGGATCTTTGTCATATCAAATGTGGGGATGATAAGGTCTGTGGGAATGACGCTGAGGACCCATGCTTCTGTGATTCGTTTAGTTCCGGTCTGATCGACGCAGCTGATGAAAAACCATACGAGTCCCCCCGTGTGAATTACTTCACCACGGATGAAGGGCAACCCATCCCTGACAGCAGTGGAACTCCCGCTGATGCCTTCCGCAGAAGGCTATCCGATGATAACACACCATTTTTGTGTACGAATGAGGAGACGGTTCAGAAGTATTGTACGCGGTTGGACGGCTGTGCCGGTTACGCGCAGGATTATAAAAGCCCGCATCGGTGGTACATGTTCGGCTACGCCTGCGGCGACCCCTTCGCGGAGGACCACAACCATAATTGGGTCAACACAACGCATAGAATATACGATTCCTACGTCAAAACCACACATATCGACACCAGCGCGTGCGTGCTTGGTCAAGGGTTGTACCTCGAAGGCGGGCGGTACCCACATCTGCGCGGTTTGTACGAGAAGGATAAGACGTCGAACAATTATTACATTATGGATCTTGATAGTGGAGATAATTATGGTAAAGCGCGGATATCTGAAGTAACCGAGGCGAGCAAATGCGGGTATGTCATTGAATATGCAGAGGATCGTGTTGGTCAAGCTCCCATCATACCAAATGCAACGTACGGACCGGACAACATCCTCGCAGCAAACGAATTGTTCGGCCTTTATGGCAATACCTATAACAAGGACGTATGTAAAATCGGCAGTGCTGATGAGACCCGGGTCCACGATAGCTATCCGTATACAGCTGGATTTTGCGCTGATCCGCTTTTCAAGCATGTCTGCGCTGAAACTTGCGAATTAGATTTTGACGAATGGTCTGTAGATTTTGTGCCAGACAGTGACATGCCCTATATACAGTGTGATATGGCCTTGATGCTTGCCTCGCAATGTTACGATGACAAGATGGAAGACGCGTGCCTCTGTTATAGTCCTCTGTTCGCAAGCGTCTGCCCTTCAACATGCCGGCAATTACACCGCCCTTCAGATTCCATGTTAGAGATCAGTTTGTTTGGTCAAGTGTTAAGTTTTGAGAGGAATAATCCGGCAGGGACTTGGCCGAACTCGGGTGTTGGCAGCAAACCCAGCATCAGCGATTGGTCAGCTACCAATCCTAGAGGTTCGGCAACCACTTTTGGTTCCAGCAATCCATACGGACCCGGCGGCGCCGAAAGACGCGACCTTA
>JACLAD010012541.1_pt1 | contig 16081 bp, 4 predicted proteins | sample 8027901 | NCBI WGS metagenome assembly JACLAD01 (sample SAMN15725071, study PRJNA655200) | protist metagenome | isolation source: fluorescence activated cell sorting (FACS) single amplified genomes of... | place: Spain: Blaines Bay Microbial Observatory, Mediterranean Sea | collected 2016-07-05 | reverse complement strand
CGCTTAGAGCACATGGACAAGAAAGCGAAGAACGCTCAGGAGGCTCGTACTAGTACCATAGGGTTTTAAAAGGAATGTCTTCCAGCGCCTTGACCATGTATATCACATTTTGATGGTGTTTTGGTAGCCAGTGATTTCCTCAAACTTGTCGGTCAGACTATCTAGCTTGTCGATCGTGAATGATTCTGCGCCAGCAAGGCTCTCGACGAAAGCCTCGCGTACCTGCGCGATTTGAAAGTCCCTGTCTTTGGTTGAGAGATCCTTCAGCGCTGCTTTAAATTCGTGGATCATTGCGGTATCGACAACCCCAGAAGAGCTGAAAAAGCCCTGTGCGATTACTTGAAAGCACTCAGATTGCAAGCTCGCTATAGAATACAAGTTTGCGAGTTCGAGCCAAAAATAGACGTTTGAAAAGTGGATAAGCCCCTGTTCGCGTAAAATTTTTGTGCAAAAATCCATCAAGCCGGGCAATAATAGTCGTGCTGCCAAGTCTATCAAGTTTTCTACAAGCTGCACCTTTTCTTGCGCTTGCATTTCACCTGAATTTTCGAGGAAAAGCGCTTGAGCAACGCCGGGGCCATCTGTATACAAATACGTCAACATTGCCTTGACACAATGTTGGGAGTCTGAAAGGTAGTTGACATCTGCTAAATTGTCTGCGTTGTCAAAGGCGAAGCGAAAATAATCACTTCGAGCAAACACTATGCACTTATGCACGTCAAATTTGCTGCAGGATTGCTTGCAGTAAACACTTGCATCTGTATGGCGAGCGCTAGAAAAGAGCTCGCCAAGTTCGTATGAGAGCCGGTTGTATCCCAATGGATGCGGCATAAACACTTGTGTGTTCTCATGCGCGTTTTTCCGTTTCAAGTTCCTGTTCAAGAGAGTCGGCTTCGTTTTTAGGAGCTGTATGTGCGCATCGACCGATTTGGACAACTCTGCGGCACCCAGAAAGTTTGCCATACGGGTAAACTCTTCCACTTGATCCATTGATATATCGACGACGTCATGAATTGCATACGTATACACCAACGCTTTAAAAACAGAAAAGCAAACTTTTTTGTTGAGCGTCACAATTTTCTTGTCTGCATTTATCCTCTCAAACAGACGCGGCAAACGCGCAGAAAGGATCGCTTTGTGGCTCCAATGTTTCTTTCCCGAGACCTTGTCAACGAAGCAAATATCCGCCGGACACTTTTCAGGGTTTTGAAACAGGCTATCAATATCCTTTTCAAAGGACGTTTTAACAACTGTTTTACGCTGTCGATATCGTCGCAAAAGCTCCCGAATGTCGTCTGTTAAAGCACCATACAGCGCTCGATCTCCGTCAAACGTTTGTTCGTGGCACACGGCGCCGCATTCCAGCAAAAACTCGCACACCTTGTAGTGGCCCCCATAACACGCATAGTACAGCGCTGTCGCGTCAAAGTACCTTTCAAAAATAAGCCCGTGGTCGTCTTTGATCAGCGCTTGCACGCGATCGAGGTCTCCTGCCCTTGCAGCGGCGCAAATGTCCATGCCGCGAGGAGCGCTTCTCTCTTCTTTCTTCTAATCTCTCTCTTCCCTATCTTTCATTCTGTGTAGAGAGGAAATTCCACTCTGCCCTTTCTTTCATTCTGTGCAGAGAGAGAGAGAGAGAGAGAGAGAGAAGAGAGAGAGAGATGAGACGTGGACGCCGGTCGTCCAGGTTAGACAGGCTGATGCTGCGCCTGCTGGCGGTAGCGACGGTGTGGGTGTTTTTGAGCTGGCTGCTCGTGCAAGTGCAGACGTCGGAGCGGGTGGACGGGCTCGGATGTGTGCGGGGTGATTGCTTCCATAGTCAGAGCGCAGGAGCCGCGCTACGGAGTCCTGAAGAGCTGTTGTTTGCCAACCAAGAGAGGTTGAGCGCCCTGAAAGAAATAATAGTTGATAGTGCAACTGAGATAGATTCGATAGAACAAGTTTCTCATGATAGGAATAACGTTGAAATCAAGCAGGAAGAAAGTGATAGCGTAGAGCAGGTAGCAAACGAAGAAGGGAAAGAAGAAGAAGAGGAAGACTTGGTCAAGTTTGTGGACGTCCGACGAGGAACAAAAAATAAAGGCGCTACCGCTGTTAGTAGAGGTAATATTCTTCCTGTAGCATCTCGGGTTTTTGGGATGAATCACTGGACCATAACAAATGTCGATCCTCCCAAGTGGCCAACATACTCGTGGCCTTTTCACCCAGATAAACCTGGATTTATCGGTATAAGGCTTACGCACCAACCGTCTCCATGGATAGGCGACTGGGGATTTTTCAACATTTTGCCTTTAACAACAAACAATGAACGAGACGCGTCGTCGCAATCATATGACAATTTTGGCGCTGTTCTCGAGCCCCACTACAACAAAGTCCGGCTTACATCACAATGTCAGGCAGGCGCATGCACCGAAATTGAACTAGCTCCTACCAGTCATGGTGGCATGCTTCGTATCAAATTTCGCCCAGGCCCTGTTGACGAGTATCGCCTTCAGCTTGCCCATCTCGACGACCTAAATGCGGTGGCTTTGGACGCCACCACGATCGAGTTTACAGGCAAGGCCAAACAGTCGCTTGTTTTTACAAACAATCGTCATCGAATGCTTGCTTTGCAGGTTGTGGCCCAAATATCGTCTTCTGCGCCTGTTTCCAACGTGCGAGCGACGATTGGTCCGGGACGAGGCGGGAAACCCACCCTCGTGTGGTCGTCTTCCGAAGGTATCACCGTCACCATCCGCGTGGGAACGTCTTTCATAAGTCAAGAACAAGCCCGGCGTGTGCTTTCGACAGAGCTTGGCTTTGTCTTTGAAGACCTCGTTGAGCAAGGGCGGCGTGAGTGGCAGCAATACTTGAGCCGAGTTGTGGTAGAGCCGGACGACTCTCAAGACGCAGGCCAGGTTGCCGAGCTCAAAACCGAGCTATACACTTGCATTTTCCGCGGCCTTCTTTTCCCTCGACAGCTAGGGGAAAGGAATGCAACTGGTGATATCCAACATTGGTCGCCGTATGCAAACGGGTTTCGCGTTTTTCCTGGCCCACTTAGCACGGACAGTGGCTTTTGGGACGGTTATCGCACGGTGTACCCTATGCTGCATCTTCTCTTTCCAGAGATGGCGGCGCAAGTTTCTGAGGGTTGGGTCAACGCCATTCGCGAAGACCCGGGGCGATTGCTGGCACAATGGGCCGCACCGAATCGCCTGCCGTCCATGGTTGGCTCGATGGGTGAAGTTTCAATGGCGGAAGCGATTGTAAATGGAGCCCTATCCCCGGCAAGCGCTCAGGATGCCTACGACTACATCAAAAGGTCGGCGTTTCAACACCAGGCAGGAAAAGGAGGTCGAAACTTTTTGGAAGAATACAAGCAGTACGGTTTCGTGCCTTCCGCAACGAAGAGAACAGAAACCGTCTCGCTATCGCAAAACTATTACCTTACCGATTTCTGCACTAGCCTTGCGGCAGAGACAATGGGAGACCAAGGCGCGGCGTCCGTGTTGCGAGAAAGGTCAAAGGGCTGGATCAATCTTTGGGACCCGGAGACGATGTTTTTTCGAGAAAAGAGCAATGCGCAGTCATTTTCACCAGGTTTTGATCAATATCGGTGGCGCGGACCCTACACAGAAGCGGGGCCATGGCAGTATCGATTTTACGTACCGCACGACCCGAAAGGGCTGCGGCGTGAGTATGAAGCTGCGGGAAACAAGCTCGGCAAATCAGCCAAGCATGGATCGCACATGTGTGACAAGCTCAACGAAATGATGACTGGGCCAAACTCATTTCGTGGACAACGAATTCACGAGGCGCTGGAAATGCAGCAGCATTCGTTTGGCCAATATTCCCACAACAACCAGCCTTCCCACCACATTTTGTACATGTTTGCACACGCTGGCTGCGCCTTCGAAGGTCAAAAATGGATTCATCATACCTTGCGAACACAATACGGGAAAGAAGGGTTTGCCGGAGACGAGGATAACGGGGAAATGGCAAGCTGGTACACCTTGTCCAGTATAGGGCTGTATGCTCTGGTGCCTGGCTCAGGCAAGTACCAAGTCGGAGCCCCGCCGCTCTTTAAAACGGTCACGATCAGACGTGGAGGGGCGTACGGCACCTTGAAAATTCGAAGGAAGATGCCAGTATTTAGTCAGCCCACTGCAAAATTCCAAGCAGCGCGGTCCGTATCGTGGCGGGGACAATCGCACGACCTCGCGTCGGACGCAGTTTCCATCAGTTACAAGGAGTTATTGCAAGGGGGTGAGCTAGTATTCCACTAGGATGCAGCATTCAGCAGTATAAGCGTCACTTTTGTCCGGTTAAAATTGTAAATAAACCCATCCAAATTGCTTGTTCCAAAGTTTCGGCAGGAATATCAAGGATCTCCGAGGTTTTTTTGCACATACAAGGATGGCCATCATCTAGGACCACTTCCATTTTTTTCGGTGAGTCTGAGTTCTTGCACCTCACACCGAACTTGAACAGCGTTCCCTGTCTAAACTCAGCCTTGGGTTTCTCAACCTTTGGTTTTTCAACCTTTCTTTTCTTGAGCGGCGACTCCTCTTGGTCAGCTGGCCCCTCTTCAGCTGGGACTTGCGGTGTTGCGTACTGGCCAGCACTGTTCCTACGCAGACCGCTATTTTCCAAATCTTTCTCCACGGCATTCCGCTTCTTTTCGATGACGCTAGCCTGTCTCATAAGAGCCCCCATTGTCCCAGCGAGCGACAGTACTTTTTTACGGCACGTCTCTTCCAAACGGTCTGCTGTTTCCTCGTCCAGGCCAGAGGTCTTGATGCCGGCCAATTGATCTTTGATATTTTCGACTTTATACTGAGTTCGGTCAATCAATTTTTTTTTCGTCGAGAGCTCATTAGTGAGCCTCACGTGCAAGGCGACTTTGGTCGTGTGGACATACAGAAAACAACTTGAATTTTCAAATTTCCTTCCCTTTTCTTTTGCTTGGCTCCTCCGTCCTTGCTGGGTTTTAAAAATTTCTTAGACCCCATGCTATAGCATGCTTTCGCGATTTCATCTAAGAGATTGTAGTACAATGATAAAAACGGAAGAAAAACAGTTTTTTTTTAATTAAAATAACAGTTTTTAAAAAAACGGAAGAAAAACAGTTTTCGGGAACGGACATGCAATGCATCAATGAAGATGGCGCGGAGGACGCGGTACACGGTGGCCGGGTGGTCGGGGTGTCCTTACTTTGAGCGAGCGGTGAAGCACGCGAGCCACGTGCGCGATGAGCTCGCCCGAGAGGTGAAGGAGAAACGTTCACCTGACGGGATTGAGCTGGACTTGGAGGTCAAGGCGCTGGGATCTAGCGCGGAGTACAAACGCTGGCTGGCGGACAACAAAGCTGCGATTGGGGCGCCGGATGGGTGGAAGACGTCGCCAGCGATTTGGAAGACGAATGGTAAAGTAACTGGCAAAAAGATTCATTGGGTGGGTGGATTTCAAGAGGTTGCAAGAGAGTAAGTTGCGCTTGGAAGTGCGCGTAATTGGTTTTGTCCATGCGGGTGCAGGAAGAGAGCAAATTCGCTGACCCTTGTTATAACGTGATAAGTCTTGAATTAGAAACAGCTGGGCGCATTTGGGATTCAGGAGTCGCTACGAAAAGAAATGTTGGCCGGGCGTTTATAACGAAGGCTTTGTACGTTTGTGTTTGATTTTTAAAAGGGGTTTTGTCGTCATTTTTTCTTTTCTTTTCTTCGCAGTCCGTCCTAACCGCTTGGATTATTGTTTTACATTTGTTGTTTTAATCGCGCGCTAGGCTGCTTGTGACGGCTGCCATGATTGCTTTTTTCTACCGATTGCCCCATCTTCCACAGTATTACAGGTTGTCGATATATCTTCCGCTGGTTTCTGCCTTGGTGACAGGCGGCCAGTTGTATGTGAGCGTGTGACTAGAAGCCACCCTCAAGAGTCTCTTGAAGACGGGGAAAGCCAGCTGGACATCCCTTTCCAAGGTAGCACTCTTGCTGGGAGGATCGAACGTTGTTGCAGTTTCTGTGACTCTAGCAGTGTACTTTGGCCTGCCAGCTACTGTCGCATAGACGCAAATTCCTGATCGTGGGCATGCAATGCATGCTTCATACTTTCAATTTTATCATTCTACTGCTTTTTTTCCTTTTTGTTTGCATGATGTGCTTTCAATGAAAAACACCTCCTCTTTTGGAGAACTTTGCTAGCGCGGACCTTTTTTGATTTCAAATAAGAAAAAAGCAACACTACACTAACTTTGCTCTATGCGTGTGGGCTCTCCGTTTCTCCCATTCCATTCCATTTAATCTTGTTTAGGCGCTCCAGAGCGGAACGTCATAGAAACTTCATTTGTAAAGAAAAATCGGAAAAATATAGCGAAGGGAGGAGGGTGGCCAGGGTGGCCAGCGGGTATTCATTCATTCATTCCCTTTGGCATCCGGCCCGTGGATACGACAAAGGATAAGTGTATTGCATCCCGTAAGAAAATTCTGTTTTTCGTGAATCTGTGCAAGTTGTGGTACCAAACACGTAGTGAGTGACAAAATCTAGATGAAGGGAGGATGGTGCTTGAAAATACGGTGTCAAGTGTACTTGGGTCGTACCTAGAGAAGGATAGTAACGACGATGGGTCTGCGCTTGCCCCACTGATCCATTTTACACAGGGTAAATGCGTCTTGAGTGACTGTCGGGTCAGGAAAGAGGAGCTGCAAAAGCTGGGGCTCCCTTTCAAAGTTGAACATGCTGGTTTTTCCAAACTAGAAATCTTGCTCAATTGGAGCTGGACTGACTTTAGCTCGACGCTCTCCGTTAGAGTGGAAAACCTTCACCTGAAAGTCATACCTTTTGTGAGTTCAAACGGTGAGGTTTGTATACGGCAGTCCGAGCAAGCCATCTTGTTGTTTAAACGGAGGGCAATCGCACAGGCGCTTGAAAGGTTGATTGACGATGGCTTGAATTCTGCTACACATTGGTTGAACCGTTTTTCCAAAAAAGTTTTGGCTTCCGCAAAACTCGAGATTCAAAACGTCAAAGTTGAATTTCTCGATAAATTCGATGTTTATGATCTTGAGCACCGATACTTTCAAGTCAACATAAAGACCTTGAGCGCACAAGATGAGGCGTCAGCGGAACCTGAATTAATACAAAATGCAGGAGAGCAGCGAGAGCAATACATTCGCAAAATCATCGCTCTTGATGAAATTTCTCTTAAAGTATCAGAAGAAGGAGGAGAGGAGAATCTCCCAGTTCAAGATGTGATAGCCCCATTCGATATCACAATGCAGCTTTTTGTACATACTACTTCGATGGCCGCGGAACTTGTAGTGAATGGTGGCCCTCTGTCGGTACAATCTCTTTCAGGACCGATGCTTCAATCCTTTCATGATATTTTGTTTGTTTGGAAGCACTTTGAATCATGGATTCTGCAAGAAAAGCACCCTGTTTTTCCTCCAGGTGGCAAAGATCGTCTAATTTGGGCTGGCAAGCGTATTTTAGAGCAAGTGCGGTTCCGGAAACGCTGGGCCCCTGAAAATCACGATGTTCAACAGCGAGTTTACCGGTCGCTTCTCGCGTCTCGCGATTCCGCGACTTTGGACCGTTTCGAACTCGCTTGTCCCTTGGCTCTTTTGATTGAGTGGCGCGTGGCAATGAAAAAATCGTCTGTTCAAGATGCGATTGCCTCCAGTCAGCGTTCACTTGGTCAAACATGGCGAGCGTGGCTCCTGGATGCCGCCAATAGTGAAAGTGACAGCGTGGGGCACGGCGTAGATTCCAATGACCAATTTGCCGATGACGAACAAATGGGCACGCCAAACCAAGTGCCTCGTTTTGCAGCGATTATTCGATTTCCTGACATCGCGGTTGACTTTGTCGACGAGTACGATTTTTCGGTCGCCAAAATAATCGGTGCCTTTAGTGCAAGCGTGATTAAATTGGATAGCTCTATGCGATTCAAGTTTCATGTCGATTCATTGGAAGCTTTTGGGTTTACAATGGACCAAAGGCAAGTGCAACTGTTAGGTCCCAGAAAAAAATTTCGGATGATACGTGCGCCAACTTCACCGTCTTTTGGTCTTTTAAAATACAATGCAGGTAACAACACTATCGAGGAGAAGAAGAAGGAGGAGGAGGAGGAGGAGGAGGAGGATCAGGAGATGGCGGCGGCGGAAGAGGAAGATGAAGTTTTCTTTAGCGGCGAAGAGGATGCACACGGGTCGAGCGACGAAGATATGGAAAGTGACACAGACAACTCCCAGTTTTACGATACAGCAGATGGCGACGAGCTAATTGCACGGGTCGACCAGATATTCAAAACGGATGCTCTCGTGCGATTTACTTTGCTTCACCAGGATTTTGGTGATGATTCCGAAAACAATCAAAATCACAAACCTCGTGATCAAGTATCACTCGTCGTGGAGCCCGTAGAATTATTTTTCAAGAGTGAGGTTTGGGGTCGCTTCGTGCCTCTTTTGGAACGCAACTATTGGTTACTGCAAGGCAACCCATTTCCACTTCGTCGCATCGTTTCTTCTTCTTTGCCCCCGGATGTTACAGTGCGTTTGGGGGCTCCAACAATAGTATTTTTCAAGCCAGAGGATGCAAAGCCCGCCTATGTTGTCGATTTTGGTACCTTTTTGCTCAACACAGATCGAAATCAAGAGCCTTCAAAGGATGGCATAGTTTCAACCGAGTTGATCTACAACATTAGACTAGTTGGTGTCCGTTTTCTTTCTCTTTGCGCCAGTGAAAAGTCCCAAGACAAGCGTTTCCACTTTGCAATTGGTGGCGAATCCTTTCCCCAAGCAACATTGGCTGGACCGTTTCACGCCAACTGTCACATTTCTATCGGCGAAACAACTGTCAAGGGACGAGAATGCAAGGTGCAGCTTGAAATGCTTTTGGATCAAGGGTCTCGGAATACGCCAGCTGCTGTCATTTCAAACCACTCGTTTCGAGCCTTTCATGCCATCTTGCAAGAAGTTGAGCAAGCTCGTGCACATGGACAAAGGCAAACCGGTGGCTTTTCGCGCAATTATGCCAGCAGCCATGAACAGGCCGCAACTTTTTCCAGCAGCACCGTGAATAATCGAGTTGCATTCGAAGTTCAACTTTCAACGCCCGAGTTGTTGGTGTCATTCCGTGGGGAAAAACAAGACCTCATGCACATGACCTTGTCCGAAGCGCGCATGGATGCTTTGTACGAGGCGGAACAGGTCAAACTACTGTCTTTTAGTTCAGGCGGAGTTGCTATTAAAGAACCAGTGTCCAATTCGCACCTGTTCCAAAGCTCTGGTTTTGAGGTGCGTGCTCGGAATCATTTTCGGGATCTGTGTTTTGACTTTCCTCAAAATGTGCGACTTGCGTGGATGCCAAGTGTGGTGTCCCCTGTTTACTCCTCAGTATTCCAGCTCACCAGTGATGCCGAGAGGATTCAAGCCATGTCGACTATGCTACAAAGCACTGTGATGAATTTGCAAGGCGTGCTTGATAAGCAGTCAAAAGGCGTGGAGAGACACGTTGAAATAAATGTAAACGAACTCCAGATAGCACTCTGCAAGGCACTGCGCCCATTTGCTGAGCTCCGCATCGTAAAATTTTGCGCAGCCATGGAAACCGAGATGCCCAATCAAGAATATTCGTTTCATGTGGCGATTACAAATATCCTTGTGTACGACTTGGTCGACCCAAGCAGTCCCTTTCAAATCTTTGCCTCAAACCCTAGTAGAACTCAAGACGCAGCTTTGGGGCAACCGTGTATATGCGCTGATCTCTCGTTGCCAAAGGTGGGATTTGATTCAGTGGTGCCAGCTACGCTCAAGGTTGAGTTCCAGCATCCTTTCCATGCGGTTCTCTGGCAACCGTTCTTGGCAGAATGTATTGACTATGGTGTGAATGGTGTGGTCGACATATTCAGGTACAGCAGCTGGCCGGGGTTTGCATCACCACCTTGCAGTCCCAAAAAGAAGCATCAAGCCACGAAGATTTTCCTCAAAGCCCCACATGGCATAATGGTGCATCTACCGTTGCTGCGACAGACTCTTCACCCATGCATCGCACTCTCTATCGAACATGTAACAGCCTCGCCAGATCAACATAGCTTGCGTTTCAATGTATTAGGTCTCAAGCTTGGCGCTCATTGGTCTCCAGACAAAACCCAGACTTTCGTTGACCACCAAGGTTCCTTTTCATTCTGGCAAGCAAATGAGCCTGGAACTGACACGGGGGGGGAACCCTCGCTATACATAAAGTTGGATGACATTGACGTTTTAGTTGATCGAGAGAGCTCGATGCTGCTCTCGTCGTGTATGCAATCAAACCTTCTCCAAGCAACTTCTTTGGGTAAGGCGCTGAGTCTTTATGGGGGCACCCAAGAGAAACACCATGGCGATGAAATTGCTTTAAGGAATCCGCCATCCGGTCCCATACAGTATTGGAAGAATGTGATCCACGCGAAAACGGTACCCCAGTGTACTAAACTAGAGTTCACAAACTTGAATGTGCAAGTGACGGACTTGGATGCAAATATCCACGTTGACACGCTTACCTTTTCTTCGACTTCATTTTATGTTTTGCACCACGGCTTTGATCTGTATAATGAATGTCATTCAGCAGGCCTACGAGTTTCTTTGCGTGGAAAAATTGTTTTTGCGTCGAAAGGTCTTCTTTTGGGTGCACAAGATAAAGGTGGGGACGCTCATGATGAAAATGACACGCTCGTTGGAATCCGACTTATTCAAGACCCTCGGGCGAAATCCCAAAAAGTCCACGTCACGGTGGACAATTTGTGCGCTCGATTCGTTCTGGGCGATACCTTGCCTCACTTGCTCGCATACCTGTCCCAATTCTCTCCTGTGGAGGAGGCAAAAGCTCAAAAAGAAGATTCTCAGGTCACTGTGTCGCTCCCGAAAAACGCGTTAGACGTCGAGCTTGAAGTTACTGGTACAAAATTATTCATTGCGGATGCGGCAAGGCCTTCGTTCTTGGATTTTGGCGTAACTATCCTTGGACAAGGAACGACTTTGTTTGAGGAAAATCTCCGGGCACTTTCTCAAGGCATCTTTCACGTTGAATGTGCGGCCTGCATAAGAAATCTCTCCGGAGATGTCCCTGCGGAAAACACCCTTAATTTGGTGCCGAGCATGGACATGACAATGACACAAAGTATGATTATGGGGATGAAAGGTGCGGACGAGCCAGAGGAGGAGCGACGACAACAGGAAAGACGCGTGCGAGAAGAGCTTGTCAAACCGTGTACAGTTGAGGTCGCATGGGATTTACCGTCAAACGGCAAGGACGGCACTGTGACACAGCAGTTGAACATTCTGCAAACGTCTGATTTCTCTTGTTTCGTGGACACCGACAACTTGGAAGAGTTGGGGAAATATCTGGTTGCTATGCAGGCCGACTGGGACACAATATCTGGTGGTGCCAATACCCGACAACCAGCCGTCCGCAATAATGTAGCTTTGAAGGATCACTCTTTGCTGGACACTCGCGGTTATTTTTCAGTTTACTTTGCCGCGGAGCCTCTGGGGCTGAAGCTTGGGCCGAGCGAGCGTGTCCGAAATTGTCTTGAAGTTCGGGGGTATGCTCGCCAGTGCGAAGAGAGTGTAACTCGCAGGGTCTTGCCTGGTGACTTGGTTGTTTCTGTGAATCAAAACTCTCTGATTGGGCTTGAAACGATCGAAGAGGTTAAGCTGCGTCTCCGTAAGACTGCGTGGCCTCGAACTATCGAGTTTTGGAGAGACCCAATTTCACGTCCTATTTGTGATCCCCTGCAATATGTGCCACTCGCTCAAAATGTGTGGACCTGTCGTGTCTGTAACGCTGTCCAGCCGCTTAGTAAGCGTGATCGCCCTCCTTCCGTTCAGTGCGATATCTGTCGGGCGCGGCATACTGGCAACGTCATGAACACAGACGTTGATCCATGCTCAACAGAGGACGGCAAAATTGTGCATGTCGAGGCATTTGAAAACCAGCGGTTTTACATGCTGATGGGCTGGTCCTCTAACTTGCTGCCAACGGACCCATTTTCATGGTCAGACGGTTTGGGGATAGACAATCGCTCGCTGGAAAGCGCCGAAAAGCTTCCGTCGGCACAAGGGGCAGGGACTTCGTGGCAGTGGATTGACAACTGGACAATCGATAAGCAAAGGGGAGGCGATGACCAGGGATGGGTTTACGGACGCGACTTTACTTCTTTGATCAAAGCTGCCGTTGCTCAGCCCTTATCGAAGAGCTTGCGCAGCGTTCGCAGGCGGAGATGGGTTCGACGCCGTATTTTACGGCGCTTGAACAAAAGCGACTCTAGTTTCGCCGAAGGCTTTTCCGAATCGGGCGAGGCGGAGCTTCCAGAGCACCAGGCCACTCCAATCCACAAAGCAAGCGAGGACGATGATGGAGAGAGCAACCTTGAGAGTGGAAGCGAGGGGTTTTCAAAGACAGACTTTGTCGTGTCATTTGATACTGGCTCTAACAGGTCTAGCATTACATTTTTGAACACAGAAAACGTGTCCCCAATTTGCCGCATTTTCATCGACTACGATGCCATGGCGTGGGCCAGGGTTTTAAAATGCGCCGACGTACTTCGCATCGCCGCGAACGCAACGTGCTCGATGGATTACTTCAATCCGGGCATACTATCGTGGGAGCCCATGATTGAACCTTGGTCTGTCGCATGCGAAATTCTAACAGACAAAAGCTCCCAGGGGGCAACCATTTTGGGCGTCAACGAATTGAAAATCAACGTCACGCGTGCTGGTGTTGAATGCCTTTCGTTTCTTGCGGCATCGGCTGCTGGAGTCTCGCACCACCAGCTCGAAAAAAATCGCGCCATTTTTCGACTAGAGAATGAAACAGGGTCCACGCTGACGTGTCGGAGCTCAGGCTTGCCGTGGGATCTAGAAATTGAGCACGGGAAGTCCGCGGCGCTGCAAGCTCCCGAGGCAGCGCAGGCGTGGAGCGCAACACAAGATGCTTTTGACATTACTCTGTTTGGCGGCTGGCGCCCCCTCAAGGGCCTGTCCTTGTCCACCAATGGATCGGCCTTGTACCGGCTTCAAAGTGAGCAGGTCACTGACAAGACCGCTGCTCTGGTTGTACAAATGGGTTTACAAGATAGCGGGACTGTCATCCGAGTCAAAAGCCCATTTTGCGTACGCAATCACACGCGCTTTGATATCGCTCTTCGTCTGCGCCGCAATGCAGAGGGCAGGATGCGGTTGCTCAGCGCTTGTGGCCCCAGCAAAACCGTGTCGTTGCCGGTTCTTTCAGACATCGAAAAGCAATCGCTCCAAATATACTTGAAAAGGCAGGGCGGCGAGCGCTGCGGCGAGTGGCTTGCCTTGGGGGATATTTTAACATCCGCGCAAGCGGTTGTTCCCGGCAACATAGCGGCTGCGAGACACGATGGAATCGTCATCTACGAAGAAATGTCCGAATTGGTTCCTGGCACGTGGGTTCATGTACGGGTTCGGGCGCTTTCCATCGAACGCGGGCGCTTAGAACAAGCAAATGCCTCGTTCGATCTTCAGCGAGGGGCTGTCTGTTCCGCGCAACCTTGTTTACTCATAGAATTGCTCTCTCCGGTTGTTTTTAGAAACCGAATGTCGAGCGTCTTGCACTTCCGCGTGCGTTCTAAGTTGGGCGCGCAAGACGATTCGGAGGTAGCGCGTGTACTCGACCCGTTGCAAGAGTGGCCAGTTGCGTTTATTGATGATGCACGCAAGTATGAATGGAGTGTGCAGCTTCCAAGTCTCAATCAAACAGACGCGGGCTGGTCCGAATGGGTGTCATTTACCGAACAAAGCGAGTCTGAAACTTCCTTTGCAGTGTCAGTAAGAGATGAGCACGGGGGAAGCATGTGCTTGTCTTACGAAACAATCCAGCTTGACCAGCCTTCGCGGTCACCGTCACTGCTTTCGGGGGATCAATTCATCTCCCTTTTGCTAGTCTTTTCGGGCTCGTTGGTGCTGCACGACTTCACAGTGTTGTCCCTTCAGGCCGGTCTTTGCAGCTTTGGCTCTGCTACGAAATCCGACCGTGCAAAAGGTTTCTGCCGAGCAAGCGCTTCTGTCGTGCCAATTCCTTCGAATGCCACTTTGCGGACGGTTCTAATTATAGAGCATCAAAACTGGATCCCAGTTAAAGGCTGGAGCTCATCATCCTTTTCATACGAAAGTAGTGGTAGTCCCGCCCCGCCCCTCTCTTGCGTTCAACCATTTACAGGCTGCCAGTGGGCAGAGCCGGAATGGCAAACTGAAAGCTCCACACAAGCGTGGTTTTATTCAACAGACCGAACCGCAGAAGAATGGGCTCTGGATCAAGGAAGCCTTCACACCACGCGAAGACGCGTGTGGTGGCGGTCTTGTGCAGCTGTTTCGAACGCAATTCATTCGGAATCAGTCCAATCCCTAAAAGGGAGGGAGCACATGTCGGTATTGGGCGCTTTGCGACAAAAATCGACAACCGGGGCGCGCCACGCGAGCGGATTCTGCCTCAGATCGAACGGTGGACCGTGGTCTGTACCTCTCAGTCTCAATGAATTGTCCAGCGGCGCGTTTTGCGTTCTTGAAGTCCGAGACGGTGCCTACGTCCATCCTTTAGTACTTTGTGCTAGCCGAGACTCAAAGATACATGTGCGTACTCGCTTTGAACTGGTGAATAAGCTTCCCGCTGCAAAATCCAATAATACTCTGTACTTCAATCAATGTTTAGAGAGTGGCGAAACACAAACTCAGCAGGAAAGACTGGATGACAAAGACTTGGTCAGTAAAAATCAGCTCAAGGCAGGGGAGCGCATGACCTGGCTCTGGAAACACGAAACTGGGTCCCAGCAACTGCTTCGCTGCTTTCGCGTCGGACGGGTATCCGACGCTTGCGAGGGCGAAATCTATTGGAGCGGCCCGGTTGACCCCGCCGTAATCGACGAGTTTAATCTGTTTCTTCGGCAAGCAGACGGACTCGGCCGAGAGGTAGTGCGTGTGAAAATAATTCAAACAGAGCCGCTCAAGACAGTGCGGGTAGAATTCACCGAGTGCCCTGTGTCTCCAGTGCTCTACCGTCTCGAAAACCGGACTTTGTACACAATTACATGCCACCAAGCAGGCGTGTACGCCGGAAAACTTAGGCCATTAATTGTAAAGGATCGCCGAGCGTGTATTTTGGCGATGGATGAGATGACTGCATCCTCAGCTATGAGGTACGTGTTGAAGGCCCATCCTGGCCACCCGGAAGATGAAAGCTGGTCAACCAAGGAAGAAGACATATCGTCTGTGGAGATCGACCTCGCAGAGGAAATCGGCGCAGGGCCCAAGTACATGCCTGCACCCCCAACAGAAGAGCACGGATTGCAGGTTCGCGCGTATAGTGACGGGGTGACCAAAATAATTTGTATCACCCATCCTTGGGCTGTAGTCGAAGCCCCACCAATGGTGGAAGAACGCGTTGATTTATCAGTAAGACTTGAGCTTGCATCGGGTTGTTCAATATCGTTAGTAAGCGGAGAGGTAGGAGAGTTGTTGAATGCTTGTTTTGGAAATGTCACACTGGCTTTCTCAAAAACCGAGATACTTTATAAAATGGACTGTTCGATTCAGAGTCTACAAATCGACGATCCAGACCCGTTCACCGTTGTACCTGTCTTTTTGACCCCGAGAAAGATGACCAACCGCCCTTTCGTGAGTGCCAGCATCGGGTCCTTCGTCTACAGTGGTGACAGTAGCCGAGAAGCAATCACCCGGTACAAACACATTTTCTTTTCTATCGGGGATTTCGCCCTTCATCTGAGTAAACAACCAGTGCAAAAGTTGACACTCTTTGCGCAAGAGCTTTTAGCTTCTTATTCGAGCTCATTTGACGCGATTACCAAGAAATCGGACCAAATCCAGAAGAATGCACCAGCCATCCGCCACATCGATTTGCTACATGTGCAACCGATTGCTTTCAAGCTTTCTCTTACGCCCCAACTTACTACTTCTGCGAGCTCTCGTTTGCAACCACGCGGCGCATTTGGTAGATCAGCTATGGACGATGTACCGTATCAAGGCAAACTTCATGCGGCCAATAACTCCGGCCTTCAGGCAAAGAGCGACACTAGCTTTACCCC
>JACLAD010012237.1_pt1 | contig 16086 bp, 11 predicted proteins | sample 8027901 | NCBI WGS metagenome assembly JACLAD01 (sample SAMN15725071, study PRJNA655200) | protist metagenome | isolation source: fluorescence activated cell sorting (FACS) single amplified genomes of... | place: Spain: Blaines Bay Microbial Observatory, Mediterranean Sea | collected 2016-07-05 | reverse complement strand
GACGATGTCGCCGATCGCAAACCCGGACCGCTTGAGGTCGTCCGCCGTCTTCACCGGCACGTCGACCCGAAGCTCCACGTTGGTCCAGGCGACCGGCTGGGTGTCGATCTCCTCGTTGAACGTATGGCCCGACGCCTTCAACGGCAGGATCGTCCCCCGATAGGCGCCCTTGTCGGTGAAGATCGTCGCCCGCGCGCCTTCGGCGAAGCGCGACGACCAGGTGCCGATCGGGACGAGCTCCAGCCGCCCGTTCTCCTTCAGCATCTTCACCTGCGCGCCGAGAGTGTCGAGGTGGGCGATCATCGCACGCGCGCCGCGCGGGCTCGCGCCGGGGATGCGCGCCCGGATCGCCCCGCGCCGGGTGATCTCCATCTCGACGCCGAGCCGGCGCAGCTCCGCCACCGCCGCCCGCGCGATCGTGTCGGTGTAGCCGGTCGGTGAGGCGATGGAGAGAAGCTCCGCGAGGGTATCCTTCAGGTAGACCGTGTCGATCGTCAGGCGGGGCAAGGCGATCCCTCCTGCGCCCACGCCTGGCGAACCGCCTGCGGGACGGACAGCGGGAAGAGAAGATCGATGAAGCGCTCCGCCGTCGGCTGCGGCTCGTGGTTGGCGAGCCCCGGCCGCTCGTTCGCCTCGATGAACTTGTAGTCGCCTTTGAGATGGCTCGGCACCATGAGATCCACGCCCACCACAGGAATGTCGATCACGCGCGAGATCCTCACCGCCGCCGTCACCAGCGTCGGGTGCACGTGATCCGTCACGTCGTGTATGGTCCCGCCGGTGTGAAGGTTCGCCGTCCGCCGTACCTCGATCTCGACCTTGTCCTCCGGGATGCTCCCCATCGAAAGCCCCTGTGCGGCGAGGTAGCGCTCGGTCTCCCCGTCGATCGGGATCGACGCTTCACCCCCGGTCGCCGCCGCGCGGCGCCGGCTCTGCTTGGCGACGAGGTCGGCGACGGTCGACTTGCCATCGCCGAAGATCCGCGCCGGCTTCCTCACCGCCGCCGCCACCACGCGGTGGTCGATCACCACCAGGCGCAGGTCGTCCCCCTCCACGTACTCCTCGACGAGGACGCGCTCGCACACCTCGCGCGCCCGGGCGAAGGCCGCCTCCACGTCGTCGTTCTCGGTGAGGCCCACGGAGATCCCGCGCCCCTGTTCGCCCCGCGCAGGCTTGATGACGATCTGCCGGTGCGCCTTCAGCATCTCGCGCGCCGCCGAGGCGTCGCTCGCCTCGATCTCGTCCGGCACGTCGATCCCGGCCGCCTGCACCAGGCGCCGCGTCACCGACTTGTCGTCGCAGATCGACATCGCGACCGCGCTCGTCAGCTCCGACAGGCTCTCCCGGCAGCGGATCGACCGCCCGCCATAGGTGAGGCGGAAGAACCCCGCCGCCGCGTCGGTCATCTCGACGTCGATCCCCCGCCGCCGCGCCTCTTCCACGATGATACGCGCGTAAGGGTTGAGGTCCTCCTCCGGCTGCGGCCCGGCGAAGAGGCGCTCGTTGATCGGGTTCTTGCGCTTGATCGTGTAGATCGGCACCCGCTCGAAGCCGAGCTTCTCGTAAAGCTGAATCGCAAGGTCGTTGTCGTGCAGCACCGAGAGGTCGAGGGTCTTGTTCCCCCTCTCCTTGAACTCGTCGGCGAGGTGGCGCACCAGCGCTTCGCCGACGCCCGAGTGCCGCGTCTGCGGGTCGACGGCGAGGCACCAGAGCGAGGTCCCCCGGTTCGGATCGCCGAACGCGCGGAAATGGTCGATCCCCGTCACCGTGCCGATCACCGTCCCCGTCGCGTCGTCCTCGGCGACGAGGTAGACGAACGCGCGGCTATCGCGCCGGCGCCAGAAGAAGTCCGGCCGCACCGGCACCATGCCGCGCGTCGCATAGATGCGGTTGACGGCCTCGGCGTCCTCCTCGTTCGCAACGCGGCGAACGGTGTAGCCGCGCCGCACGTCCTTCGCCGCGTGGGCGGCGAGATCGAGCCGGAACGTGTGCGACGGGTCGAGGAACAGTTCCAGCGGCGCCGCCGACAGCATCACGTGCGGCTCCATCACGTTGAACGCGATGTCGCGCCGCCCCGGCCCCTCGGTCCGCATCGCGTCGGCGAGCTTCTCTGGCGTCTCGTAGGTATCGGCGAAGTGGAGCGTGCCCCACCCGCAGTCGAGCGACACGTTCTTCGGCACGGCGCGGGCGGTGTCTGTCTCTGTGTCTGTTTCGGTCATCGGTCCCTCTAGATCCGATGCGACTGGAGCCACATCTCGAGCAGCGCCACCTGCCACAGCTCGGACCCGCGGAGCGGGGTGATGTGAGCGGGCGGATCGGCGAAGAGCTTGTCGACATAATCCTGCCGGAAGAGCCCCCGGGCCTTGGCCTCCGGCGCGTTGAGAACGTCGCGGACAAGGTCGAAGACAGGCCCGGAGATGTACTTCAGCGCCGGCACCGGGAAGTAGCCCTTCTTGCGGTCGATCACCTCGGCCGGCACCAGTCGGCGCGCAACGTCCTTCAGCACGCCCTTGCCACCCTGCGCCAGCTTCACCTCCGGCGGCACCTTGGCGGCGAGTTCGACGAGCTCGTGGTCGAGGAACGGCACCCGCGCCTCGAGCCCCCAGGCCATCGTCATCGCGTCGACGCGCTTCACCGGATCGTCGACCAGCATCACGGTGGAATCGATCCGCAGCGCCTTGTCGACCGGGTCGTCCGCCCCCGGGATCGCGAAATTCTCGCGCACGTAGTCGAGGCTCGCATCGTGGTCGGCGAGGTAGGGCGCCGAGATCTCCTGCCGCAGCCGCGCATCGGGCCGGTCGAAGAACGCCTTGGCGTAGGTGCCGAGCGGGTCGTTCGCCGACGCCATCGGCGGATACCAATGGTAGCCGCCGAACACCTCGTCCGCCCCCTGGCCGGACTGGACGACCTTGATCTGCTTGGCCACCTCCCGCGACAGCAGGAAGAAGCCCACGTTGTCGTAGGACACCATCGGCTCGTGCATCGCCGCCACCGTCGCCGGCAGCGCCTGCAGCATCTCGGCCGACGGGATGTGGATCTGGTGGTGGTCGGTGCCGAACCGTTCGGCGATGAGGTCGGAGTAGACGAACTCGTTGCCGACCTCGCCGTGCGCATCCTCGAAGCCGATCGAGAACGTCTTCAGCCCCGTCTGCCCGGCCTCCGCGAGGAGCGCCACGATCACCGACGAATCGACACCGCCCGAGAGGAGCACGCCGACCGGAACATCCGCCACCATGCGCCGGTCGACCGAGATGCGCAGCGCCTCGAGCACGCGGTCGGCCCACACCTCGGCCGGCGTCCCGACGTCCTCGGCCGTCCGCGTATAGTCGACGCGCCAGTACACCTCGCTCTTCGAGGTCCCGTCGCGCTCGATCACACGCACCGTCGCCGGCGGCATTTTCTTGACGCCCGACAGGATCGTCCGCGGCGGCGGCACCACGGCATGGAAGCTCATGTAATGGTGGAGCGCCACGGGGTCGATCGAGGTGTCCACGTCACCCGCGGCAAGGATCGCCTGCAGCGTGGAAGCGAAGCGCAGCCGCCCCCCCGTCTCCGACAGGTACATCGGCTTGATGCCGAAGCGGTCGCGCGCCATCACCACGCGCCCCGAATCGCGCTCGTGGATCACGAACGCGAACATCCCGTGGAAGCGCTTGACGCAGTCCGGCCCCCAGGCGTGGTAGGCCTTGAGGATCACCTCGGTGTCGCCGGACGAGAAGAACCGGTAGCCCTTCCCCCCGAGCTCGCGCCGGAGCTCCGGGTAATTGTAGATGCAGCCGTTGAAGACGATGGTGAGCCCTAGCTCCGGGTCCACCATCGGTTGGGACGACCGGGTCGAGAGGTCGATGATCGTGAGCCGCCGGTGCCCGAACGCGACCGAGCCGCGCGCGACGATCCCGGAGCCGTCGGGGCCCCTCGGCGCCAGCGCATCGCCCATCGCCGCAACGGCCCTCACGTCCGCCGCCGCACCGTCGAAGCGGACCTCGCCGCAGATCCCACACATCAGCGATCAACCTCCTGTTCGGCGTTCCACGCGCCGCAACGGACACCCTGGGCGTCCCGGGGAGTGTTGTTAGGGGATCGCCGCCGGAAAGGATAGGGCGGCGGTCCGCCCGCCGCCCCTCGTATGTTCGACGATCAGAAAAGAATTCCGGACCCCCACGTGCGACGCCGGAGCCGCGGCGGCTACTCCGCCGCCATCGCCATCACCGCCGGCTGCGCGTCGAGCTGCACCAGCAGCGTCTCGCGCTTCTGAAGCGCCGCGGCGCGGTTCGCCTCCTTCACCGGGCCGAACCCCTTCACCGTCGAGGGGATGCGCGCGATCTCGACGAGCAGCCCGTAGGGCGCCTCGCCCACCCGCTCCGTCACGAGCGCCACGTCGGCGAACGCCATCGCCACCATCTCCCGCTCATGCCGCCGCTCCTCCGACCGGCCGAAGGGATCGGCCCACGTCCCCCGCAGCCCCTTCAGCTTGGCGAGCTGGCGCAGCACCGGGAAGATCCACGGCCCGAACGCCCGCTTCTTCGGCCGCCCCGTGGCGGGGTCGATGCGCGAGATCACCGGCGGCGCCATCATCAGCTTCACCGCCTTCGGATCCTCGAACTCCGCCTTCAGCTTCGCCGTGTACGCCGGGTCGGAATAGAGCCGCGCCACCTCGTACTCGTCCTTGTAGGCCATCGCCTTGTAGAGGCTCTCGGCCGCCGCCCGCGTCAGCCGCCCGCCCTTCTGCCCGCGCGCCTCGTCGGCCGCCTTCAGCCGCTCCACCGCCGCCACGAACCGGTCCGCATACGCACGGTCCTGATACGCCTCCAGCTCACGGCCGAGGAACGCGATCCGCTCCTCGAGCCCCATCTCCGTCACCTTCGCCCGCTCGCCGACCGCCGAGAGCACCCGCTCCGGATCGGCGGCGAGCACCCGCCCCGCCCGGAACGCGGCGACATTCGTCTTCACCGCCGCACCGTTCAGCGTGATCGCCCGCTCGATCGCCTCGGCCGAGAGCGGCAGCCCGCCCGCCTGATAGGCAACGCCGACCAGCATCATGTTCATGAAGATCTGATCGCCGAAGAGCTGCTCGGCCACGTACGCCGCGTCGACCGGCAGAAAGCGCTTCGAGGCGTCCTTCAGCGTCCGGATCATCCGCGCCTCGTCGAAGGAGAGGACGCGCTTCATCACGAACTCGGCCGTCGGCTGCACCTTGGTGTTCGCGATGGCGAGCGTCCGGTCGGGCGCCGTCATCGACAGACTGTCGGCGTTGCAGGCGACCAGCATGTCGGACGCGATCAGCGTATCCATCGACGCCGCCGGCACCCGCGGCCCCTCGATCGCCATCCCCTCCGGCGCGAACCGCACGTGGCTCGTCACCGGCCCGTTCTTCTGGGCGAGCCCCGTCATGTCGAGCGTCGACGCCGTGATCCCGTCGATGTGCCCCGCCATCGCGAGCACCGCGCCGACGGTGGTGACGCCGAACCCGCCGATCCCGGTGATGAGGACGTTCACCATCCCCGTCAGCGCCGGCGTCGCGGGCGCCGGGAGCGCCGCAGCCAGCGCCTCCACGTCGAGCGTCACGGTGTCGACCTTCTTGAGCGCCGCCCCTTCCACCCACGCGAACGACGGGCAGAACCCCTTCACGCAGGAATAATCCTTGTTGCAGGTGGACTGGTTGATGACGCGCTTGGTCCCGAAGTCCGTCGGCAGCGGCTCGACCGAGATGCAGTTCGACTGCACCGAGCAGTCGCCGCAATCCTCGCAGACGCGGTCGTTGATGAAGAGCCGGAGGTCCGGGTCGTCGTAGCCGCCTTTCTTGCGCCGCCGCCGCTTCTCCGCCGCGCAGGTCTGGTCGTAGACGATGGCCGAGACGCCCTCGTACTCGGCGAACTCGTGCTCCAGCGGCATCAATTCATCGCGATGCAGGAGCGGCACGCCGTGGCCGAGGTCGTGCGCCGTGTAGAGCTCCGGCCGCTCCGACACGAGGGCGATCTTCTTCACCCCCTCCGCGTGGAGCTGGTGGACGATCTCGACCGGCGAGAGCGGCCCGTCGTGCGGCTGCCCGCCCGTCATCGCGACGGCATCGTTGTAGAGGATCTTGTAGGTGATCGGCACGTCCGACGACACCGCCTGCCGGATCGCGAGGATGCCGGAGTGGTAATACGTCCCGTCGCCGATGTTGACGAAGACATGCTTGTCGCGGCTGAACGGCTGCTGCCCCACCCACGGCACGCCCTCGCCGCCCATGGCGATCGTCCCGTCGGTCGTGTTGCCGTTGATCTCCGTCATCGCATGGCAGCCGATGCCGGGCATCGCGCGCGAGCCCTCGGGCACCTTGGTCGACGTGGAATGCGGGCAGCCCGAGCAGAAATAGGCCGTCCGCTGCCCGCCCTCGGCATGCCCCGCCGCCCAGGCCGAGCGCTCGATCATCCGCATCGCGGTGGCGCGCATCGCCATGTCGTCCTCGGCGCCGGGGATCACCGAGAGGAGCGCCTGGACGAGGTCCTGCGGCCGCAGCTCCAGCACGTCCTGCAGGAAGGTCTCGCCGTCCGGCCGCCGCTTGCCCCACACCTGCGGCCGCTGCCCGTCGGGAAGGCCGTAGAGCGCTTCTTTGATCTGCGCCTCCATGAACGGCCGCTTGTGCTCGACGACGATGAGCTTCTCCTTGCCGCGCGCGAAGCGGACGAGCCCGTCGGTCTCGAGCGGCCAGGGCATCGCCACCTTGTAGATCGCGACCCCGATCGCCCGGGCGCGCTTCTCGTCGATGCCGAGAAGGTCGAGCGACTGCATCAGGTCGCGGTAGGCCTTCCCCGTCGCGACGAAGCCGATCCGCGCCCGCTCCTCGCCGAAGGTCACGCGGTCGAGCCGGTTCGCCTTCTGGTACGCCTTCACCGCCGGCAGCCGCACGTCGCGCAGGAGCCGCTCCGTTTCGAGCCGGTTGCCGAGGAGGAGCTGGCGGTTGATGTCGTACTCGCGCCGCGGGTCCGCCGCCTCGGGGAGGATGAAGCGCAGCCGGTCGCGGTCGACCCGCACCAGGCCGGACGCGTCCATCGTGTCGGCGACGCAGATGATCCCCGTCCAGTTGCCGGCAAAGCGGCTGAGGGCGATCCCATGGAGCCCGTAGTCGAGCACGTCCTGCAGGTCGCAGGGGTTGAAGAACGGCATCTCGAAATGGAGGAGCGCGTACTCGGACTGCGCGGGGAGGATCGACGATTTCGCCAGGAGGTCGTCGCCGCAGAGCGCCAGCGCCCCGCCATGTTTCGCCGTGCCCGACGCCGTCGCCTGCTTCAGGACGTCGCCCGCCCGGTCGACGCCCGGCGCCTTGCCGTACCAGATCCCGACCACGCCGTCGTAGTCCGACCCCTTGCCCTGGAGGCCGAGCTTCTGCGTCCCCCACACCGCCGTCGCGCCGAGCTCCTCGTTGACGCCCGGGCGGAAGTGGATGTCCAGCGGCAGGAGGCGCTTCTTGTTGCGCATCAGCTCCTGGTCGACGCCGCCGAGCGGCGAGCCGCGATAGCCGGAGAAGAACGTCCCCGTCTTGAGCCCGGCCGCCTTGTCGAGCGCCATCTGGTCGATCGCGACGCGGATCAGCGTCTGAATGCCGGACATGTAGACCCGCCCGCGGTCGAGCTCGTACTTGTCGCTCAGCGTCACATTCCGCGTCATCGGTCGCCTCCCCAGGCAATAGGTCTCTAGGTTGACATTTATGCTCGCGAGGCCGGACTTTCTGTGCTTTCTTCGGCCGCAGACCCCCCTATCCGGGAAAATCCTTCTCCAATGACGGCCTCAAACGCACAAATCGCACTCGACGCGTCGGACCTCAAGATCCTGCGTGCCATGCAGGCCGATGCGTCGCGCTCCGTCGGGGAGATCGCCTCGGAAGTCGGCCTCAGCCAGACCCCCTGCTGGCGCCGCATCCGCCGGATGAAAGACGCCGGCGTGATCCGTGGCATCGTCGCCGTCGTCGACCGCGAGGCCGTCGGGCTCAGCTTCGTCTCATATGCCTTCGTGAAGCTTGCGATGCCCTCGCGGGAAAACATGCTCCGCTTCGACACCATGGTCGCGCGCTGGCCGGAGGTGATCGCCTGCGACCGCGTCACCGGCGCGGTCGACTATCTCATCAAGGTGGTGGCGGCCGACATGAAGGACTACGACCATTTCCTCCGCCACAAGCTCCTCGATTCCGACCTCGTCAGCGACGTCCAGTCCCGCATCGTCGTCTCGACGGTGAAGGAGACCTCGTCGCTGCCCATCGTTGGCGACTAGGCGCCCTAGTCGTTCGCCTCGGGCGGCAGGAAATCCACGTCGTGCTCGGCCGAGAGGCGCACGATCTCCGGAATGTCGGTGCAGTTGTCGAGCGCGCGGAAGAGGTCGGCGAGCCGCCCCGCCGGCGACACCCAGAACAGCGCCCGGCACGGCTTATCGGATTTGTTGAAGTAGCCGTGCGGCACGCCCATCGGCATCCGGACGAGATCGCCGGCGCGCGCCTTCGACCACGCCCCGTCGAGCTTCAGGTCGAGCTCGCCCTCCTGCACCAGGATGAACTCGTCCTGCGTCGGGTGGACGTGCACCGGCACGAACTGGCCCGGTTCGGAGTTCGTCTCGAAGGCGAACGTCGTGTCCGAGATCGCCTTCGGGAAATAGGTCTGACCGAGAATGTTCCAGCGTACGCCGTCGAAGCCCGTGCCGTTCTCGGTGATGCCCTTCGCGAGATCCATAGCCGCCCTTCCTGGTGAGGTCGTGCCACCATCTCCCTCGCCTCGAACCGCCGCAAGGGGGGCGCGAGCCGCCGCCGCCGCTCCCTTGCGGCATGGTGTACCAGTCGCGATTGCCTGCTGCGCGTCGCGGACTAGGTCGCGCTCGTGACCCAAGCCTTCCTCAACGAAATCGCCACCGGCAACCCGCCCTTCGAAGTCCACCCGCACTTCGAAGCGTTCGCGATCAGCCAGATCCGCGACAAGCGCCGCAGTGTCATCGAGCGGATGATGAAACGCTCCGGCATCGAGCGGCGCTACGCCTGTCTCGCGCCGGACCCCGACCCGGGCGTCTCGGGCTACCTCGACGCCGAGCGCTTCTACCGCTCCGGCGACTTCCCCTCGACCGCCCGGCGCATGGCACTCTACGACCGCGAGGCGACCACCCTCGCCGCCGAGGTCGCCGGCAAGCTCGTCACCCCGCTCGACGGCGTCACCCACCTCATCGTCACCTCCTGCACCGGGATGGCGGCGCCGGGGGTCGACCTCCAGCTCCTCCCCCGCCTCGGCCTGCCGCTGACCACCAAGCGCACCCTCGTCGGCTTCATGGGCTGCTACGCGGCGATCAACGCCCTCCGCCTCGCCGACGCCATCGTGCGGGCCGACGACGAGGCGCGCGTGCTCGTCATCAGCATCGAGCTCTGCTCCCTCCACCTCCAGGAGACCGACGACCTCGAGGTCGTCCTCTCCTTCATGATCTTCGGCGACGGCTGCGCGGCCGCCCTCGTCTCGGCCGAGCCCACCGGCTTTGCCCTCGACGGCTTCGACACCGCCGTCATCCCCGCCGCCGCCGACCTCATCACCTGGCACGTCGGCGAGCGCGGCTTCGATATGCGCCTCGCCGGCGAGGTGCCGTCGACCCTCGGCGACAACCTCCCCGGCGCGCTCGCGACCATCGTGCCGGGCGGCGCGGAGGCGATCGACCTCTGGGCGGTCCACCCCGGCGGCCGCTCGGTGCTCGACGCGGTGGAGCGCGGCCTCGGCCTCGGCGAGGATGCGCTCGATGCCTCCCGCACCGTCCTGCGCGACTACGGCAACATGTCCTCGCCGAGCATCCTCTTCGTCCTCCACGAGATGATGCGCCGGGCGCCGCCCACCGGCGACCGCGGCCTCGCGCTCGCCTTCGGCCCCGGCCTCACCGCCGAGGGCATGCGCTTCTCCGTCCCATGAGCCCCCGCGCAGCCCCGCACACGCTGCCGGAGCTGATGGACGGCCCGACGGACCCCGAGACGCTCGCCGCGTGCCTGAAGAGCCTCGCCGTGGTGAACCGCGCCTCCTTCGGCTACGGCCCCTCGGTCCGCTTCGCGCTGCGCGTCGCGGAGCGTGCCGGCGGCCCGGTCACGCTCCTCGACGTCGGCTCGGGTTACGGCGACACCCTCCGCGTCATCGCCCGCGCCTTCGCCCGCCGGGGTATAAAGGCCCGCCTCATCGGCGCCGACCTCAACCCCCATGCGACCGCCGCCGCCCGCGCCGCGACCCCCGGCGGCGGCATCGAGTTCGTCACGGAGGACGCCCGCAACTTTGCCCCCGGCGCCGTCGACGGCATCCTCTCCTCCCTCTTCACCCACCACCTCGAAGACGACGAGCTCGTCGCCTTCCTCCGCTTCATGGAGGAGACGGCGGCGGTCGGCTGGTTCGTCAACGACCTCTACCGCAGCCGCCTCGCCGCCGAGGGTTTCCGCGCCATCACCACCCTCACCCGCCGCCACCCGTTCGTCCGGCACGACGGGCCGGTCTCCTTCGCCCGCGCCTTCCGCCGCGACGATTGGGAGCGCCTCCTCGCCGCCGCCGGCATCGATGGCGCGCGTCTCTTCATCGGCGCCCCCTACCGCCTCTGCGTCGAGCGCCTGCGCGCCGATGGCCGTGGCTGAAATCCTCGTCGTCGGCGGCGGCCTCGCCGGGGCAGCCGTCGCGCTCCACCTCGCGAACGCCGGCCGCAGCGTGACGCTCCTGGAGCGCGAAACCGCAGCCAAACCAAAGGTCTGCGGCGAGTTCCTGAGCAGCACCGTCCTCGCCGAACTCGCCCGGCTCGGCGTCTCGCCGGCGGCCCTCGGAGCGGTCCCGATCACCACCTTCTCGCTCTCGTCCGGCCGGCACCATGCCGCGGTGCCCCTCCCGTTCCCCGCCGCCTCCCTCACCCGCGAGCGGCTCGACGAGCACCTCCTCGCCGAGGCCGCCACGGCCGGCGCCTCGGTCCGCCGCGGCGTCTCGGTCCGCGCCATCACCCGCACCGGCACCCGCACCGGCGCGGGCTGGCAGGCCGAAACCGCCGCGGGGGCGGTGCGCGCGCAAAGGCTCGTCGTCGCCACCGGCAAGTGGGACCTCCGCGGCCACTCCCGCGGCGGCGGCCGGCACGAAGGCCTCGTCGGCCTCAAGCGCTACGCGACGCTCACCGCCCCCGGCCGCGCGGCGCTCGGCGAGGCGGTCGAGATCGTCCTCGTCCCCGGCGGCTACTGCGGCATCGAGGCGGTGGAGGACGGGCGCGCCAACGTCTGCCTCGCCGTCGCGGCCGCGCGTGTGAAGGCCGAGGGCGCCGAGGCGATCTTCGCATCCCTCCCCGCCGCCTCGCGACGGGCCGAGGCGATCCTCGCGGGCGCCGTCCTCCACGACCCCGTCCTCGCGATCGGCCGCGTCCCCTACGGCTTCGTCCGCCGCGACACGCCCGGCCCGGCGTTCGTCGGCGACCAGGCTGCCGTCATGCCGTCCGTCTGCGGCGAGGGGATGGGCCTCGCCCTCCGCTCCGCCCGCCTCGCGGCCGAGGCGATCCTCGCCGGCGCGCCCGACCCGCAGTATCAGGCCGCGTTCGCCGCCGTCGCCGGCCCGGTGGTCGGGCGGGCGACGCTCCTGTCGCGCGCGCTCTGCCGGCCGGCCTTGCGCCCCTTCGCCGCGCCGCTCGTCTCGGCCGTCCCGCGCCTCGCCTCCGCGATCGCCAGCGCCGCGCGCCTACCCGCCTGAATAAGACCCGCCCCGGAAAGCATTTGCGCGCCGCTTCCCAAGCGTCCGCGAGACCTTACGACCCGGCGAGACTTCCCTTTGGCATGAGACTTGGAATAGCTTTTCCAACAACAAAGGTTGAGGAGCCCGCCATGTCGCGCCTGCCCAAGGATCCGCGCCGCGCCCGTCAAACCGCGCAGTTGCAGCACTCCGTCATCGACGAACTCGTCGCTGGCCGCATCGACCGACGCAGCTTCCTGCGCCACGGCGCCCGCCTCGGCCTTTCGATCCCGTTCATGACGGGCCTCCTCGGCTCGGTCGGCCTCGGCACTGCGGGCAGCGCCTTCGCGCAGACCGATACGCCGAAGGCCGGCGGCACCATGCGCGTCGCGCAGATCACCCCGGCGGGCCGCATCGACCCGATCACCGTCGCCGACCAAGGCGGCCTCTCTATCCTCTCCCTCGTCGGCGACTTCCTGGTGATGGACGGGCCGGACCTCGTCCTCCGCCCGATGCTCGCCACCAAATGGGAGCCGAACGAGGACGGCACGGTCTGGACCTTCACCCTGCGCGACGACGTCACCTTCCACGACGGCCGCAAGATGACGGCGGACGACGTCGTCGCCTCGATCGGCAAGCTCGCCGATCCTGAGAACGGCTCCAACGCCCTCTCCGCCTTCAAGGGCGTGCTCCAGAAGAGCGGCATCAAGAAGATCGACGACACCACCGTCGAGTTCACGCTCGACGCGCCGAACGGCAACTTCCCCTATTACCTCTCGTCCGACAACTACAACGCCATCATCTGGCCCGCCGACACCACCGACTTCGAAGGCACGATGATCGGCACCGGCCCCTTCAAGCTCGAGAGCTACACCCCGAAGGTCGGCGGCAAGTTCGTCCGCAACGATGAGTACTGGGACGGCGCACCGCACCTCGACCGCGTCGAGGTCAACTTCTACGACGACACGCAGCCCCAGGTCCTTGCCCTCCTCGGCCAGCAGGTCGACGTCATCCAGCAGGTGGTCGCGCAAGGCAGCCAGGCGATCCTCGACAACCCGATGACGAAGATCCTGCGCCTGCGCTCCAACGCGCACCGCCAGATCCACATGAAGACGCAGGAAGGGCCCTTCGCCGACAAGCGCATTCGCCAGGCGATGGCCCTCACCCTCGACCGCGAGGCCTACGTCCAGGGCCTCTTCAAGGGCATGGCCGACCTCGGCAACGATTCGCCGTTCGCCCCGGTCTTCCCGTCGACCGACCCGACGGTGCCGCAGAGGACGAAGGACATCGAGCAGGCGAAGAAGCTGATGAGCGAGGCCGGCCGCCAAGGCTTCGACGTCACCTTCACCACCATGAACATGCAGGAGCTCCCCGTCCTCGCCCAGCTTCTCCAGAACGCGGGCGCGGAGATCGGCATCAACATCAACCTGAAGATCGAAGACCCGGGCGCCTATTATGGCGACGCCGTGCCGGGCAAGTCGGACTGGCTCGATTCCACCTTCGGCATGACCGACTACGGCCACCGCGGGACACCGAACATCTTCCTCGTCGCCCCGCTCACCAGCGACGGCACCTGGAACTCGGCGAACTTCCAGAACCCGACCTACGACAAGCTCGTCGCCGACTACATCGCCGCGGTGGACCTCTCGACGCAGCAGGAGCTCGCCGGCCAGATCCAGCGCCTCCTCCTCGACGAGACGCCGGTGATCTTCCCCTACTTCTACAACTACCTCACGGCGACGGGCGCCAACGTCGTCGGCGTGCAGCCGACCGCGATGGGCCAGTACTTCCTGCAGAAGGCCGGCTTCGTCTGAGCCGGCTGCCGGGAGAGGCGACGTGAACCGCGCGTTCTGGACACTCCTCCTGAAGCGCGCGGCGCTGGGGCTCCTCACGCTCTGGCTCCTGTCGATCGTCGTCTTCCTCGGCACGCAGGTGCTGCCGGGCGACCCCGGGCGGGCCATCCTCGGCCCGCTCGCCGACCCTCGGGCGGTCGCCGCGCTGAACGAGCAACTCGGCACCAACCGCCCGCCGGTCGAGATCTACCTCTCCTGGATCGGCGGGATGCTGACGGGCGACATGGGCCAGTCCTACGCCTACCGCGCCCCCGTCGCGCCGTTCGTCGGCGAGGCGTTCCTGAAGTCCCTCAAGCTCGTGGTGATGGTGTTCGCGATCGTCGTCCCCCTCGGGATCGGCGCGGGCGTCCTCGCCGCGCTCAACTCGGGGCGGTGGACCGACCGAGTCGTGTCGGTCGCCTCGCTCTCGCTCACCGTGATCCCGGAGTTCGTCTCGGCGATCTTCCTCATCCTCGTCTTCGCCGTCATCCTGCGCTGGCTCCCCCTCTCCGCCGCCTGGCCCGACGGCGCGGGGCCGCTGACGCAGGTCGAGCACCTTATCCTGCCGGCGCTCCCCCTCGTCATCGTCCTCTTCGGCTACGTCGCGCGAATGGCGCGGTCGGGCACCATCGAGGCGCTGGAATCGGACTACACCCGAACCGCCGTCCTCAAAGGCCTTCCCTGGCGCACGGTCGTCACCCGGCACGTGCTGCGCAACGCGCTCCTCCCCACCGTCACCATCATCGCCTCGCAGATGGGCTACGCGCTCGGCGGCCTCGTCGTGGTCGAGACGCTGTTCCGCTACCAGGGCATCGGCAACCTCGTTCTGACGGCCGCGAAGGGGAAGGATTTCGCGATGCTTCAGGCGGGGGTGCTCGCCATCGGTGCCTTCTTCATCGCGATCACCCTCGTCGCCGACCTCCTCACCCTCCTCCTCAACCCGCGCCTGAGGACGGTCCGGCAATGACGCCCGCAGGGAGAGGTCGATGAGCGTCACCGACACCGCCCCGGCCGTCGCGGGCGCCGCCGCCGAGCCCGCGCCGGCGAAGGGCCGCAGCACCTTCGCCACGCTGATGCGCTCGCCGGCCTTCCTGCTCGGCGCCATCATCGTCCTCTTCTGGGCCACGTGCGCCGCCTTCGCGCCGTCCTTCGTCCCCTACAATCCCTATGCGGACGACCTCCTCAACACCCTCGCCCCGCCGTCCGCCGAGCACTGGTTCGGCACCGACCAGCTCGGGCGCGACGTCTTCTCCCGCGTCCTCGTCGGCGCACGCGACATCCTCACCATCGCCCCCCTCGCGACGCTCCTCGGCACCGTCGCGGGCACCGCCATCGGCCTCGCCATGGGCTACTTCGGCGGCTGGGTCGACGCCATCGTCGGCCGCATCATCGAGGTGATGCTGTCGCTCCCGCTCATCATCGTCGCGCTCCTCGTCCTCGTCGCCCTCGGCCCGTCGACGCCCACCGTCATCGTGGTCGTCGGCCTCGTCTTCACCCCGCTCGTCGCCCGCACGGTCCGCGCCGCCGTCCTCTCCGAGCGCCACCTCGACTATGTCGCCGCCGCCGAGGTGCGCGGCGAGGGGCCGCTCCACATCATGTTCGTGGAGATCCTCCCCAACATCCTGCCGCCGATCATCGTCGAGGCCACCGTCCGCCTCGGCTACGCGATCTTCACCATCGCATCGCTCTCCTTCCTCGGCTTCGGCGTGCAGCCGCCCTCGCCCGACTGGGGCCTCACCATCGCCTCCAACTACGGCGTCCTCGTCGGCGGCTTCTGGTGGACGGTGATGTTCGACATCGCCGCCACCGCCTCCCTCGTCGTCGGCGTCAACCTCGTCGCCGACAGCCTGCAGAGGGCGATCGCCGAATGACCACGCCCGCCCTCGCCCTCGACCGCCTCTCGGTCGCCTACACGGTCCGCGGCCGCGATCTCCCCGTCCTCGCCGACGTCTCCCTCACCATCGCCCGCGGCGAGGCGTACGGCCTCGTCGGCGAATCGGGGTCGGGCAAGTCCACCGTCGCCCTCGCCGTCCAGCGCGTGCTCCCCCCGAACGGGCGCATCTCGGGCGGCAGCGCTTCGGTCAACGGCAACGACGTCGCCTCCCTCGACGGCGCCGCCCTCCGCCGGATGCGCGCGCGGGACGTCGCGATGGTCTACCAGGACCCCGGCAAGGCGCTGAACCCGTCGCTCACCGTCGGCCGGCAGATGGCGGAGGTGTTCGAGATCCTCGGCGCCCCCTCGCGCGAGGCCTATGAACGGGGCGAGGAGATGCTGCGGCGCGTCCGCATCTCCGACCCCGCCCGCGTGATGGCGAGCTACCCGCACCAGCTCTCGGGCGGCATGCAGCAGCGCGTCGTCATCGCGATGGCGCTCGCGAAGGACCCCGCGCTCCTCATCCTCGACGAGCCGACGACGGGCCTCGACGCCACCATCGAGGCCGAGGTGCTCGACCTCGTCGAAACGCTCCGGCGCGAGTTCGGCGCCTCGATCCTCTTCATCAGCCACAATCTCGGCGCCATCGCCGGCGTCTGCGACCGCGTCGGCGTCCTCTACGCCGGCCGCCTGGTGGAGGAAGGCCCCG
>JACLAD010017192.1_pt1 | contig 16095 bp, 9 predicted proteins | sample 8027901 | NCBI WGS metagenome assembly JACLAD01 (sample SAMN15725071, study PRJNA655200) | protist metagenome | isolation source: fluorescence activated cell sorting (FACS) single amplified genomes of... | place: Spain: Blaines Bay Microbial Observatory, Mediterranean Sea | collected 2016-07-05 | reverse complement strand
CTCCAGACTTCAGACCACTCTCCTTCTCCCGCAGCATTGCCCGCACGCACTCTCCAGTAATAGGTTGTGTTGTTAGAAAGACCGCTGATCGTGGTGGTTTCAGCAAAGTTGGTCTTCTCCAAAAATAAGCTTGAAAAATCACTATTTACACTAACCTGCACTACATAATCTTCAGCATCCAAAGAAGCATTCCAGCTTAAAGTCAGCTCTGTAGCAACATCTTCTGAAAGATCAGTTGGTGCTGTCAATACAGGTGCTCCTGCAAGGGCCGGCAGGGTGGTAAAGCTCCAGATTTCTGACCAATCACTCTCTCCGGCGGCGTTATTCGCTCTCACTCTCCAGAAGTAGGTGGTGTTGTTGGAAAGGCCGCTGATAGTGGTGCTGGTTTCCTGAATTTCCGTTTGATCTAAAAATAAAGTTGAAAAATCACCTTTTTCAGAGACCTGGACCGCATAGTCTTCAGCATCCAAAGAAGCATTCCAGCTTAAGGTCAGCTCGGTGGCAAGATCTATTTCCTGGTCTGCCGGGGATACAAGGATAGGAGTAGCTGCAATAGGCATGGTGGTTGCCAACTGATTAATTTCTGAAGAACTAAGACCGTGGTTATATATACGTACATCATCCATCATTCCCATAAAACCATTACCACCTCCAGCTCCTGCTCCTAGTGATAGCGGTAAATTATTTATTCCAATTAGAGCAGGAGAGCCTAGATTCAGGTTATTTTCTTCAACACCATTTATATAAATCTTAATAGTAGACCCATTATAGGATGCAGCAACGTGCATCCAGGTGCTACCATCCACTGGAAAACTGGAATTAGATGAAACTCTATAGGTATTTGAAGAAGATTGTTGGTTAAACCGAAAGAACACCTGTCCCCCGCTTGATAATGAAAGTTCATAACCATCAGTTTGGTTCTGTTCGGCTTTTTTGATGAGATATTGCGTTCCGGACTTTTCAGGTTTTATCCAGGCCGCTATTGTTATAGCCTGGGATATATTTAAAGATGCATTACTATTAACTGCAGCATAATCATTTACGCCATCAAATCTCATTGCACCACCTCTCACACCTCCTTCCCACGTCGTTCCTCCTGCTATGGAAGCGTGATTCTGGTAGGCTGTTGCATCCAGCAACATTACTCCCCCTTCTTCATCCATTTTCCAATGAGCAACAAGGGATCCTGTGGGTGCTTCAGATGTTTTAAAGCTCCATACTTCTGACCAATCACTGTCTCCAGCCAAGTTTGTAGCTTTTATTCTCCAGAAGTACGTTTTATCATTAGATAGTGCTGAAATAGCAATTGAATTTGTAATTATATTTTCCTGATGAACAATCGTAGTAGAAAAATCCGGAACTTCTGAGACCTCTGCTGTATAAGAAGAAGCCCCTTCCAGTTCATTCCAACTCAGATTTAATGCTGTAGGATGGTTTTCTGAAAGGTCTTCCGGAGATATTAGCAGCGGAGCACTGGTAAGAGGAGAAGAATTAATGGAAGCCAGTTCAGCTATTTTAGAAGCCTCTAAAGCCACATTATATACACGTGTATCATCCATGGCACCTCTCAAACCTCCATTACCACCGTTTCCTGCACCAATTGTTAGTGGAAGAGAATTTGTAGCCACAGATACCGGCGTACTTAATAAAAGACTATTGTTCTCCAGTCCGTTGACGTAAAGTTTTATTAAGGATCCATCAAAGGTTACAGCAACATGAATCCAGGTATTGCCATTAACCGGATAATTAGCTTGTGAATTAAGCCTGATTTCCTGACTAACCTGATTAAAACGGAAGAAAATTTTACCACTGCTGGAGAGTGAAAGTTCGAATCCATTGGTTTGATTTTGCTCCGCCTTTTTAACCAAATACTGCGTACCTGATCTTTCCGGTTTTATCCATGTAGCAATGGTAATAGCTTCAGAAATTTGAAGAGAAGGACTATCGCTTATTGAAGCGTAGTCATTTGTACCATCAAAGCGTACTGCCTGTCCTTCCACACCAGGTTGCCAGTTTACACCTCCGTAAATAACTCCATGGTTTCCATAGGGGGAGGCATCAATTAAATTTTCCCCTAGCCCTTCCTCCATTTTATAATGTGCTACCAAGGAGCCTAAAGGATCAGATGGCATTGTCGTTAAAGTGGTGAAGCTTGAAATATCAGACCATTGGCTTTCCCCTGAGTTATTAGAAGCTTTTACTCTCCAAAAATAATTTTTCCCTTCTGCAAGACCGGCAAGAGAAAAAGTTGTACCAGTAAGATTGGAATAGTCAAATAATACTGTTGAAAAATCCCCTTTTTCAGAAACCTGTACAACGTATGCTTCTGCATCTACTGAAGGGCTCCAGCTTAATTCAGGGTTTAGAGCAACGTCTACAGAAGCATCCGCCGGTAATTGTAACACAGGTGGTTCAGGAACCGCAGGCAGTGTAGTAAAACTCCATACATTCGACCAATCACTTTCTCCTGCTAAATTTGTTGCTTTTGCTCTCCAGTAATAGGTGGTATTTTTCTCAAGTCCGGAAATGGCTATGAAAATCCCCTCTATATCTGAATGAATTATAGTTGACCCTGAAAAATCGTTTCTTGTAGATAATTGTATCACATAACGATTTGCATTTCCTGATTCACTCCAACTTAAAATTGGCTCTAAAGAAATATTCTCTGCAAAATTTATGGGTGATGTAAGCGCAGGTGCCTGCGGAACTTCAGGTAAAGTGGTAAAACTCCAGGTTGCTGACCATTCTCCTTCACCTGAGGTGTTAATGGATTGTACTCTCCAGTAGTACTGTTTATTTTTGTCTAAACCTGTAATTTGTACACTTACTGCCTCTGAAACATTCTGGTCATAGACGAGCGCCGTAAAATTGCTATTTTCTGATACCTGAATATCGTAACTTTCTGCATCCTGAGAAGAATTCCAGCTTAAAAATGGATTAATTTCAACATTTTCTGCCTGATCTAAAGGAGATTCCAGAATAGGAGGACCGGCCAGGGCAGCTTTTGTATTGAAGCTCCAGGTCTCAGACCATTCACTTTCACCAGCCGCGTTAGTTGCACGAACTTTCCAGTAGTAGGTTTTATCATTAGATAAACCAGTTAAAGAAAGGGTAGTTGAGTTAAGATTTGTCCTGTCAACAAGAATATTCGAAAAATCATTGAATTCAGAAACCTGTACTGAGAAAAAATCAGCATTTTCGGAGGAATTCCAGTTTAACTTTGGTGCAACGCTTATCTCTTCAGCTAAGTTCTCTGGTGATATTAAAGTCGGAATGTCCGGAATAGATGGAATAGTTGTAAAACTTCTAACTTCTGACCATTGACTATCCCCTCCAGCATTTGTTGCAAGTACTCTCCAGTAATAAGTAATATTATTTTCAGTATCTGGGACTGTAATATTATTGTTTGTGACACCGCGGGTATCGAAAATGTTGGTAGAAAAATCGTTGTGTAAAGACACTTGTACGGCGTACGAATCTGCATTTTCAGATATATTCCAGCTTAAATTAGTAGGGACTGGAACATTTCCAATTTCATTTTCAGGCAAATCCAGAACAGGTGTTTCTGCAGGAGACTGCATAGTTGTAAAACCCCAGATGGATGACCATTCACTATTCCCTGCAGAATTGCCCGCCTGAACTCTCCAAAAATAAGTAATATTGTTTTTTAATCCTGAGGCTTCAGCAGAGGTTCCTGTGAGGTTATTTTGTTCCCATACAATAGTTGAAAAATTACTACTTTCAGAAAGCTGGACATTATAGGTTGTTGCGTGTGCAGAGGGATTCCAGGTCAACGTTGGCGTTACGGATACATTTTCAGTTTCAATAAATGGAGAGGCTAAAATTGGAGTTTCTGCAATTTCAGGAATAGTAGTAAACCTCCAACCAGAGGACCACGGACTTTCTTCCGCTTCGTTAACTGCCTTCAGTCTCCAATAGTATACAGTATTCTTTGATAAGCCTGTTAAGGCAAAAGAGCTTCCTAAAATATCATTTTGCTCGATTTCCAGGTTTGAAAAATTGCTTTCTTTTGAAACCTGAAGTTTGTAAGATTTTGCATGATCTGAAGGTAACCATTCCAGGTTAGTATCTACAGCAATATCCTGAGCATTATTTACGGGTGAAATCAGCTCGGGTATATCAACGGTTGGTGAAGAAGAATTAGATACTAAGACACCTACAACCTCGTCGCTATCAGAGGCGAGAATGATGGTTTTCCCAATGAAATTTGCTTTGGCACTAGTTGGATTATTGAACGTACCCCCAATAAGCGTTCTCTCAGGACCAAAAGAAATGTTATTTAAAGACGATTCTTTGTAAAGAATATTCCCTCCACTTTCTTCGTCATTGAAAATGACACGTAATAAACTTTCAGATTCATCAAGTATAACAATGGGTCTGGTTCCATAACGCGCTACCTCATGAAGATTATCCCAGTTTCCGTTAGGGCGTCGAATAAGTAGGGCTACTGCGGGATATCCCATGGAAGTAAGAGTGTTATAACTGGTTTTTACTGCACAGTAAAGGGTTCCATCTGCTCCCACGGCCAGGTTCATATGATCATCAGCCATACCGTTACCCACATTTAAAGCAGATTGAGAAGCAGGTATTTCAGGATTTGACCATGAGGTAGGTGATGTGCCGTCAGCATGTGTGCGGAAGCCAAACCTGTCAGTATTTTGGTTGGACCAGAAAACACCGATTTTACCTGGCATTGCAATGACTGAGGAAATGTCATCACCATCAACATCCTTAACTATTACATACCTTGTACTCCAATTTGTATAGGGTGCATCGCTCCATCTCACATAGATGTTATCTGTTTCTTCACCACCAGAATCTGGATCAGAACCGTCATCTTCATTGTCTCCATTAAAGGCGATCCACATTCGCCCGGTTCCATCGATATCAATCGTTGCTGTTTCTGTGTCATCATCAAGAAATATATCCTCAACTATAGAAGAAATTCCATAAACCTTTACAGAAAAATTATAGTTGAGAGTAAGGAGATCTGCCTCCTCACCATCTACCAATAAGACATAAACGTTGTTGCCGCTTACTTTTGTGTCGGCTAAAGAGAAGGAATCTGAAAGTTCTAAAACATTGATCCAGTTGGTACCATCAAGCCTGTAAAGATGGGTCCCTGTATTATTGGCGAACACAGCCCAGAACTTTCCATCGTAAGTCCATACTTTGGACTGAGGCTTATCTGAAGTTGCTGTAGAAATCTGAGTACTGGCTGCACTAACGGAAGGTAAGCTGGTAACAGATGAAAAACCCTCTTGAGAGCGTACGCCAAAGGTAGCAAGTAGGGTAATAAGAACAAGTAAAGTAGATTTTCTCATTGGATTTCTATTAAATAAACACAAGTCATATACATTAGCTTCTATCGGATAAATAATATCTCTTTATCTGAAGAAGTTTCCTGGTACAAAAAGAAAATAGGGGCAGTAAAATGGCAGAAATTCTGCCTTAAATAATGATCGATTTTAAAGTTGGTTCAGTAGAAATTACTAATCCAATAAAAACAGCAAACAAAATCTGGTTGAAGACAAATAAGCACTAAACCTCTTGCAATTCCACCATTTTTTTAAACTTAAGGGAGTGGAGCACCAATTCTCCAAACGTTCCTTCGTCTGCAATTTCACCATTGTTAAGAACTATAATACGGTCGGCGTTCTTTACAGTGGAAAGTCTATGGGCAACTATAAGAATGGTATATTTACCCTGTAGTTTTTCAAGACCTTTTTGTATAGCCTCTTCAGTTTCAGAATCTAGTGCAGAAGTCGCTTCATCCAAAACAAGAATATCTACATCTTTATAAAGTTCCCTCGCTATGGATATTCGTTGTTTTTGACCGCCACTCAAGTTAATGCCATTATTACCCAGAAGAGTATTGTCCTTTTCTGGAAGTTCCTGTACAAATATGTCTATTGAAGCCTGCTTAAGAGCCCATTCAAAACGTTTATAATTTTCCGAAGTAGGTTCTGCCCAAAAAGTCACGTTATTAAATATTGTATCATTAAATATCACGGGCTCCTGAGTAATATATCCAATTCTGCGATTAAAAGCTTCTTTGTCAAGTTCTTCACTAATAATACCATCCACAATCATTTTTCCCGAATTGAGGGGCATTAATCCAGAAAGAACATTTATTAATGTAGTTTTACCACTACCACTTTCTCCCACAAAGGCAATGGTTTGATTTCTGAAAACTTTGAGGTTTATGTTTTTAAAAATGACATTTCCTGAATATTCAAATCCTGCATCTTGCAATTCAATTGAATGACAGAATTTCTTAATTTTTTCTTTTCCATCATTTTCCTTCGAATCCTCCAATTCCTGTTCAAAACTGGTAAGATTATCCATGGATCCCGAAACCCCGAGAAAATCATTATAGTAAGTTTGCATAAGGATTAGAGCCGATAAAGCTCGATAAAAGAACAACAGACTTATGAGGATCGTTCCAAGGGCTCCGTTTAGTAAATTAACCTGGATCAATATAACGGTACTTACAACCAGAATCAACACCGGCTCCCGTATTGCACTAACCACAGAACCTAGTTGACCTATTTTTCGATGATTCTCCTCGATATATTTAATACTATTTATCAATTTTCCGTTATACTCCCGTAAATATCCTGTTGCTTTGAGATATTTAAAGTTTCCAACGTACTGAAGAATAAGCCCCTGATAATAATTTAAACCCGTTGTGAGGCGTGTAGACGATTTTTTAGTAGCTTCATAAATTCTTTTGAAAATAAAATTTGTTAGGCCACCACCAATAGAAATAAGTAAGGCAAATTTTGCATCTACAGAAAAAGCAAATGCCATATAAACACTTACCAAAACTATCTGCTGAAAAGCTCCAAAATAACTAACATAGGCTTTGGAAATTCTCATTACTTCTCCAGACATTGTGTTTTGAATCCTACCCGCATCTGAAGTTACAAAGGCTTTATACGACATTTGAGTTAATGCATTTGATAAGTTTATGCGAATAGTTTTCACAAAAAACTGTCGTAAATTCACATCATATAAACTGTTGATGTATTGCGCCAATCCTTTTAAAATGAAGAAAACTGACATCACCATTAATATGGAAACCAGGTTTAAACTAAGACCAATATTTTGCATTCCCTCAACTAAGAACTGAAAATTACCCAAACCTTCGGAATCAACAGAGTTAGGATCATCTATCATTTGCAACAAAGGCAGAAACATGGCTAATCCAAACCCATCAAGGATACCAACACTTATACTTAATGCCATTCCAATAAATATCCTGTAGCCCAAACGATGATAGAAGTAGGAAAAGCTTTTAAAATATTTGCCTTGAAAATTCTTAAAATACTTAGTGCTCATAACAAAGATTAAGATTGAATTTTTAAACCAGACTTTTGTATCATTTTAAGCTACCTACTATAAAACCTGAACATTATAAACTACCGGAAGGATCAAAGACTTTTTTTGCATCTTCAGGAGTATTCTCTGATTCCATACCAGAATATTCCCTGTACATTTGTTCAATACCTTCTCTAAGTTCGGTTTGATAAGTCCATCCCAATCGTTCTAGCTTAGTTGTATCTGTTAACTTTTTCATAGTTCCATCTGCCTTTTCTTTGTTAAAAAAGAGTTCACCCTGAAAACCAACAATTTCCTTCACTAATAAGGCCAGATCTTTTATGCTTATATCTTTTCCGGTGCCTATGTTGATATGGGTATTCCTAATTTCTATAGTTTTTCCATGAGTCAGCATTTGATCAGCTATATCTGCAAACTGGATATGCTTCATTAAAAACGTACATGCATCTGCCAAATCCTCACTCCATAAAAACTCGCGCATAGGCTTTCCGCTTCCCCAAATTTCAATCCTAACAGAATTGTGAGTTTTATAAAGATTCTGATAATTAAGAACAACCCCGTATTTTTCCAGAGTCTCGATTATTTTTTTTCTTGATTGGCTTCCATTAATCCCTTCTATGGGCCGATGGTTTAAATCGCGAGTTAATACTTCCCAGTTGTTCTCCTGTAAAGCCTTTCCCAAATACATTTTTCGGATAAGAGCTGGCAGCACGTGAGATGTTTCCAGATCATAATTGTCTTTCGGACCGTATAAACTCGTGGGCATTACAGATATGAAATTAGTACCATATTGAAGGTTATAACTTTCACACATCTTAAAACCTGCAATTTTCGCAATGGCATAAGGTTCATTCGTATACTCAAGTTCACCAGTTAAAAGATATTCTTCCTTTATTGGTTGTGGGCTGTTCTTCGGATATATACAGGTACTGCCAAAAAACATGAGTTTTTTCACGTTGTTTAAGTAACTATGATGGATTACATTTGTTTGGATCATCAAATTTTCATACATAAAATCTGCCCTGTAGGTGTCATTTGCTATTATTCCCCCCACCTTTGCAGCTGCCAAGAAGACATACTCTGGCTTCTCTTCTTTAAAAAATTCGGAAACTTTTGAACAGTCTGTAAGATCAAGTTCCTCATGGGTTCGAGTAAGTAGACTACTATATCCCTTTACCCTTAAATTGTTATAAATGGCATTCCCTACCAGACCAGTGTGTCCTGCTATGTAAATTTTCGAATTCTTATTCATTGTACACTTTTATTAGTTGTGCTTTTGCCAGTAGCTCTTATGCTATTAGTTGTAAAATCTCCTGCTCAGCAAAAAGTTTTTTTAAGTATTCCCCATACTTGCTTTTACTATATTTTTGGGCGGATGAATACAGGCGCTCTTTTGAAATAAAACTTCTTTCAAATGCTACTTCTTCTATACAACCTATCATAGCTCCCTGCCTGTTTTGAATGACCCTTATAAATTCTACCGCATCATCTAAGGAGTCTACAGTACCTGTATCAAACCAGCTCATTCCTCTCGTCATCACACACCTACCTCCAGTGCACCTTTCTCAAGATACATTTGATTTATGGTTGTTATTTCTTTTTCACCTCGCTCCGAAGGCTCTACCATTTTTGCATATTCCACTACGTTGTTATCGTAAAAGTAGAGACCGGGCACAGCATAACTGGATTTAGGAACTTTTGGCTTTTCTTCTATACTTAAAGCCTTGAAATCTTCATTAAACTCCACCACGCCATACCTCTGCGGGTCTTTCACAGGAAAGGCAAATATAGAGGCTCCTTTAATATCAATTTTACTTCTGAGCAAGGACCCAAATCCATTCCCGAAAAAGATATTATCTCCAAGTATTAAGGCAACCTTATCATTTCCAATAAAAGATTCACCAATCAAAAAGGCTTCTGCTAATCCTTTTGGTTCCATCTGAACTTCATATTCAAATCTACATCCCAGTTGCGAACCATCTCCCAATAATTTTTTGAAAGACACTTGATCAAATGGAGTTGTAATGAAGAGTATCTCCTGGATACCGGCCAACATGAGAACAGACAAAGGGTAATAAATCATTGGCTTATCATATACAGGCAATAGTTGTTTACTTACAGCAAGAGTAATTGGATATAAACGTGTTCCTGAGCCACCAGCGAGAATAATGCCTTTCATATCATTAAATTTAGAGTGGTTTAACAGATTCTTCCCCATTGTAGCTAAGCTCATTTAAAGCAGGGATAGATGAAGGACTATGGTTCACCTTGAACCCATTTAAAAGTTGTGGTGCCATGGTTATATCACAAATCCTATTAATAACATCTGTGATTAATTTTATCTTTTTCGCCTTTAAATTTACGAATAGAGGTAGGCAAAGAATTCTTTTTGAAATTTCTTCTGATACTCTCATTTTTGAATACCGAACGTAATTCAGATTGTTAAGTGACGGGTAAAAATACCTTCTTGGGAAAATGTCCTTTTTGTTTAATGCTTCAAGAGCGGCTAACAACATCTCCTCTTCCTCAAAAATTACAGGATAATAGCTGTTATTCCATTCCGTATTTTTCCTGATTTCAATTTTTCTCAAGTGTGTAAAATCCAGTGAATCGTCGTAAATCTTTATTACTTCTTTTCTTGCTGCAATAATACTTTCGATATGGGATAAAACACTTAACCCCATCCCCGCTTGAAGTTCACTTATTTTACCATTAATTCCCAGCCCGACAAGATCTGATTCTTTAGTGTATCCAAAATTATGGCTATAAAACATTTGCAATTTTAGCTCTTCATCATTACAAAAGATGGCACCTCCTTCGCCGGTATGGAAAAGCTTTGTTGCATGGAAACTACAAGTACTCATATCTCCGTATTTAAATATAGAGTTCCCGTTGTACTTTACTCCAAAACAATGGGCACCGTCGTAAATCACCTTTAAATTATGTTTTGTAGCTATTAATTCAATAGCTTCGATATTACAGGGGTTTCCAAAAACATGAGTAGCTAAAATAGCTGTCGTTTTTGAGGTGATAGCCTCCTCAATCTTGGTTTCATCAATGGTTAAAAATTTAGGATCAATATCAACAAATACAGGAGTACAGTTTTGCCATAAAACAGATGCAGTAGTCGCAACAAAACTGAATGGGGTAGTTATTACTTCCCCCATGTTTGCCAGAACTTTTAATCCAATTTGGATAGGCAAAGTACCATTAGCAGTAATAATAATGGAGGGTACATCAAGATATTCCTTTAGTTTCGATTCCAGGTCCAGAACCAGTTGCCCCCGGTTAGTAATTAATTTACTTTTCCAAACCCTTTTTAGCTGGCGGGTGTATTCTTCAATTGGAGGTAAGAATGTTTTAGTAACGGGAGTCATTGTCAATACGTTTATAAAATTTATTTGAAAAGGAAATAACTGTGTTTCTTCAATCCAAAAAAGCCATTTTTGTTATTAAGAATTAAAAACTTCTTTATGACAGGAAAGAACATATTAGGAAAAATTGCCTGTACACACTTTTAGTCTCGCAGTCGAAAATATGCTAATGACATGAACACTACTAACGGTATAGCCTACGAATAGAGTAAAAATTGAAGATACACAACCTTTTATTCAAAGTAGTTTAAAGAGCGGTAACCGACGTTTTGAAGATATCTCTCCTTCTGCATAAGGCTAAGATCACTTAACATCATATCTTTTACCAGAGCAGGCAAATCGTATTCTGGGATCCATCCAAGTTTTTGATTCGCTTTACCTGCGTTTCCTATTAATTGCTCGACCTCGGTAGGTCTAAAATATCGTGGATCAACAGAAAGCACTTCCGAACCTATAGCAAGCTGGTAATCTGGGTTCTTGCAATAACTAACATATGCCTTTTCATCGATGCCCACCCCTTTGAATTCCAATTCTATACCCGCCACAGCAAAAGCCATTCTGACAAATTCTCTTACAGTTGTGGTTTTCCCAGTTGCAATTACCCAATCTTCAGGTTTATCTGCCTGGAGGATCATCCACATCATACGCACATAATCTTTAGCATGTCCCCAGTCCCTTTGCGCATCAAGATTTCCAAGATAGACTTTATCCTGAAGGCCTAATGCAATCCTTGCCGCTGCACGCGTAATTTTTCGGGTCACAAATGTTTCTCCTCTTATAGGAGACTCATGATTGAATAGTATACCATTACAAGCGAACATGTTATATGCCTCTCTATAGTTGACCGTAATCCAGTATGCATATAATTTGGCTACTGCATATGGACTTCGCGGATAGAATGGTGTTGTTTCAGATTGCGGGACCTCCTGCACTTTACCATACAATTCTGAAGTCGATGCCTGATAAATTCTAATCTTCTTCTCTAAACCAAGCAGACGAACGGCATCTAGAATTCGTAAAGTCCCAAGACCATCTGTGTTACCAGTATATTCGGGAATTTCAAAAGATACCTGCACATGACTCATAGCTGCGAGATTATAGATTTCATCCGGCTGTATCTGCTGAATCAATCTAATTATGGCTGTACTGTCTGTCATATCTCCATAATGCAAAATGAAATTTCTGTTTTCCACATGTGGATCCTGGTAAAGATGATCAATGCGCTCCGTATTAAATTGTGAGGATCTCCTTTTCAGGCCATGTACTATGTATCCTTTATTTAGAAGGAATTCGCTAAGATAAGCCCCGTCCTGCCCAGTCACGCCGGTAATTAATGCTACTTTCATATTTCTAGTGGTATTAGTTAGAAGGTCTGGATATTATGATTCCAGAGGTTCTCAATATATTTATTGTTCTTCAGTATTTTATAAAAAACCTTTTGTCTCTAATTGTTCGCTTCTCCAGAGTGACGACTGAAAAAATCAAGGGTTTTAAAAGTAAAGGACATATTCAGAAAAGTGGGCTTTATAAAGCAACAGAACTATTTCTGATGCAGGCAAGAAGACTAAAAATCTAAAGGGGTGATTAAAGAAAAATTAAACTTTTAGACAGCTATTTTATGCGGTACTAAATCCTTCACCCTTGCATTTACAATACAACCCAATTTTACCAGAATCAATCGCACCCTCCTGGAACCGACTTCTTGAATTATTGCTTGTTCATTTTTAAAGGCACCAGAGGTAATCTTCACACTCTCCCCTGGAGATAATTGCTGCACTACGAGCTCCTCTACCCCATCTTCATGAAGCCAATTTTTTATAGTTTGAATTTCAACATCTCGTACAATGGCCGGTTTACCCAGCCAATATAGATACCGTACGACTCCCGGCACTTCAAAAACCTTATGCCTGTCCATTTCTCTCAGTCTCACAAATAAATAAGAACGAAATAAAGGAGAAGAAACCTTTTTCTTGCGGTCACTCCATTGTCTAACTTCCGTGATCATTGGGCAATAAACTTCTATATTGATCTTCTCCAAAGTCTCAGCAACTCTTTTTTCTGCTTTTGGCCGGGTATATAATACGTACCACATAGTTATTTTTTTTATCTGAAGATTAGTTCCAATTTTGTTATCATGTCATTCTTCAAGGAGGATTTTACATAGTAAATTTAAAGTGCTTATATAAGGATAAAGCTATTACCGTTAGAAGAGACTTTGTCACTCCTTGCCAGATGATTTTATAATTTAAAATAAGGGGAAAATGGCTAATTCCAGTAGAGGGATCATTAGAATTTATGCCGGTATATTGAAGAAATGTATAATTGTTTTCATACGCATCTAAATTGCTTTTACTCTTTTCTTAAAATGAGGGCGTTCGTTACGAGTTGTGTTCAATGGTTCCATGGCTTCGCCGAGTAAGTCCCACTACTGGTTCCTACTAACAGCTATTTGATCTCCATATTAGGTCTCAAATATTTAATGAAAAAGGAGGGGAGAAAAAACAATTTCATATGGATAAATGTATAAATAAATCTTAAACACCACAATAACAGCATGTTAAATATATCTCAAAGAGAACTTCTTTTAAAAAATTACATCCTAAAAACCATCTTTAATTAATATTTCGCAAAAAATAAATCGTTATAGGATAAAGTTTTATTTTAATGACATTAATTTAACCTTTAAATAAAATAATTTTGCGATAATATTTTATATCTCTTGCTCGCGCAAATTCTTATTATCGTCAAAGAGCATTAAAATTACTTCAAAAGGTGATTTCATTTATTTACATATTTAACCTGCAATTACTTTTAAGTTCTATAGCCTTTTATCAAAAATAAAATGTCACAGACCTTTAAAATTCCATACATCCTACCATTTTTCGCTTGAGTAATTCTTTCGCTAAATCTCAAGAACGGCTTTTGAGAATTAATTTACGGTATGAAAATTTAGTATTTCGTTAAGATTATATTTCGGAGCCTTATCTTTTTACAAACCAGGCAGAAACCTTAAAAAAAAGTTAAACACCGTATTTTCTTACAACATCAACTTTTAGCAATAATCTTCATGTAATTGACCTGATAAACGCAATTTAAACTCTAGGCTGACGGTACGTTTCTTCTCTCCACATAAAAGAAAAAAATCGTAAATATATTTCCGAACTTTGGACCCAAACCATGAACATGAAAGAACTTGTATTAATATCATCCACAGTATTTGGAGGATCGGCAGTTATACTCGGAGCTTTTGGAGCCCATGCTCTCAAGAGAATATTTTCTGAAGATCAACTAAAGAGTTTCGAAACCGGAGTAAAATACCAAATGTACCACACGCTGATATTGCTAATTCTGGGTTTTCAGTTAGATTTTTCCAGCACAGTTGAGAAAATAGCAGCTTGGTGCTTTATTTTCGGAATAGTACTATTCTCCTTCAGCATCTACGGACTCACCATTTCCGCCGCCAAAGGAAAGAAAATGCGCTTCCTGGGACCAATCACACCCCTGGGCGGACTCCTTCTATTAACAGGCTGGCTCCTGTTACTAATTTATTTCCTGCAATAGATTTTTTTAAAACAGTGACATAGAAAACCCGAATGCCTCAGAGCTTCGGGTTTTTCAAAATTAGTAGAGGTAAAAAAGGAACTGGAAAATACTATTTTTGAACGTCCCCATCCCATTCCATAAATCCTCCCTGCAGGTTGTTCGTATTTTCAAACCCCATTTGGTCCATAATGGTACAGGCTTGAGCACTGCGCTTTCCGGAGCGGCAATACACGTAGTAATTCTTTGATTTATCAAGTTTCTCAATTTCACTTACAAATTCAGGTCCTTTATAGATGTCGATATTTTTTGATTTCGGGATGTATCCTTCCTGTACTTCCTCCTCGGTCCTTACATCAAGGATCATTGCGTTGTCATCTCCGCTTATCTGTTTCTTCCATTCTTCTTTGGTCAAATCTTTCATAGCTGTTTCAGTTGATTAATTACAGTTCATTTTCTGCACAGAATGTCCCCGTGCCATACAAATATAAGAAACCTATTTTTTCAGAACTGCACAACATCTTCAGAAACTAAATTTCAGGAAAAAGGGTTTCTGCTGAAAAGGTTGAAAAAAGTTTGTTTTAAAAATTTTCATCTCTATATTTGTCATTCAAATGAAAAGAAATTTAGCACATAGCTGGTGGTGGAGCAACTTACGTCAAACGTCGTGAGCAAAACCTCCTGTATGTAGAAAATAATACAAAGGCTTGTCATCACGACAAGCCTTTTTTTATGCCCGTACTTTAAAAGATAATTATGTACCAACTTAAAACCACCTATAAAAAACTCCTTGCCGATACCATTACGCCTGTGAGTGTTTACCTTAAAATCAGGGATAAATTCCCTAACAGTCTGCTTTTGGAGAGTAGTGATTACCATGGCAGCGAGAACAGCTTTTCCTACATCTGCTGTAATCCCATTGCTTCCATTAAAATTGAGAATGAGGTGCTTACCCAGACTTTTCCTGACAAGTCAAAGACCGAAACACCACTTACTTCCGAAGTAAATATTCCTGAAGCCATCCACAACTTTTCTCAAAAATTTGATACAGAAAACAACAATTTTAAATTCATTAATAAAGGTCTTTTCGGCTACATCGCCTACGATGGTGTTCGGTATTTTGAAAATATAGAGATTACCAAAAAGGAAAAAGATCTTAAGATCCCCGATATTTACTACGCCGTCTACCAGAATATCATTGCGATCAATCATTTCAATAACGAAGCCTATATTTTCGATCATAACTACGATTCAGGAAATAACCTGGAACAAATTGAACAACTTTTGAAGGTAAAGAATTTCGCATCCTACGATTTTTCTACGGAAGGAGAACCGGTTTCAAATATTACCGATGAAGACTACAAAAAGAATGTGGAAAAAGCCAAACAGCATTGTTATCGAGGAGATGTTTTTCAGCTGGTTCTTTCCCGCCGCTTTTCGCAAAATTTCAAGGGTGATGAGTTCAATGTGTACCGCGCACTGCGGAATGTGAATCCGTCACCTTATTTATTTTACTTTGATTACGGGGATTTCAAGATCTTCGGAAGTTCTCCCGAAGCACAGCTGGTGGTAAAGGACGGACAGGCAGAAATTCATCCCATTGCCGGAACTTTTAAGCGCACCGGAAATGACGAAGAAGACGCCGAAAGCGCAAAACGACTGGCTGCAGATGAAAAAGAAAATGCCGAACACGTAATGCTGGTGGATCTCGCCCGAAATGACCTGAGCCGGCACGGCAGTGATGTAAAAGTCGAAAAATATAGGGAAATCCAGTTTTTCTCCCATGTAATCCATCTGGTGAGTAAGGTAACCGGTA
>JACLAD010017330.1_pt1 | contig 16100 bp, 8 predicted proteins | sample 8027901 | NCBI WGS metagenome assembly JACLAD01 (sample SAMN15725071, study PRJNA655200) | protist metagenome | isolation source: fluorescence activated cell sorting (FACS) single amplified genomes of... | place: Spain: Blaines Bay Microbial Observatory, Mediterranean Sea | collected 2016-07-05 | reverse complement strand
GGGGCGGGGTTAAGGTTTACTTGGGACGTGGGTACACCGTTACTTTCGTGAGCTGCACCAGTGTGAGGTGCACCGGCACCATTGCCTGTTCCAAAATTATAATCCGAAATCATCCATACATCTCCAAATTCTGGCAACAATTCAATCGCAGCCGCAGCTGAACTTAAAGCGGCAAATTTAAAAGTGCCAGTGGTAGTTCCAGTCGCTGTTGCTGTTGTAAGCTGAGCATAACCAGTGGTTTTGCCTAACCATATCGAATTAGAAAATCGTTGGTCGTATAACCTTCCTTCTATATCGGCAGGCACAGCCGTTGCATATGCACCATCAGCAGTTCCAAGTGTTTTAAAGGTTGGAGATTTACCTAAATCATCATATCCAGCAGCAAATGTAACTTTAAATTGATGGTTCGTTGTAAGGGTTGAGCTTGCCTTATAATTGCCCCACAATTCAACGGTTACTCCTTCCCATCCAGTGATAGTTCGTAAAGCTGTTTGTACTTCAGCAGCAGTTGCGACAACGGCAAATTCCGCAGACGATATGCCAGCACCAGTGTCCCACATAATTCTAATAGTTCCTGCAGAGAGTGTTTCGTCATTTGTTGTTACTGACGGCGTGCCGATATCCATGATAAAGTAACCCTGATTCACGAAATTAATACCTTCCCCGTAATTTTCAGGATCATGATGCATGTATCTAACTTCAGATACACCTGGTCCACGATTAATACAACCATCTTCATCGCATGGTGCTGCATTGCATGTAAGCATATTTTGATCACCGGAATTTGCCTCGTTGTTGAACGTGATTGCATAGGATTGTCTATATGCATTTCCATATGCGCCATCAGAGTTGGTATCGGTATCGGTTACAGGAACTTTGGTGACTGTTACACTTGGAATAACTTGATTTGGTAAAGAGGTTAAAGCGGATGCAATTTCAGCACTGCGATCGCCAACTTGGTATAAAGCTAACGCACGCTTATTTGCGCCAAGGCCTGTTGGAGTAGTATCCTTCCAGACAGCCGTAAATGCAAGTAAGCCACCATTATCATCATGGCTATACATGTCAACTGGAACATGAATATCATATGTTATACGAGTTGCAGCTTCAATGGAACCTCCGAGTTTGACGGATGTTGCAGAATAATGTCTAACTACGTGAATAGTATTAGCTCTGTCTTTTTTAGCATATGCATTGGTGGCGTATGGAGCAAATAGGGATAGTAAGTCATTGCGAAGGGTATCTGCATCTATTGCATTTGTAACTGCATGATTGTTTGTGCCAGAGAATGCGACATCTTTCACATTTGTCGCAGCGCCATATTGGAATGTAATTTTGCATTCATCTGCATTTGTGGAACAAGCCGAACCCAATTTAATAGCCACTTCCAAACGGTATACATTATCCCCACCAACGTTAAATGGTCTGGTGGTCCATGATTGTCCATACAAATCATTGTACGTCAATGTTGCCGTACCACCAAGTCCACGTCCAGCATTAAACGTCACTGTTTGTACTTCAGATTGTTGTGAAGCTGTTCCATCGCCAGAGTTTTCAACTTCATGAGTCAATGGATCATCTCCTTTTGGGCATAAACGCGTGCCGCAGTCATTCCCAGAGTATCCACCAGCACAACTGCACATACCAGTTGTTGTATCGCAAGAACCTTTGCCATTACAGCCATTTGGGCAAGAGGTGCGTTGACAAGAAGCACCAGAATATCCATCTGCACACTCACATGATCCTGCACCGCGGTCACAAGTACCACGCCCAGAGCATTCTTTGCCACTACGTCCATATGGACATGCTTTTTCGGAACAGTCACCACCAACAAAGTTAGCATAACATGTGCAGCGATCGTGGTTGCCACAACTACCATGTCCACTACATGCGTTTGGACAGGAAGCAATTGCTGCGCCAACTAATGCAGCAACAGCAACAGCGAAGAAAATTGATTTCATTGTCATTGTTTTCTTGTTTGTTTTTAATTTTATTGTTCTTTTTTCTTTTCACTAATATTATATGTAATATTTATATTTACTTAGTTTGTATTTGGTTATACGTAGTTTGTATATACATATATTTGTACCGTTTGTGCGTTCTTATTTGTACTAGTCCGGTATACTACTATACCAGGCTGGAACGAAAAAAATCCAGTAAGGCACAAAGCAATAAAAGCAAAACACTGTGGAAAAAAAATCTTTCATAGACGATACGTGATTGGTCAATGAGAACAATGCAACTATCATTCAAGGTGATTGGCCAACTTAATTTGGATAACCAAAAACGGTGTGTAACTCGAACTTTAAAAGTACTTAAATCGCTTACTAATTCAGTTAAGACTCTACTTTAAACTCGAGAGGTGCTGTGCAACCTGTGCCTGTCCAGCGTTTTCTTTTTTCCGCAAGGCACCAAGTGTTATTTATATGCTATAACACACGAAAAACTTTTACAGTTGTTTATAAAAAAGATAGAAAGCACATATCAATAGTTTTAGACATGAATATATGCTATATACACAAATATATACATACACCATCTAGACACAACTAATCAAAGTACAACATTAAAAGATATACAAAAGAAAACAACAACAACAACAGAAACAATAAATACAAAATGAAGCTTATTATCGCATTAATAACTTTATCAGCATTAACAGCGTGCGTAACTGCATCGTGCCCAAATGCATGTAGTGGACACGGTAGCTGTGGGTCAAATGACCAATGCTCATGTTTCCGTAACTGGATGGCAAATGATTGCAGTGAACGTATATGCCCATATGGAATTTCGCACTCCACGACACCACAAGGTGATTTAAATATGGATGGGGATCGTTTCGATAATACTGGAAAAGCAATTGTTTACAAAACGGGAAACAATGCTGGTGACCATATTCAAGCATTTATCTCCCATTTAGACAACACGTTAACTTTCTCAGCCAACCAAGATGTCGCCAGTAATGAACTGGTCAAAGGCGATGCAATAGAAATCAGAGGTTGGGATGCAACAAACTCTAGATTTATCAAGCATTCTTTTATCATTACTGCAGTAAATGCAGATGGTACATTTACATTGGACAAGGATTGCACAGTTACCGGTGGTCTTCATGGCAGTGTTTTCAAAGTAATGGAAACCATTGCCTCTCCACAAGGTACCTGGGAAAGTTGGCCTGGTGACGCTGTCGAAACAACTCAAGACGAAGGTCATTTTTACATGGAATGTTCCAATCAAGGTTTGTGCGACCGTGGGTCTGGCGAATGCGAATGTTTCGATGGTTACAGTGGTATTGATTGCGGTTCAACTGGTTGCCCAGATGATTGTAGTGGTAACGGAAGATGCTTATCCATTGCTGAAATGGCAAGAGCTGCACCAACACGAAGTGGAAATACTATTGAAGTTACACGTGGATCGCATTTCGTTTCAACTGAGTTAACACCTGATGTAGCTGTAGGTGACACCGTTTACCTCGGCGAACAAGATGATTATGATTCTGCAACTTCCTACACAGTGACTGGTGTTGTTAGCAAGATGTCTTCAGAAGCTAGTGATGTCGTAACGCTTGGTAATCAAGGCTTCACCGTTTCCCCACGTGCACAAAAAAGTCTTCCATTTGGCTCTGCACTTTACAAAGTTGGAAATTACAATTTATGGGATGCTAACAAAATTGCTGGTTGCGTATGCGATGATGGTTTTTCCGGCCACAATTGTGGATCCATGAAATGCCCAGTTGGTGCCGACCCATTGGATGTTACAGGTGAAGACAAAGAGAACAGTCATAGCAGCACTTCAACCGCAACCCCATCAACATATACAAAACAAAACGAAAGACAAATGTTAACTATGGAGAGTTCCAGAGGTGCACTTTCCGGTTCATTTACATTGACTTACACTTCCATTAATGGTGAGAAAAAGACGACTGCGTCGATTGCAACTGCCCCAGAACTTTCATCAACTGTTACTGTCTCGGGTGTTGAGACATATGATCTTACTTATTGTAGGATCGCAAAAGCAAGTGCCTATGGTGGTTCGGCGGGGGAATGGGCTGGCGCTTTCTGTGAAAAACTTGTAAGATTTTCACCGGATCTTCCAGATGATGAACTTGCTGTTGGCGATTATATTCGCGTTGGAAACGAAATTCGACAAATTGGTGCTTTAACCCGTTCCGCGGATTCAGGTAATTACTCAAGTGCATATGTCACTGCACAATTTAATCAAGCCTATGCTGCAGGTACATATGCATATCGTCATAGTGCTGCAAAAGCAATTGAGTATGGCTTAGAGCATCTTTCAAACGATGTTGTTGGTGAAGTTACAGCTACAAAGTCAGGAAGTGGCGGTAGGATACTCACAAACTCCGTCGAATCATCATCGCTTCATGTAGCAAATTCCGGTACAGGAGGTGCAACAATTACTTTTGTTGCAGGAGGAAACGCAGCAGGTACCGCAGGTGTTGGTGATATTTTGCGCGTTCATTCTTTAGTTGGTATGTCGCAGATTGAGGGCGTTACTAAAAATGCAGAAAAATTTAATACTGGTTTCTCAGTAGATCCATATTGGCTGGCAACAGATGCTGATACGTCAACACTTGCAGCAGGCACAACTCTTGCTGACATTCCTATTATTGATAATGGTTTTAAGTACAAGGTTCAATTTCACGATAATTCAGGTGATCTACCAGATATGACATGCAACACGGATAATTTACGATCCGTTTATCGCATGGACGAGGCTGCCTATGTTACTAGAGATGAACCAGACAGAGTCTGGTTTGTTGATACAAAACAAGGTAGCGCACAACCAGCATATTCACCTGTAGCACAAGCGGATTTATCACACCCTTCTGCAATCACTGCCGGTGATACCATTTACGTAGGTGAACAAAGATGCGACGTTATTAGTTCTGATTCAGATTTAACAGCAGGTCTTGCACTTGAAAGCAGCGTTGGTGAAAACTATCAATCTGCTTCTGTTGTATGCGCCCAAGCATTATCAGAAAATGCACATTCGACAACCGATGCCATTGTGACCCATGATGTAATTGAAGTTTCATTTGAGGGATCAACTCAAAGTTGTGCATCAACGGATCGTCCAGCTCTTCGCTTTATCTATGCCGGCGGCGATAAGAGTACTGGCGCTGATGATTGCGCTGATCAGTCTGCATGCGTAGATATCCATGCATACAATGGACAGAATCGATTGGTTCGTTGGGCAGATGGTGGTGATATCACCGCTACTTCATCACACGACTTGATGGATACAAACGATCTTTCATTAAACGACCGCGTATCTGTTCGTACAAATAACGACCATACATACGAGACGAGAACCGTAGATTACATCAACTTACAAGGTGTTGCGGGTACTGATAATTACTTCACCGTCTCCCAACCATTTTCTGGCGAACATAATGAAAAACGTATCTTTTTGAGCTTCAAAGGTACCACCACTTCTGCAGCATGTTCCGGTCGTGGTTTATGTGATGGTTCAACCGCTGAATGCCAATGCTTCAAAGGTTATACTGGACAAGCATGTCAAATCCAAAATGCTTTGGCTGCATAATCATGATGTAGTGACGCTTACCGGATCAATGTAGTTTACTATGTTTTATAACTACCGTAGGATAACGTTAGTTCGGTTAGTCATTGATTGTTTCATAAGTTAATGTGTACATACATTAATTAATTCATCAAATGTTTTATACATGATGTATATTTGCATTATATATATATCATAATGTATATATATGATATGTCATCTCACTAAATAAAGGAAAGAACGAATCATTTATGTGAACTCATGTTATTTGACTACAAAATGATTGAGAGAGACACGTGTGTGTATATATTATTATATCATACTCTATCCCGCGCGTGTAAATATATACAGTGTGTATATATTTACGAAATAATATATTTCTTTTATATTATATATTATAAAACAGATTGTACATCATATAAATAATATTTTAAAATATAAACGCAGATTTTACACTTCGCCCCCCGCCTTTTTTCTCTTTTCTCTTCCTTCTCCTCACCACGCATCAACAAACTCTTTCATAACCGGATAGATAACATTCGATTCCGTTCCAATAAATGTTTCCAATACTCCTTTTTCTTTATAATAATCAATTAATGGTCTTGTTGATTCATTATATAATGCTAATCGTTCTTGAATTGCTTCAAATGTATCATCTGGACGTTGGATCAATGGTTCCCCAGTCACATCATCTTTTCCATCTTCTTTTGGTGGATTCCATATCAAATGATATACTCGCCCACTTGCAACATGTACACGCCTATTTTCTAAACGTGATATAATTTCATCCTCCGGTACTTCTAAATTAAGTACCATATTTAATTCAAATTTATTATCCAATACTTTTGCTTGATTTAATGTTCGTGGAAAACCATCTAATAATATTGAATTATTATCATCAAGATGATTAACGACTAAATCAACAATTAATTCATCTGGTACTAAACCACCAGCTTTTATATAAGTTGATGCTTCTGCACCTAATGGTGTTTCCTCTGAAATCTGTGGTGTGTATTATATGGTAAACATGTTGATATGTTGTATGAATAATGGTTAGACTATGTGTGTGTGTGCGTTTTAAAAGGTATGAAAGAATTGAGGCATGGGATAAAATGGTATAAAGATCTGATATTAACATACTTCTTGACGTAATAAATCACCACTAGATACATGTTTAAAATTGAAATCTTTTACTAAACGAGAGGATAAAGTACCTTTTCCAGAGCCTGGTGCACCTAAAATCGCTGCTCTAATTAATTTTGGGGTATTTTTTGTGTTAAAGAACCGTCTTTGCATTTCTTTTTTTTTGTATATGTTTAATTAAATTTGTTGGAAATTATTAAATGAATGGTAACGAATATTCTTATTGTAATACTTTTAATATTTTTAATACTATAAATGTTCATTTTACGCGTTAGTTTTTTATGTCTTATCCGATAAATAAAATGTATATATATCTTTCAATAATCATACATATATATTATATCAATATGCAACATATCAATATCATATCTTTGAAATGAAATCATCTCACAATCGCACAACAATGCTGTGTGCTGCTGCTGGATGCTGCTGGGTGCATGGCCTGGATATCTAAATATAGTAGTGTGTGCTAGTATAGGATATTTTGTACTAAAACGATGAATAGATGTAACATCTTCATAGCATAATCTAAATGATATAGCACCTACACACAATAACACTAAAAAAAAAAGAAGAAGCTGTAGATGCTATTTACATACTATATTTAATACGAGGACGACACAAATGCAAGAGAAAATAACTAATGAAAAAGAAGGGAGGGGAAAAATATATAAAAACAAATAATCAATGCGTTGTCAGTTAAACATCCACACACACACACACAAGAGAAACAGAGGAAAGAAACAAACAGATATTGCAAAGAATATTATATATAGTGTTTTACAATATGACAAAGCGTTATAGAAGTCTATTTATTATCGCTACCTTGTTGATTTTACTTAGTGTATTTTGTCAACATGAGTGTGTAGGTATTAGTTTGCGTGGACCAAAAGAGGAAGATGCAAGTGGTGCTAGTGGTGCAGGTGAGTCTGGTGCTAGTGGTGCAGATGGTTGTGGTGCTAGTGGTGCAGGTGAGTCTGGTGCTAGTGGTGCAGGTGAGTCTGGTGCTAGTGGTAGTGAATCTGGTGCTTCAGGTGGTGAATCTGGTGCTAGTGGTAGTGAATCTGGTGCTAGTGGTAGTGAATCAGGTGCTTCAGGTGGTGAATCTGGTGCGTCTGGCGGTGAGTCAGGTGCGTCTGGCGGTGAGTCAGGTGCATCTGGCGCTGCCGATAAAGGTGCATTGGCGAAAATGCTACAAGGATTAGCAAAGAAAATCGAAGGAAAAGAAAAAGAAGGTGGTATGAGCGGTCCAGCTGCACATATTGTGGACGCTTTAGTTCATAGTGTACGTATCATGGGACGTCGTCATGCTGCAAAACTAACGATGAAAGAAATGATTGAAGCATTGCATAAGAAGAAAGAGTCAAAGAAACCTAAAGTTTCTCTATCTCAAGTTTTGGACGCTTTTCGTTTACCACCACGTCCACCAAAAAAGAAGAAGAGAGATATAAAGCCATTGCTTGTGAAAAAAGTATTATCAATGGAAGCAACTATTGATAAGTTACAAGGTATGTTGGATGGAGAGGAAATGAAAGAAGAAGATAAAACGGGCGAAACAGAAGAAGAGTTAAAAAGTAGAGAAATGTTGGAAGGTTTACCAGATTTAAAACCAGAAGAATCTAGCTTACCAAAGCCAATCACTGTCGTGCCAAAACCACCTCAAGCAGTGAAAAAGTTGTAAAAAGTATTTTTTTAAAATTAAATATATTACTCGTACGTATAATAAATTATATACGACGTATATTTTTAAATTATTTTATATCACATATCATATCATATCATACGAACACTCTCGTATGCATACTCGTATCATATATTATCATATACGAACACTCTCGTATGCATACTCGTATATTATCATATGCATATGCACATATATATATTGTATGCATATATAATCAATATATTATATATAAAATAAAATGTACGAAGTTCGTATGATATGATATGATATCATATTGATATATGATATGATACCTCGCGTATATTTTTATTTTTAAAAATTAAAAAAACTATGATATGATACGTATCATACTTTTCGTATCACATATGCATATATGATACGATTCGTACAGTACAAAATATATGATGCGCTTTCGTATTGTACGAAGTATCATCATATTAAATATTCTAACGCTTCGTACATTTTATGATATCACTAAAATGATAAAATAAAATATAATATATATAGTCATACACACGCTATCGCACATTTTTTTAAATACTATATATGCATACCATATCTCCATATCTATTTTAATACCAGAGTGTATATGATAATGATATAGGATATATCTCCCATATATATAATATCATCATCGTAATCCTATGGAAATCGAACGTATCAACGGAAACCGATATATAAGATATTATGCAAAGCACTTTTCCTTCTCTACCCCTCTCTCGACACACACACATATAAATCATTACATGCGCTAAAGAATAATAAAACACAATATTCCTCTACAGCATTATGTGTACGTATATATAGATTTTCCAAATATATTTTTTTGTATCATACGATGTATCATACTAAATATACAACGAATTTAACAGTTGTCCTACTAACAAATCAGTTTGGCTTTGCGCTTTCATCAAATATATTAACGCACTGGAATCATGATCATGTTCGTTCTTTCCTGATAATTGCAATTGACTCAGTTTTTGATTTTCATTTAACACTGCATTTAATACACCACTAACTAAATTTAATGATAATTTCGTAAATATTGTTGGTACAATATACAATGTCGATGGTATTACATTTTTAATAGTGCCAATGAAACAATTCATATTTAATCCATGTGAATGTGACCATATGGAATCACCAGAATATATGTCCAACATCGCAAATTTCCATAAATTTTTTAATTGAAACTTTATATTGTTGTTATCACGACTAGGATTTCCGACACTATTCCATCCAAGATGATAAAATGCTCCTTCTAATCCAGCAATTGCATCATTCATATTGAACGATTTTAAATATGAACATTTTGGCATTAACATTAAACGTAAAATTAATGCACTTTCGTTACAACCATCATGTCGTGCAGAGGAGCTAGTCTCTTGGGGAGAATTTTTAATCGGGATTATTGAAAACATAGTATTTTCATTGGCAGATATACTACCAATCATAATGGATGATAAGCTGAACGAATAAAGTGGCAAAATCATTTGTCTATGATCTCTTCTTATTCCAGTCCCACGGTACATGCTATTATTATTATTACCATTCTCATGTACTTCCAACGATGCAATAATTGACAATTCACGATGAAAACAATTTTTAACTATATGTTCATATGCACCATTCATACTCAAATCAACACACACATTAAAAATTTCAGCATTTAATACAATTTCCACTTCTTCATTTGGTTTCATCAATTTAATATATGATGATTTAGATGATAAACAAATTTGCGATTCGTTATACACATAATCGTTTGATTTACTCTGTATGTTATTATTATCATTGAAATTGCCATTTTTATTATCATTGAATATTATTCGAAGTGACGTACTGTAAACATCGCGATCGGATCGATTTTTCAAAGTCACATGTATTGATAATTTCCCATTACTTGAATCATATTTATCATGGCTTACTTTTATCAATTGTAAAATATTATAATCTTTTATCTCTTCGTTTTTCGCTACGATTTGATTTGGTTCCGTATTGTTCTTAATAAATGTATCATTTTTTGTCATATGACAATTGTAAATTTCATTTTTTAACATTTGAATCGAATCTTCTTTCATATGCATAGTTGATATATGCATATTGTAAACGTTTTCTGCATTTGACAATCGTGAGACTAATGCTTCTGCCATGGAGTTTAATTGACTTGTGCGATTATTTGTAGCTTTCATAATACTCTCCGCATCGTTATCGATTAACATCTTGCTATTGTTATTATTATTATTATCATCATCGACAGCAATAACACGCTTTCGTTTTGTTAAAACATGATCCGAATCACCATTTGTTAATGATTTATCTTTTCTGCTGCTAATACAAGACCATGAAATTGATGATAAAATAAAGCTTTTCACTAACGTAACAAGTGGTTTTGCAAATATATCGTTGCTACTATTACTATTGGTAGGATTATTAGAATCATGGCATAACATTAGCACTTGTTCCATACCATTTTGTAAATAATCATCAATCATAATTTTCAATACATTGTCAAATGTTTTGTGCAATTTTAAGATCATATTTGAATTTGAACGACCAGGTATATATATATTACAAGCATCATTCATTCTTTTGTATATTTCATCAAAAGTATTGATATTGGTAGCGATGCTATTATTATTATTATTGTTATTATTATTATTATTATTGTTGTTGCTATTATGATTCGACGACGTGAGATCAATGTTGTGATTAATTTTATCATTCTTTTCATTATTTATATTTGTGACTATAGATGTATGTACAGCTATAGCTTTATCTCCAGAATCATCAAAATCACAAATAAATATTTCTCTCCCTACGCTATTCATTTTCGTATAGGAACATATTTCACCATTCCCATTTAAACACAATAACCAATTATTATTATTATTATTATTATTATGGTAGTTTGATGAAAATATGGAATAGCTATTTTTACCCGAGTCTTTGTAATTTTCAAGGCATAAATATATATGCAAGCCTGCTACATTATCTAGACTTTGACTTATCATAGATTTATATCCATATTGATCATCAATAAATTCAATACAACAACATGTTATCGAAGAAAGAAAAACGGATGGTATTAAATTATTATTTAAATATAAATTGCTACCTTTGATATTTGAAAGCGACGATGAGATGCATAGATAGTTTAATCCATCGATTATTATAATTGCTAATGGTATGCCACAATAACTTGTTGAAATATTCAAGAAATCAATATTCTTTCCATTTTGAAATGTAAAGGTAGATATTTTCCAATCAGAAAAATCTATATTGTCATTATTCATTTTACCCGAGTAGTTATGTTTCATGTTGTTATGATTGTCATTATTATATAAACATTCAAGTGTATTGAATTTTGTTTTTGAATAATCAATCAACGTTGTTGAAAATATATGTAAATTACATATTTTATATACCAATTTATTATTATTATTAGTACTTGTAAATGTTTCTGAGGTATTTGCAGCAGGTAATATTGTTTCCACGGTTTTCATTAAAACAACAGGTCCATCAACAACAGAGACAATAATATTTGATGTTTCATCACTAATAATACTATTATTTTGAAATGAAATTGTTTTCATAAATTCTGTTTTCATCTCATATTTACTACTTTGATTCGCTGGGTCTAAACTAGTAATGCATATCATAATTTTGTTAATAGCAATTCTTTTCATAAATACTGCTATTATGGACAGTTTACAATGAGTTAAATTTTGAACTAGCTCAAATGCTTTTAATTCCCAATTACTGTTTTTATTATTATTATTATTATTATTATTATTATTATTGGTGGTGGTGCTGGATATTGTATTACTTAAATTTTTTGATATTTGAATATTACCATTCATATTGATAATATCTGTATTATCAATAAAAATAGTTGTCGCATTATTATTATCGTTGTTATTTTCCAGCTCTACTTTTGGCAATACAACAGATATTGGCGGTTTTGATATGAATCTGCCAGTTCCACCACGTTTTTTAATTGAAAATTTTGCATATCTTAAAGCAAATGTTCCATTTTCTGTAGCAAGCATTTGCCATACCTTTCCATCACCATTGCAAATAGTATTCATATTTTATTATTATATCGTTTTGAAAATTGGTATGATATGATAATAATACTCTTTTCTTTTTTTGTTTTTTTTTTTGCTGTGAACTAATGATGATTTTTCTCGTTTGATTCTTTTGTAATTTTCCTAAATGCTACTTTAATTACGAGCGTATCTCTTGTATTAATGTTTTTGTTGTTTTTGCTGTTGTTGTTGTTGTTGTCGCCGTCGTCTGTCTTGTATTCAATTCTTTATTTTATTTTGAAAATATAAAAAAAATATCAAAAAAATTTTGCATACTGGTTGTCCCGGATTAACTACACATACAAGAAGCCAAAGTAGAATTTTCCAATACTGTGCCATTTTAATAATATTGGATATTTCCAGCAATATATTAGCTAGCCTATATTTAAGTGGTTCATCAAACTTGCATTATCTTTTACATCAGAGGACTAGTATACTAAAATATATGCCTACCATTTAAAAAAACCAAAAAATAATTAAATATAATAAGGGTATTTTAATCAGTAGGCATGGTTTTTGGTATACTAATATTTTTAAACAAATCGATAGGCATAAATTTTGGTATACTAATTTTTATAACATGAATAATGAGAATACAATGTATTTTTTATACTTGAGTATTTTATGTCAAAAATAATACAATATTTATTTATACTTGAGTATTTTATGTCAAAATATTGTTATTTCATCAGGAAATATAAATTTGGAGACAGAATCATCAAGTACAACACATAAAATCAATTAAACTTATTAATCATATGATTTAATTAATTTTACTTAATATGATATCTGAAGCAGCTGTATCTTTTTGGAATATTGGGAAATAGCAGGTGCATAGCAAGAATTTAGATACTTATAAATCCAAAGTGAAATTTATTTCGCGCAAAAATCTAAAAATGTTGATAGCATAGAAATAGCATAAAGGCGGTAAAGTAAATCCGGTATAATCATTTAAGATTTAGATCTTCCAATTTGCAATTCCTAATCAACTTTGTTTGAACTATTTCCACTCAAGAAAAGTAAAAAAAACTTTTGTTTTAGTTATGAAAACTATTTCTGTGCCTTTCTATATATGTAAGTCAAACATTCCTCGCTTGGATTTTCACAAAAATAAAAATTAAAAATTTTCTAAATTTTTTAAACACATGTGTAGTTAATCCGGGACAACCAGTATATTGTGCTATTGTTGTTGCTTATGCTAGTAGGGATTTGCTACCTGTACTATATTATTATAAATTATTATTTTTTTGTTAGAGGAGGAGGAACACACTACTTGGTAGACTACTGGGAGGAGGATAAAGAGGAGGAGACTAGATGAAGAGGATATGGAGTGCAAAATCCAGATTCCAGGCATTACCTTAAACTGGAATAGAAATAGATAAAATAAGTACGAAGTAAGGCTACACTCTCTGGTTATGTTAAGGTTGTTGTTGTTAGATTTTTTAAGTGCGAGATTGGAAGGTATTAAATATTTCAAAATATTGTTTCTAATTTCCTATTTTAATTTATTTATAATAATGTTCTTAAAAGAATATAAAGAATAATATTTAGCACAACAATACCAGGTAACGAAGTAAAAAAATGATGTGTGCTATATTATTAGAATTATAAATATATATAATAATAATAATAGCTCAGTAATAATATATACATGTATATATTATTAGAAAACATATTATAGTACAGGTTTGAACAACATCTTCTTTTATATATATTACATATATATATATATATATATATATAGAGACATTCATACTAATTTCAAACGTTGAAAGAGAAATAGATTCAGGCAAATAAATCAAGTTGTTGAATTTCAGCATACGATCATATATTTCAAGGCGCAGAGTATGACAACATTGGCATTGGCAAAGCATTTTCCCAGGTCTAAAGGTTGTGAACAACAAGCAAATACTTTTTTTAATTGTTTTTCTACAGCAACTGAAACGTTTTTAAGTGATACGAATAAAAGTAGTGAACAAACGAAAAATACAATTCTTGAAGGTTGTAAAAGTGAATTAACTCGTTACGATCGTTGTATGGTAAAAGCATTGAAAAAATATCCAGAAAACTATTCACGTGCTGGTACTGCTTATAGAGGAAGAGCCTAAAAATAAAAAAAAAAATTACATCGTAAAAAGAAGTTTTTGGTTTCTAAATCGATTCAATATTGCTTCTAGCACTTTAAATGATTCGAATGAAAAATTATATCACAAGCTGTAAAAACAGTTTCAAATCTTTGCCAAATCCAGAATGGTATGTAAAACAACAGCTAGAAAAACCGCCAAAAACAACTAAAACTCGTATTAAAAGTATTGTGAATGGATTTCAATTGTACATAGAAACATGGAATTGGTCATTACGAGGGAAAACAAAATCTAACCGTGATGAAGAAGGGAATGAGAAAACATTGATAAAAAAAGAATATGTTGAAAAATATGGTAAAAATTTAAAGCAAAATATTGATGTGATTCAAAACGTAACTGAACAACATTTAAAATCACAAAAAAAAAAGCTTGTAGAGGGTTCAAAAGAAATTCAAGATATGATGCCAGCAAAAGAATCTATGGAAAATTCAATACGTGATTGGCTTTATGTTTTCAGGTTATCAAGTACTGAATTCTACAATGGTTTTCAAGATGGTAAAGATGAAATAGAATCTTCCACTGATAAGGCAGATATGGATTGGTTGAATCCGTTATTTAATGATATGGAAGAATTTACTTCTCAGATTAAAGATGATTTCCAAAATCCAAATTTTAATAGGGATGAATTTATTCAAAAATATGGTAAAAATTTCAAACAAAATGTTTCATTTATTAAGAATATGACGGAGGACGAATTTGAAAAAGGTAAAGATATACTTTTAAAAAATGAAAATGTTGAAAATATTTTAGAGAATGAACAGATAAAACATTATACTGATAAAATTGCTAGTAATGAATATGTTGAAAAATATAGTAAAAATTTCATTAAAAATGCACATACCATTAAAGAGTTGGGTGAGGAGAAATTTTTTAATGAAGAAAAAGATCTGAAGGAAATAGATGTAATATTAGTAGACGACAAGAATAAGAAGGTGTAGAGTGTGGAGAAAGAGAGACAAGGGAAGAAAAAAGCGAGAACGGAGGGTATTTTTGGATGTACACCATCGCAGGGAGGATATAAATTATTAAAAGAAACAAAAGCATCACAACACAAAAATACAGAAAAAAGGTGCGTGTGTGAAAAGTGTAAAAAGTTTAACAGTGTCACAAGGTTTTTTTTTTATAATTTTATATATCATACGAAAAGTATTTATATTATATTTATATTATTAAAATAATATGTCACATATATCATATAAAATATTACGTAACGCATATAATACATTTTTTTACACACACACACACAACCAAAAAATTATTTACACGCGCCCCACTGAAGTACAAATATACACATGCTTCATTATCTCCGTATTTTACAACGATAATTCCACATCATCATCAAAAATCAAATCTACATTGCATCCAAAAACACATTTTATTTTTTTAATGACATTACTTAATATCCAATGTACATCATTTGCTGGTGTAAACATATCAGCAGCTGAACAAGCAATTGTAACAAGTTTTGGCTTACCGCAAATATTCAAAGTTTTTGATAGA